>Ga0247608_10001863_pt1 | contig 27959 bp, 26 predicted proteins | sample 176DNAGHGlowgp2_FD_193490 | JGI IMG/M metagenome (GOLD analysis project Ga0247608, IMG submission 193490) | Sheep rumen microbial communities from Palmerston North, Manawatu-Wanganui, New Zealand - 1766 DNA GHGlow gp2 | ecosystem: Host-associated > Mammals > Digestive system > Stomach > Rumen ... | reverse complement strand
AGACTTGTCTGAGGATAGGTACTCATTCAATAATGCAAGTCTTTTTTCATCTGTCATTCCACGATTTTGTCGCATACTGATACACTTTTTGAACTTCAAAAGTGTCAACTTATTCAGTACACGTCACGTGCCTCAGATTTAAGGCATAAAATTCCGACATCGGAAAATCTTCCCTCAGATTCGAGGCAGGTTTCCACCCCCCGGGCATAAACGTGCCCCGGATTCAAGGCATAAAATTCCGACTTCGGAAAATCTTCCCTCAGATTCAGGGCAGGTTTCCACCCCCCGTGCAAAACGTGCCCCGGATTTAGGGCTGATTTCTACCCCCCAGAAATGGTTTTTCTCAGATTTCATGCCGACTTTTCTGACAGGTTTTAAATATAATCCGCAAAATGCGCCACTTTCTCAGAGAAAAAACGTACCTTTGCAGGCAGATATGGAAGAAATGACGATTACCAGCGTACAGAACGCCCGTGTGAAGCACGTGGTGGCACTGCAGCAGAAGTCGGCACTGCGCCGCGAGGAAGGACGCTTCGTGGTGGAAGGGCAGCGCGAGATAGAGCACTGCATCGCCTGCGGCTACGAGATAGAAGAGATGTTCGTGCTCGACGGTCTTGCCGTCGAACACGAACATATTGTTGTCACCCCGCAGGTGTATGAGAAGATGGCGTATCGCGAGGGCACGGAGGGTATCATTGCCGTGGCGAAATGCAAGGCGCACCGGCTGAAAGACCTGGCTTTCAAGAATTCTGACCCGCTCATCGTGGTATTGGAAAGCGTGGAGAAGCCCGGCAACCTGGGGGCCATCCTGCGCACGGCAGAGGCTGCCCAGGTGGATGCCGTCATCGTGTGCGACCCACTCACCGACCTCTACAACCCGAATTTGATCCGCGCCAGCATCGGCGGGGTGTTCAGCGTCCCCACAGCCGTCTGTTCTTCCAAGGAGTGCATCGACTTCCTCAAGGAGCATCAGATCCGCATCCTCACGGCCCAGTTGCAAGACTCATACGACTACTACGACTACGATATGGGGCATGCGACAGCCATTGTCATGGGCACGGAATCGACAGGACTCTCCCAACAATGGCGCGAGGCTGCCGACGCGCATATCCGCATCCCCATGCTCGGTTGCCTCGACTCCCTCAATGTCAGCGTCTCCGCCGCCATCCTGATGTATGAGGCCGTGCGCCAGCGCCACAAAGTGTATCAGCACCCCGACGCCCGAATGTAAAACCACAAAAAAGTAAAAAGATATGAAGATTGGAATGATTGTAGCGATGGAAAAGGAATTGAGGCAACTCCGTCCGTTATTCCCCGAAGACAGGGTGATCCTGCAAAAGAGTGGCATCGCCACCGTGAATGCCGCCATCCAGACGGTGGAGATGATCCGCCAGTACAAGCCCGACTGCATTATTTCCACTGGTTGTGCAGGCGGTAATGGTGATGACATCAACCTACAGGATGTGGTGGTGAGCAGCGAACTGACCTACCACGACGTGTACTGTGGCAAGGCCATCGACGACACCACCGTCTATGGGCAGGTGCAGGGACTGCCTGTGCGCTATCAGGCCGACCCTTATCTGCTGGAGAAGGCGCAGCAGGCGGGGGCAAAGCCCGGACTCATCGTCACCGGCAACTGGTTCGTGGATTCCAAGGAGAAGATGCGTGAGATCGTGGGCCACTTCCCCGATGCGAAGGCTGTCGATATGGAGTCGTGCGCTATCGCCCAGGTCTGCTACATCTACAAGGTGCCGTTCATCTCGTTCCGCGTCATCAGCGACATCCCCCTGCGCGACACTGACGCCTCGCAGTACCACGACTTCTGGGATACCATCGCCCAGAACTCCTTCCACGTCACCAAGACATTCATCGAAAGCCTGTAATTATGGAAGTTATACAAAGTTTTACGATTGACCACACGCATTTGAAGCCCGGCATCTACGTGTCGCGTGAGGATAAGGGGTTTACCACGTTCGACCTGCGCATCACAGAACCCAACAAGGAGCCTGCCGTAGCCCCGGCTGCCATCCATAGCATGGAGCACCTCATGGCCACCTGGTTCCGCAACAGCCGGGTGAAGGACGATGTGGTGTATGTCGGTCCGATGGGCTGCCTGACGGGTATGTATATCATCATGACGGGTACCTACACCGTCGAGGATATGCGCCAACTGACCATCGAATGCTTAGCGTGGATCCTCACGCAGACAGAGGTTCCCGCCACACAACCGGAGGCATGCGGCAACTACCTGCTCCACGACCTGCCGATGTGCAAATGGGAGAGTGCCCGCTATCTGGACCGCCTGAAAAACGATTTCCACAGCGAATACACCAAGCGACAGATTATCCTTGACGACGGAAAGGTCTTTGCCGACGCCTAACAAAACAAAAGACTTTTACCTATTTCTCAGAGAAGAGCACCTGAATGACGGTCTGGCCGACGGCCTGAAGGGTGTTCTTGTCGATATGCGCCATATCGTCGTTGACAGTATGCCATGTGGGGCCGAAACTGCTCTGCTCGCAGAAGGGATAATAGGGGATAATATCGATGCAGGGGATCTTGGCAACGGTGTTCACGGGGAGATGGTCGTCGGTGATGCCAATACCCTCTTTCACTGGGAAGAAAGAACTATAACCCACCACAGAAGCAGCGCGCCATACTTTGTCGACAATGCTGCCGGCATAATGCTTCGACATCACCTCCTGATGGAACTGTGCGCCCTGTCCGCCCACCATGTCGAGTAGGATGCCATAACGCGCCGTGTATCCTTGCTTGTGGGGATTCGCCGACCAGTACTGTGCACCCAAGGCAAAAGTGTTGCCGGGGTCGATGCCCGTTTCCCATTGGGGATAGCCATAGTCCTCAGCATCGAAGCAGATGAAATCAATGCCAATGGTCAGGGAGTCAGGAAGCAGACGGGCGATCTCAAGCATCACGGCCACGCCGGAGGCTCCGTCGTTGGCAGCCATCACGGGTTTGTGCCAGTTGGCCTCGTCGGGGTCGTTATCAGCCCAGGGACGGGAGTCCCAGTGGGCACAGAGCAGGATGCGCGAGGTGAGTTCGGGTTTGTAACTGGCGATGATGTTCGTGCTACGGAGCGGTGTGCCGTCGTAGCCTTGGAGTACGGTCTTCTGGGGGATAACGGTCATGCCGTAAGACTGAAATTTCCGGACAATCCACTGTTCACAGTCATCGTGGGCCTTGCTGTTCATCGTCCGCGGGCCGAAGTCGCACTGCTGCTGACAGAACAGGTAGGCACTGTCGGCACAGAACGTCGGGCCGACGGGCTGCATCGAGACACTGTTGTCGGTGGCCTGCTTACGGAGACCACAGGAAGTGAAAAGTGAAAAGTGAAAAGTGAAAAGTATCACTCCCACCCTCACGACACGGTACAAACTCCTTTTTCTATTCAGTTTCATCATCATTCTAAGTAATCATAATTACTAATTACTAATTACTATTTTTTTTCTGCACGATTCCCATGACACGAAGGAAGTTACCGCCCCAGATCTTCTGGATGTCACGCTCGCTGTAGCGGCGGGCCAGGAGTTGACGGGTGAAATTGATCAGTTCGGAAGCGTCAGCCAGACCTCGTACACCACCATCGCCGTCGAAGTCGGTGCCTAATCCGACGTGGTCGATGCCCATGATCTTGATGGCATGCTCCAGGTGGGCAATGGCATCCATGATGGTCGCCTCGCCATCCTTCTTCAAGAAACCCGGATAGAGCGTGGTCTGTGCCACACCACCCTTGGCGGCCAAGGCACGCATCTGGTCGTCGGTGAGGTTACGGGGATGGTCGCAGAGTGCCCGGCAACTGCTATGGCTGCACACGATGGGCAGACTACTGATATCCAAAGCATCATAGAAACTCTTCTCAGCGGCATGACTCAGGTCGACCATAATACCGAGACGGTTCATCTCGCGGATCACCTGTTCGCCGAAACGACTCACGCCGCCATGGGTGTTACAGCCCCTGGCAGAGTCGCATATCTCATTGTCGCCATTATGACAGAGCGTCATATAGACCACCCCGCGCTGGGCGAAGTGCTGCAGGTTCTGCAACTGGCCGTTGAGCGCCAGTCCGTTCTCAATGCCCAGCATAATCGACTTCCGTCCGTGGCGCTTGTCCTCATAGAGGTCGCCCGGCGTGCGGGCAATGCTGATGTATTGGCGGTTGGCCTCGACAATCTCCTCGATCTTGTCGAAGATAAGGTCGGCATATTCCAATGGCCCCGGCACGTCAAAGTCAACGAGTGAAGAGAAGGTCTCCCCTATCTTCGGCTGTGGCAGATAGGCCACCATGACAGTGGCATCCTGACGCCCTTCGCTCATCTTGTGCAAGTCAACGAGGATCTTTGAGTCACGGTGGTCGAAATGGATGCCCTGCGGGAAGAACATCGGCGTATCACAGTGGGTGTCGAGGGTCAGCACGCGGTCGTGCAGTTCGTTGGCACAACGGAAAGCCTTCGCCTCCTCCACCAGCCAGCGGAACAGAGGCATACCCTCCTCGAAGCACTCTGGATGCCACTGCACACCGATGATGGACTTGAACTCGCTGCTCTCCATCGCCTCGATGATGCCGTCGCTCGACTTCGCCACCACACGGAACTTGTCGCCGGGATCCTTCACGGCCTGGTGGTGGAAGGAGTTGACATAGATCTTTTCCTCGCCATAGAGCCGGTAGAGAACAGAATCCTCGTCGATTTTCACGCTGTGCGTCTGTTCGGCGCGGTCGGCCTCCTGCGAATGCTTGATGTTCGCCTGGATACTGATGTCCTGCGCCACCTTACCGCCCAGGGCGATGGCGAGTGTCTGGATACCGCGACAGATGCCCAGGATAGGTATCTGACGGTTGTAGGCCAGACGGGTAATCATAAGTTCGGGTAAGTCGCGCTTCTGGTTGATGCCACGCAGACGGGGCGAGGGCTCGTCACCGCCGAAGAGCGGGTTGATGTCACCGCCGCCACTCAGGATGAGTGCGTCGATGCGGTCAAGGGTGTTCACCAGGGTGTTGGCATCCTCGACGGGCGGGATGATCATCGGCACGCCACCGGCAGCCACCACTGACTGGTAGTAGCCCTGACTCAGTTTACAGGTGATATCCTCAAAATTGCCCGTGATACCGATGACGGGCTGATACGCCGCCTCGGGAAAGCGGGCATAGACCTTGTCGAGATACGACTGCAATTCAAACTTACCCATACCTGTTATTCTTCATCCAGATTAACAGGAATTTCCCGTTTGATACTCTGTTCCAATGAGATCAGAGTCTCTGTGGCCACGACACCGGGGATGCCCTGCAACTTGCCGTTGAGCAGATCCATCAACTGTTCGTTGTCACGGGCATAGAGTTTTACCATCATCGTGTAAGGCCCCGTGGTGAAGTGACACTCCACCACCTCGGGAATATGCTGCAGGCGCTCCACCACATCCTTGTACATCGAGCCCTTTTCCAGGTTGATACCCACATAGGTACAGGTACTGTAGCCCAGGCTCTTCGGATTGACATCGAAGCCACTGCCTGTGATGACATCGGCCTCGATGAGGTGCTGTACACGCTGGTGGATAGCGGCACGCGAGACATTGCACTCGGCTGCCACATCCTTAAACGGGATACGGGCATTCTTCGAGAGAATGCGCAGGATCTTCCTGTCAAGATGATCTATTTTCTCCATCACTTCTCACTTTTGACGATTCCAACAAGTTCTACGTCAAAGACCAAGGCACTGTAAGGCTTGATCTGTCCCTGGTTACGGTTGCCGTATGCCAGTTTGTAGGGGATATAGAGTTGCCACTTCGAACCCACAGGCATCATCGTCAGGGCTTCTGTCCAACCGGCAATCACCTGATCAGGACGGAACTCCATCGGCTTGTCGCCATGCTTCTTGGAAGCGTCGAACACCGTACCGTCAATCAGACGACCCTCGTAATGCACCTGCACCTTGTCTGATTTCTTGGGAATCTCGCCCTCACCCTTCACGAGCACTTTGTACTGGAGTCCGCTGCGCAGGACAACCACCCCTTCCTTCTTGGCATTCTCGGCCAGGAACTTCTCGCCGGCATCACGGTTCGGTCCGTAGAGTTTCTCCTCCTTGGCGGCCTTATCCTTGCGCTCCTTCTCACCGAAGAAGGCTTCTGCTGCCTGCTGAGTGAAATAGGTTGTGTCGTTCCGTAGGGCATCTGCAAAACCGCGATAGAGCAGACTGCTGACGATAGAGTCGGGTGAGTCGGTGAATTGCTTTACCAAATCCGGCAACATACGGTCATGCACCATGGTGGCTATCTCCATGCCAACCACGTAGGCTTTCATCCTCGGGTCGTCAACCTTCTTTTCCATTTCCTGGAAGCCCTTTACGAAGTCGGCCATGTAGGTAGTGTCAACACCCCTCTGCTGGATGAGATACGGTATCAACCCTTTGGTGAGACTCATTCCTGCCGTATAACTGACAGAATCGCTACTGGTAGTCAACTGCACAGCCTCCACCACAGGCGTGGCAGGCTGTTTCTTGTCCTTCTTCTTCGCAGCGTCGGCAGGATACAAAGAAGCACCCGCCACAAGGGCGAGTGCCAGTATAATCACTTTCTTCATTACTTCTTAGGATTAACCTCAAGGAGTTCAATCTTGAAAATCAGCATGGAGAAGGGCTTGATGATACCCTGCTCGCGCTCGCCGTAAGCAAGATCCTGAGGAATGTAAACCTCCCAGATAGAACCGGCAGGCATGTGAACCATGGCGTCGGTCCAGCCCTTGATGGTCTGGTTGCAGCGCAGGTTGATAGGCTCGCCGCGCTTGTAGGAACTGTCGAAGACAGAGTCGTTCAGCAGACGACCCTCGTAGTGTACCTTCACGAGAGAGGTATCGGCAGGAATGGCACCGTTGCCTTCCTTGATCACCTTGTACTGCACACCGCTGGGCAGCGTCTTCACACCGTCCTTCTTGGCGTTGGCAGCAAGGAACTTCTCACCGGCCTCCTTGTTCGAACCGTAGGTCTTCTCCATCTCACGGGCCTTGATAGCCTGCATCAGTGCCTGAGCCACATTCTGGGCAGAGTCAACTGTCATCAGGGCTCCCTTACCTGTGGTACCGGCCACAAAACCAGCCATGAAGTTCTTCATAGAGATGGTCTTGGTGGAATCATCCCCAAACACCTCGTGGTTGATACCCTTGATCATACGGGTAGAGATCTGCTGACCAATCTGGATACCGGCATAGTAGGCGGCCTTCTTCTTGTTGTCGCCAGCGTTGGCACCCTCGTTCAGACCCTTGATGAACTCACCCATATAGGCTGTGTCAACACCCAGACTACCTACAAGGTATTCCTTCAGACCCTGAGTCTGTGCCAGACCAATGGCATAACTCATGGTATCAACATCGCTCTTCAGGCTTGCCTTCGGAGTAGAATTGCCACAACCGGTAAATGCTGCGGCTGCAATAGCCATAACGGCTACAAACATTAATTTTTTCATTGCTTTTCTGTTGTTATTTGTTTAAACTACTTGTATTAACTCCACATCGAAAATCAGGGCTGCAAACGGCGGTATGCTGCTGCCGGCACCACCCTCGCCATAACCCAGGCGGTAGGGGATGAAGAAACGGTACTTGGCACCCTCCTGCATCAACTGCAGACCTTCCGTCCAACCGGCTATCACCTGCTGCAAGGGGAAGGTGGCGGGCTCGCCACGCTGCACGCTGCTGTCGAAGACCGTACCGTCGATGAGGAAACCCTCATAGTGGCACATCACGGTGTCCTTCGCCGTCGGCTTCTTGCCGTTGCCTTCCTTCAGCACCTGATACTGCAAGCCACTGGGCAGGGTGATGACACCAGCCTTCTTGGCATTCTCGGCCAGGTACTTCTCGCCGGCCTCCTTATGGGCCTTGCCCTTCTCGGCACGCTCTGCCGACAGTTTCTGCTCCTGTTTCTGGAAATAGTCCTGTACGATGCCCTGAGCCTCGCGGTGCGACACCTTCAACTCGTTGCCTTCCAGCACATCCTTAATAGCCTGTGCGAAATCCTCAGCACTGATGTCCTGGGCACCCATCTGAGCCAACTGCTGTCCGATACCAAGACCTAAAGCGTAACTTACTTTATCCATTCTTTTCTATTATAAATAATGTGTAACTTCCAAAATCGGCTGCAAAGGTAATACTTTTTAGCCACAGATTGCACAGATTAACACAGATTAATACAAAAAAGTAGTGAATTAATGTAAAATCTGTGGCACTTTTTGTAAATTTGCAGCGGATTATTATCATTTTGCTTATGAAAAAGATTGTTGTATTGACTGGCGCAGGCATGTCGGTGGAGAGCGGACTCAAGACGTTCCGCGATGCTGACGGCCTCTGGGAGAACTATCCCGTACAGAAAGTCGCCACCCACGAAGGCTGGGAGGCCGACCCCACACTCGTAACCAACTTCTATAATATGCTCCGCAAGAAATGCTGGGGCGTGCAGCCCAACGAGGGACATAAACTGGTGGCAAAACTGGAAGAGCAGTACGATGTGACCGTCGTCACTCAGAATGTGGACAACCTCCACGAGATGGCTGGTTCCTCGAAGGTCATCCACCTGCACGGCGAACTGATGAAGGTGTGCTCCAGCCGTAACGTCGATGATCCGCGTTACCAGATTACGCTCACCCCTGAGAACTGCGAGGTAGAGCCTGGCACGAAGGCCGGCGACGGCTCGCTGCTCCGTCCTTTCATCGTGTTCTTTGGCGAGGCAGTGCCTATGATTGAGACTGCTATCGAGGAAGTAGAAGATGCCGACATCCTCATCATCATCGGCACCTCCCTCGTGGTCTATCCTGCTGCCGGTCTGCTCCATTATGCCCGTCCCGGCATCCCCGTCTATCTGATAGACCCCAATCCGGTCAGTGCCGGAGGCCGCGTGCAACAGATCCAGAAAGGGGCCTCCGAGGGCATGAAGGAACTCTCTCAGATCCTGATGAAATAACAAATCCCGCCGATGGGCGGGATTTTTCTTTAGGCTCGGTCTTGGCGGATGAGTTCGAGGAGTTTCTCGACGGCCTCGGACTCAGGGATATTCTTTTCCACACACTCCTTGGCGCGGTAGAGGGAGATCTTGCCTCGACCAGCACCGACGTAGCCGTAGTCGGCATCGGCCATCTCACCAGGGCCGTTGACGATACAGCCCATGATGCCGATCTTCAAGCCGACAAAGTCTTTCGTGGCGGCTTTAATACGGGCGATGGTCTCTTGGAGGTTGTAGAGCGTGCGCCCACAACCCGGGCAGGAGATGTATTCGGTCTTGGTGAACTTGATACGGGCGGCCTGAAGGATCGCATCAGCGAGTTCAGTGAGTTTCCCCGGGCCTTCCGGGCCATCCTGGCCTTTCGGGGCATCCCTGATAATAAGATGATGCGCCTTCTTATCGATGAGCAAGGCACCGACGGCCATCGCTGCCTTCAATTGCAGCGTTTCCCAATCTTGGCAAAAGACATTAAGGGTGATGGTGTCATCCTTGATAGAGGCTTCAGCCTCAGCACGGAGGGCAGCACACTCGTCAATCATATCCACGAGTTTGCGAGCGACGGGAATCTCACACTCGGGTTCTTCGCTCAGAGAGACGCGGATGGTATCGCCTATGCCTTCAGTCAACAAGGCACCGATGCCCACAGCACTCTTGATGCGCCCGTCCTCGCCCTCGCCTGCCTCGGTGACGCCGAGGTGCAGCGGATAGTGCATATCCTCCTTGTCCATCGTCTTGACAAGCAAGCGGACGGTAGTGACCATCACGACGGTATTCGAGGCTTTGATGGAGATGACCACATCGTTGAAGTTCTCGCGCTTGAAGATGCGGAGGAACTCCATACAACTCTCCACAATCCCCTCAGGCGTGTCGCCATAGCGTGACATGATACGGTCGCTGAGCGAACCGTGATTCACGCCGATACGCACGGCTGTATGGTGCGCCTTACAGATGTTCAGGAAGGGTACTAGTTGTCGCTCAATCTTCTGCAATTCGGCGGCATACTCCTCATCGGTATATTCCAGATGCTTGAAGGTACGTCCGGGATCGACATAGTTGCCGGGATTGATGCGCACCTTCTCACAGTAGAGGGCAGCCACATCGGCGGTATGGGCCGTGAAATGCACATCGGCCACAAGGGGCGTCTGATAGCCGTCGGCCTTCAGACGGGCAGAGATATTCTTCATGTTCTCCGCCTCACGGGTACCCTGCGTGGTGAAGCGCACCAGTTCGCCACCAGCGTCGATGATACGCTTGGCCTGCGCCACACAGCCCTCAGTGTCGTTGGTATCCACCGTCGCCATCGACTGGATACGGATGGGGTTGGAGCCGCCAATGCCGATATTGCCGACACGCGCCTCCGTGGAAAATCTTCTCTGATACATTTAATTCGTCTTATACTGATACTTGATTCCTGCCAATTCCTCGTTGGCCTTTTCAATCTTAATCTTCAGACTACCCTTGTAGACAGCCAGTCGCTGCGCCAGGGAATGGTCGCTGAGCGCCATCATCTCCACAGCGAGGATGGCGGCATTCTGTGCCCCGTTCACACCGACGGTGGCCACAGGGATACCCGGGGGCATCTGGGCGATGGAGAGGAGCGCATCAAGACCGTCGAGCATACCCTTGATGGGAACACCGATGACAGGTAACGTGGTGGAGGCGGCAATGACACCCGGCAGGGCGGCTGCCATACCGGCACCGGCGATAATCACCTTCACCCCACGCTCCTGGGCGGTACGGGCAAACTCATCCACGGCCTCCGGCGTACGGTGGGCAGAGAGGGCATTCACTTCAAAAGGCACCTGCATCTCGTCGAGCAACTTGCAGGCTTTCTCCATAACGGGCAGGTCGCTCGTGCTGCCCATGATGATACTTACTAAAGGAGACATATTATTTACGATTTGACAATTTACATTCTTATAGGAAGATGAGACCGGTGATAGAACAGACAATACCGACGAAGAAGCCTGCCACAACCTGCCCTAACGTGTGCTGACGGAGGATCATACGACTGGTGCCGAGGATGCCTGCCACGACAAAGACGAGACAGTGCCACCAGACGGGATTGAAGGTGAACACCTCGGCGAAGACGAACAAGGCACCTGCCACACCGCCGATGGCTGCCATGTGGGCTGAAATCTTCCACCACACATTGATCAGGGCACAGACAATCTGGATGAACAGAGCCGCCGTCACGATATTGCTCATGAAATGGGGGATGTGCAGATAGTCCATCCAGTAGGCACAGGCAAAGTAACAGAGAATACTGATGACGTATGGCACCATACGGCGCTCCTTGTTGCCCAACTGAATCAGCGTCCATCCATGATAACGGCGGTAGAGGTGAATCAGCATCGTAGGCAGCAGGACGGTGAAGAAATACACCATGATGAGCACCTGCAACTGATACAGCCACGGCATCTGACGGAGATAACTCAGCGTGAACAGCGTTATCAGTCCGAGAATAGGCAGATAGAACGGTGTGAACACCAGGCTCACCACCTTTGCAGTCAATATGATGGTCTTCTCCCTCTTCACTTCCTCAGTCTTGCAATGGGGATTCCTAACTGTTCGCGATATTTGGCCACCGTCCGACGGGCTATCGGGAAACCCTTCTGGGCCAACAGTTCCTTGATGGCATCATCGCTCAGCGGTTTATCCTCCGCCTCCACAATGTCGCGCAGGGCAGCCTTGATCTGCCGGGTAGAGAGTTCCTCGCCACTCTCCGTCACATAACTGTCGCTGAAGAAATGGCGCAGGGGGAATGTGCCCCAGCGCGTCTGGGCATACTTTGAATTGCTGACACGTGAGATGGTGCTCAGGTCGAGGCCTGTCTTCTCTGCCACATCCTTCAGGATCATCGGACGCAACGAAGCCTCGTCGCCGTCGAGGAAGAACTGGCGCTGCAACGAGATGATGGCCTGCATGGTGACGATCAGTGTGTGGCGGCGCACCTTGATGGCATCGATGAAACCCTGTGCCGCTTCCACCTTCTTCTTGATATAGAGCAGCGCCTCCTTGGTCTGACGACTCAGTTGCTCCTTACTGTCCTGATATTCCTTCATCGAGTCGACAAACGACTGCGAGACTTTCAGTTCCGGCACCTCACCGTTGTTGAGGGTGAAGGTGATGGTCCCGTCGTCCTGCGTGTCGATGACGAAGTCGGGGGTGATCTGCTGGATACTGCGCCCTACGGTCTCACCCATCGAGGCCCCCGGACGGGGATTCAACTTACGCAGTTCCTTGAACAGCGCCGCGGCCTGGATATCGGTCAACGAGAGCGCTGCCTGTATCTTGTCCCAGTGCTTCCTGGTAAAGGCTTCGAAATAGTCGGCGATGACCGTTTGCATCAGCGCCTTCACCTTCGAGTCGTCGCGACGGCTGATCTGTATGAGCAGGCACTCCTGTAGCGAACGGGCACCAATGCCTGCCGGGTCGAAGTCCTGCAACACGCTCAACACGTGTTCTATCTCCTCGTGGGAGGCATCGATATTGTGATAGATGGCCAGTTCGTCGCTGATGACATCCGAGGGCTTGCGCAACAGCCCGTCGTCATCCAGCGAGCCAATCAGGTACTCCATGATATCCCGCTGACGGTCGGTCAGTTCCGTCTCGCCCACCTGTGCCATCAACTGGTCATAGAACGACTCACTCTGTCCGTAGACTATCTCCTCACGGTCGTCAGCCACATTGCTGCCACCGTGATAGACGGGCAAATCCTCATCGTCGCGCCCAATACCGGCAAGAGCCTCATCCAAGGCCGACTGCCGTTCCTCGCGCTCGGCGCTGACGGCATAATCGTCAGAGATTTCCGGGTCATCCGGATAATCCGGATAGTCCGGGGTATCTGGGGTATCTGGGGTATCATAACCGGCATCGGCCTCCAAGGCGGGATTGTCATTCATCTCCGTATTGACACGATCCACCAATTGGGTGATGGGCAGTTCCACGAGCGTGGCCTGCAACAACTGCTGGTGGGAGATGGACTGTGTCAGTTTCTGCCCCTGCGTCTGTCTCTGTTCCTGTATCTGACCCTGTGCCATTATTTAAAATATTCCTTCAACTGTGCCGCATACGAGGCCAGTTCCTCGGTCTTGGCATTGCCGAAACGCCGCCACACCTCCGTACACGGCAGGAGCAGCGGACTGAACGTCACATCCTTCCTGTTCAGGTAGGGGTCGCAATGCTGAAACACCTCCATCGTATCAACCACATCCAGAGGAGGAATCTTGATGAGCCGTGCCAGTTCCTGTACCTCCGGTGTCTCAACGACCATCGTGTTGGGCGTGAGACGGAAATAGAGGTCGAGGATGAGGATGAGCATCACCGGCTTCATCGTACCCTTGCCGGCAATGGGACGGAAGTCGCGCTCAAAGGTCTCGTTGACCTCCACGCCATCAAAGAAAGCGTTTGCCGTGCCATAGCCCCGCATCTCACGCCATAGTTTGACGGCGCGTGAGAGTTTCTTGGGGTTGTTGCCATAGGTCTCCCAGAAATGCTCGATGCGCGGAGTCTCCAAATTGGCTATCTGACACATCCGTGCAAAGAGGATGTTGGGTGCGATGTGGAGTTCCAGGCTCAGATTCACCATCTTCCGACTGTACATCGGTTTGATACCCACCGGTTTCTGCAAGTAGATATGCATCAGCAAGAGCCAATAATCGTCCGACCATTTTACGTTTCTAGCCATTATGTTCTTATTTTTTTTGCAAAAATACATTTTTTTTCGTAATTTTGCAACCGAAACGCAAAAAACTTATGAGAAAAAATGAAATTATTGCCTTGACGGCTGTCATCTCATCTGTAATTTGGGCACAACAGAACATCAAAAGACAAGAATAATGACAATCAACGAGATTCAAGACGAGATCATCGAGGAGTTCGCCGGTTTTGACGACTGGATGGACAAATATCAGTTGCTCATTGATCTGGGCAACGAACAGGAACCGCTTGAAGACAAATACAAGACGGAACAGAACCTGATTGACGGGTGCCAGAGTCGCGTGTGGCTGGTGGCGGAGGAAGTGAAAGAAGTGAAAAGTGAAGAAGTGAAAAGTGGGGAAGTGAAAAGTGAAAAGTTGATTCGCTTTCGGGCGGAGAGTGATGCGCTGATCGTGAAGGGCATCGTGAGTCTGCTCATTCGCGTGCTCAGCGGGCATACGCCACAAGAGATACTCGATGCCGACCTCTACTTCATTGACAAGATAGGCCTGAAGGAACACCTCTCCCCTACCCGCAGCAATGGTCTCCTGGCGATGGTAAGACAGATGCGGATGTATGCGTTGGCCTTCAGCGCCAAGGCTGAGACAGACAACTAAACATTATACTCAACAAAATAACAGGATTATGAAAAAGGTTTTATTATTCATTGCAATGATGGTTTCAATGACAAGTCTTGCTCAAAAGAAACTGGTCCTTTATTTCTCAGAGTCGGGAAGTACCAAGGCTGTGGCGGAGGAGTTGCAGAAACAACTCGGTGCCGACATAGAGAGTATTCTCCCCGAAGTGCCTTATTCCGGCAATTTCCAGGAGACGATGCAGCGCAACCAGCGCGAGACCCAGAGCGGTACGCTACCCAAGATTAAACCCATCAAGGCGAAGATTGCCGACTACGATATTATCTTCCTCGGCTATCCCATCTGGGGTGGTACCTATGCCTCGCCCATTGCATCACTCCTCAAAGAGCAGGACTTTGCCGACAAGAAAGTGGTGCCCTTCTGCACCTTCGGCAGCGGTGGTCTGAACACCTCGGCTGACGCGCTCAAGAAGGCACTGCCAAAGGCGAACATACAGGCGGGCTACGGTGTGCGTGCCGCCAGGGTGGCATCAGCGGCGAAGGAACTCGACAGATTCCTGAAGGAGAACGGTTATAAGAAAGGCTCTGTAAAGCCTCTGCCCGCCTATTCCGAGCAGAAGCCTGTGACAGATGCCGAGAAGGCCATCTTCGAGGCTGCCTGTTCCAGTTATCAGTTCCCCCTCGGCACCCCTGAGACCTGCGGTAAGCGTATCACCGACGACAGCATCGACTATGAGTTCAAGGTGAAGAGCCAGGGCTTCGGCGGTGGCGGTGCACAGACCTCAACCATCTACGTGACGATGGGTAAGGAAGCAGGTGCCAAGCCGGAGTTTACGCAAGTGGTACGCTGATACCGATTCCTGAGGATGCTAAAAGACTATTGTCAGATCCTCAGGCCGAAGAATGTGCGGATGCGCCATTTGATGTTGTGCAGGGCGAGGCTCTCCTCGTTGCCGTTGTTGGTGAAGTTGAATACCATCGACATACCGATGAACTTGTTGCTCCACTGGTGAACGACGGCACCGCGCCCAGTGATGATAACCTCGGGGAAATGGTAGCGAAGAGGTACTCGCGTGTTATCGAAAGTCATGGATGTGTTGCTATAGACGATGAACGTGGGCAGGGCGGATATGTGCAGTAGCCACCCCTGATCTGGCACGTAGTTGTAGCCATAGCCCGCCCCAAGACCGATGTTTGTGATCTTCAGTTGCATCTCCTGATCCCAGTCGAGGGTAGCACGCTGGCTCATACCCGACGCTGCCAGGAGGAAACTGCCGGCAGAGCGCCGCTGGATGTAACTCTGCGAGAAGGCGGCGGGATAGGAGAAACGGCGGCTGTTGAGGACATAGAAGGCATTCAGGTTCAGTGTCTTTACCGACAGCAGACCGTCAGGCAGTGTAATGCGCTCCATCCCCTCGTGGTCATGCCAGCCCGTGAAGTTCTTGGCATCCTGATAGATGACATCGAAGCCAAAGCGCCGCCCATAACTGTTGAAGTTCAGTTCGAAGTCGCGGTATTTACCCATCAGTTTGGCGGGATTGAGCGCCACGCTGAGCGAGAGACCAAGGTAACTGACACCCATGCTGAGCGTGGCTTTCCTGGCTGCTTCCATCTCCGACTTGAAATGTTGACCATTATCGATTCCCTCAGCCTCAATCTTTGCCCCCGACACATTCATTCGCGCCGTGACAGTCCACTTCGTTGTAGGCCGTGTGATATACGCCGTATCCACATCCCCCTTGCGATAGTTCAGCGTCAGGATGCTGTCTAAACGATGAAGGTTCGACTGTGCCTCAGCGGGCACAATCGAACCTTGTAAACAAGCAAAAATACAAACGAGTATTTTAGCGGTCGATGATTTTCTTGCCATTTTCAATATATAGTCCCTTGACAGGCTTGCCATTGAGCAGACGGCCTTGCAGGTCGAAGTAACGGCTGGTACCGTCGGCATCAATGGTCTGGATAGTGGGTTGGATACCTGTGGACGCACTCTCGATGTAAGGGATGGTGGCTTCGTAGTCCAGGTTATCGCTGTTGACGTTCTCGCTGGCACTGGTACCCTGCTGGTCAATCATCTGGAACATCGTCTTGTAGGTGCCAGGCTGGGCAGCGGCACGCGTGCGTGCTGACGAAGCATCGGCCTCGAAATAGCCACGGTAGGCAGACAGACGGTTCTGCTCTGCATCACCACCCGACTGGAAGCGTGCCCAGGTGCCATCGTCGCGCAGACCATAGATATTCATTCCATCAGCCTCCGCGTCGGAAATACTGCGGAAGTTAGCCTGCCACTTTCCTACGGGCGTAAACTTATCCTCGAAGTACCAGTCCTCGAAACTGTTGACCACATTCTGTTCGTCATCAATAATGGTATTAGTGAGCGCAACACCAGTGGCGTTGAGATTCAACTGTCCCCTCATGACGACAACGAGACAGGCCCTACCGGCTTGCATAAGATTGGGATTGGCGTTGTCTTCTGGCAGGAAGATGAACTGCTTGTAGTATTCTTCTTTGAAGCGCATACGGTAGATCCTGGCCTGGTCGGCCGCATTATAGTCTGTGAAGTCGTAGTCGTAAGGCAAACTGACAACATAGGCACGGGGAACCCAACTGCCATCGCTCTGCTGGGTGGCAGAGAGTACGCGGTCATAGGCGACGTTGACTTTTTTGTCCTTGAAGTGTTCAATGACCTCAGCATTCTGATCTTCAAATTGGCTGTCATCCTTCAGGTCAGCCCAATCCATGGGCTTCAAGAAGCCGACAAAGTCATCGACGGATACTGAACTGCCCGTGAACTTCAACTGATAAACGCCCGAGAGTGGTGCGATGAAGTAGATGGAGTCTGCTGTGATATAGGTGTCATGATAGGTCCAGTCGGCATCAGTTTCGCACTTGTAGAACACGTTGAGCCAGCCACTGCTGACGTCAGCATAGAAGCGCAGCACATCACCCTTCTTGGCCTGCACGCTTGGGGTGATGAGTTCGTAGGCATCGCTGTCGGTATGAGGAGCCCACGACTTCTCGCCACCGCCCATACCCATCATGGCCATCATGTCCATACCGCCACCCTTGGTCATCAACCAGCCGGTGGTTTCCCAACCTATTGGCAACTCTGGGGTTTCGCCTTCCTCGACCTCGTATTCCTGCTCAAAGTTCTCAGACCATGCATCCTCGTAGGTGATGTAAGCAGAGAGATAAATCATCTGCGTGGCTATCTGACAGTTTGTCGGGGCAAGCACGAGTGCTGCCTGATGAGCGCCCAAAGCATCGGCGTTAAAGTTGAATGTCACGTCAACGGTGACTGACTCGCCTGCAGCGATGTTGAACGTCTGCTCACTCAGGGTATAGAACGTAGGATCGCTCGACATGGCATAGAGTTGCAAGTCCGACGTACCCGTATTGATGAGTTGGAAGGTCTTGGTCTGATTGCCACGGGCTACACCGTAGTTGACAGTCTGCACAGCGCGTCCATTGTAACGCACCAGCAGGTCGGGGGCATTCATGTTGATGCTGCCGCCGACAATGCTGTCGATGCAGAGGCTGTCGCCAGAGAGGAAGCGGAAGCGGTAGTCGCCTTCAGGGAGCCAGGAAATCCATTTCGTGTGATAGAGTGTATCCTTGAACTGATAGGCATCCACCCGTTCCCACTTGTTGCTGCCATAGACCGACTTCTCGATGGTGACGTTGGCCTGTGGGTCGATGATAGGACCTTTATAACTGCCGTCGCCATTCTTCAGCGAGAAAATCACAGCGTCGTTAACGCCCTTGATGTGCAGTGGGGGTGTCATGAACCAGTCGCTGGCTCCGCCACCACCGAATATGGCAGCCATGGCAGCCATGCCGCCACCAGCAGGGTTATAGTGAGTAGCCACGCCTTCCTTGACCACGAAGCCCTCGCCAAAGCAACCGACAGGCATCTTGTTGTCGTTGAAATCGACAACCCACGCGTCAGGGTCGGTGATGACGGCAGCAACGGTGATGCTGGTGCTAAGCAAACGTCCATCCTCAGGCTTGAAACTGATCAATGCCTCGTTCTTGCCAATCTCGCCTGCCTGATAATGGAACGTGACGTTCAACTTGGCCGAGTCGCCGGCAGCAATACTGAAACTGCTTTTGTCGAGGCTGAACAACTCGGGGATGCTCGACGAGATATTGACCTTCAGTTGGCTCGTACCGGTATTGATCAGGATGAATTCCTTGGTGCTGTCCTTGGCACAAACGCTGTAATCCACGAAGTGAGTGTGAAGACTGTCAACGGTGACCATCAGGTCGGGCGCCTCGTTGTCGATGTGGAAGCCCGCCACGCTGTCTATCTCTGCATCAACATACGAGATGAAGCGGAAACGGTATTCGCCCTTGGGAGTGCCCGACACGGTAAGTGTCTGGAATTTGTCGGTGAGCGTTTTCGTAAAGTCAGCCACGCGCACCCACTGGTTCCTACCATACACCGAGCGCTCCACAACGAACAGGGTGTCGGTAAAGCCCATGATGGCCTTCAGGTCGAAATTGAAACCCATACCGCCACCACCAGGGAAACCACCTTCGTCATCGCCGTTGGTCTTCCTGGCACTGAACACCATGTCCTCGCCGTCATTGACAGACACGGGGGGCGTGAGCAGATAGGTCCTTTTACGGTCGCCGCCAAACATGCCGCCCATGCCTGGCATGCCGGCCGAGGGATTGTCGCTCGGGTTAGTACTCGGGTTAGTACTGGGCATGCCGCCGCCTCCCATACCGGGGAACCCGCTGTTTCCAGAATCTTCGGTCGCCTTGGCCTTGGCCTTGCCGTCTTTAATTTTCCAGCCTTCGCCAAACCAGCCTCGGGGGAACTTGGTTCCATCGTTAAAACGCTCGTCCATCTGCTCGGAAGCGATGGACTGAGCCTGCATGCTGACCCCCACTAACAGGAGCAACATGGAAAGGAATAGTTTCTTTTTCATCATTTCCTTTTTTTAGAGACTCTTATTTAATTCTCATAAATTGAGTACAAAAGTATAGCATTTTTCACATTCATTCGCTAACAATTTAGGTATATTTTATGGCAAAAAGTCGTTTCTCGTTTGTAGAATTACCAAAAAAATTGTAATTTTGCAAACAAAATGGATTTCTGTGCAAACAGACATAAGACTCTTTTATAATGCCGACGTCTAAAAAATCGCTACTACAGTCCATTGAGCAGACCGACATCCTGATTGTGCGGAAGATGCCTCGCTTTTTCGGCTACAACGAAGATTTCGTATTTCCACACATCGTCCTGACCCTCATCCTGAGCGGCAGTGCACGAGCCATGTACGACATGCGGGTCATCAACCATCACAAGAACGACCTGTCCATCATTCTTCCAGGTCATATCATGCACCCAATAGATTGTAGCGACGACTTCTCCTACACCCTACTGTTCATCTCGCCGAAAATGCTCGATGACCTCCGTTTCCATACCTTCAGCCACGACCACGATAAGTTCAACTATGCCCCCGTCTGTTCGCTGACTGACGAACAGGCCGCACACCTGCTCGCCATCGTGGATCAACTTGACATCATCGCCAACCATACTGACAAGGAACTGCCCCACCGCCATCAGACCCTGTTGGCGCAACTTGCCGTGGGCTATGAGTTTCTCAATTACTATCGTCGGGATCAGGATCGGCATTGGACCGAGAACCGCCATGCGGATATCTTCAATCGTTTCTGTGATCTAGTGGTAAAACATTATAGGGAGTCACGGGAGGTCTATTATTATGCCGATTTACTGAACCTCACCCCTAAGCACCTCAGTAAAGTCATTCGCAAAGCCACCAACGGAATCTCGCCAGTCAAATGGATTGAGCAATACGTGACGGCACAGGCCAAGCGCCTCATTGAGACGCAAGCCACACAGACACTTCAGGAAACAGCCTATATGCTTGGATTCACTGAACCCACATCCTTTTACCGGTATTTCAAGCGCGTCACCGGCATGACAGCAAAGCAATACCGCGATAGTATTCCTTCACCATTATGATTTAATGCTCGCTTTGCTCCAGTTTGAAGAGTTTGTCGCTGGGACGGACCTTGGCGGGAACGGCGATAGACACCTTGGTACCTTGTTGGGCTACCTCGACGGGTCCGTTATCGTCGTGGATCTCATCGGCAGTGACGTAGATGACACCTGTGGTGGGACCAGTAATCAGCATCTTGTCGCCTACCTTGAAGGTGGTGGCCTCGACGGTAAACTCCGCCACGCCGAGTTTGGAGAAATATTTCACGCCCTTGCCGATATACACTTTCCGTTCCGTGGCGTTGGAACCGTAGTTCTTGTTCCACTCGCCCATGAGTTGCCCCTGATAGTAGCCGTCCCAGAAGCCACGGTTGAAGACGGTGGCAAGACGACGATCCCACTCGTCCTTCTTCTCTTCGGTGAAGGTGTTGTCGAGTACAGCCTGTATCGCTTCCTTATAGCACTTCACGACGGTATAGACATACTCAGGTCCACGGGCACGGCCTTCTATCTTGAAGACACGCACACCAGCATGCATCATCTTGTCGATGAATCGCACGGTCTTCAGATCTTTGGGCGACATGATATACTTATTGTCGATCTCTAATTGGTAGCCCGTTTCGTTGTCCGTAGCAGTATAACTACGACGGCAGATCTGGATGCATTCGCCACGATTGGCAGAGCGGTTGGCAGCATGGAGGCTCATATAGCACTTGCCGCTGATGGCCATGCAGAGAGCCCCGTGACAGAACATCTCAATACGAATCTGCTCACCGCTTGGGCCGCAGATATGCTCTGCCTCCACCTGACGGTAGATCTCAGCCACCTGTTCCATATTCAGTTCTCTCGCCAGCACCACGACATCGGCAAACTGGGCATAGAAGCGCAGTGCCTCGATGTTGGAGATGTTCAGTTGGGTGGAGAGATGCACCTCCTGCCCCACCTTGTTACAATAGGTCATCACCGCTACATCGGAGGCGATGACGGCGGAGATGCCTGCCTCATGGGCAGCATCGACAATCTCGTGCATCAGGGGGATGTCCTCGCCATAGATGATGGTGTTCACCGTCAGATAACTCTTGATGCCATGTTCATCGCACTGACGGGCAATGTCGCGCAGGTCGTCGATGGTGAACGTAGAGGCAGAATGCGCCCGCATGTTCAGTTTCTCGATACCGAAGTAGATGCTGTCGGCCCCCGCCTGGATGGCTGCTGCCAACGACTCGCGTGAACCCACAGGTGCCATGATTTCAAAGTCTCCTATCTTCATATCGGTTGCAAAATTACTAAAAAATATGTATTTCGCATGATTAATTATGAATTATTTCGTACTTTTGTAACCGATATGAAACGAATTGTCTATCTGATAACCATTCTGGTGCTGCTGACAGGCTGCGCAAAAAAGAAGAATTCCCGTTATGCCACCAGCCTGAATGAGTCGCTGCACTTTACGAACGAGGTGCTGAACCGCATGACCCCCGTGAAGGATCAGGGCGACAGTGAGACATGCTGGATCTACGCCATGCTCGCCGCCATCGAGACAGAGCATCTGGCATGGGGTGACTCGGTAAACCTCTCACCTTATTATATAGAGAAGATGATGGAGCAGGAACCAGAGGCCCCTGAGAGTAAACGGGGCGAGGCCGCCACCCTGCTCAGACTGATGGAGAAATACGGTATCGTGGGCTATGATGCCATGCGCTCAGTGGATACCCCCGCCCCACGATATGTGTTTATGCTGGGAGCCGAATACACACCACAGGAGTTTGCCCGCAGCGTCTGTGCACCTGGGGAGTATCTGCAACTGATGTGCGACGACGACAAACCCTATTATGCGGAGACGGAACTGGATACGCCCGACAATTGGCTGCACGACCGCTACCTGAACATCCCCATGGACTCGCTGTTCGCCAAGACCGAACGGGCCGTGCGCCAGCACCACGGGGTGTGTTGGTGCGACGAAGGTCATGGGATGGCCATCGTGGGTATTGCCCATGACGACGAAGGCAGGAAATATTTCATCATGAAGAACTCATGGGGTACGGACAATCCATACAAGGGACTGGAATATGTGCCTTTCGATTATTTCAAGAAGCACACGGTTTCAGTCATCATGACAAAAAAAGCCTACGGTAACTTCCAAGTGACGCCATCTTTCGTGTCCTTCACCTCAAAGCCGGCAGCGGCAAGTGCATCACGGATCCTGTCTGAGGTAGCCCAGTCCTTGTCGGCCTTGGCCTTGGCACGCAGTTCAAGCACCATATCGACCACCTTACCAAAAGCCTCTTCACGGGTGTCGTTAGAGCCCGACTTCTCAGCCTTCAGTCCGAGGATGTCCTCAGCGAAGAGGTGCATGACATCTTTCAGTTCTCTCAAGCAGTCAGCACAGATGGTAGCCTTGTGATCAACGAGTTTGTTGATGGTGGTGCAAGCCTCAAAGAGGTAACTAATCACCTGAGGTGTGGCGAAGTCGTCGTTCATCGCGTCATAGCATTTCTGACGGAGGGCCTTCACGACACGCTCCGTCTCGGCATCGCACTTGTCCGACACCTGAACACGATCCAAATCGCTAATCGCATTCATCAGTTTCTCCAGTCCTTTCTCTGCGGCTGCAAGTGCCTCGTTGGAGAAGTCCACTGTACCGCGATAGTGAGCACTCAGCACGAAGAAACGGATGGTCATGGGCGAGTAGGCCTTCTCCAACAACGGATGGTTGCCCGTAAAGAACTGCTCCAGCGTGATGAAGTTATTGTACGACTTTCCCATCTTCTGACCGTTGATGGTCAGCATATTGTTGTGCATCCAGTACTTCACGGCGGGGTGTCCCATCGAGGCCTGAGCCTGGGCAATCTCACACTCGTGGTGGGGGAACACCAGATCCATACCACCACCATGAATATCAAACTCCTCGCCTAAGTACTTACGTCCCATCGCCGTACACTCACAGTGCCAGCCGGGGAAGCCGTCGCTCCAAGGGGAGGGCCAGCGCATGATATGCTCAGGCTGTGCCTTCTTCCACAGGGCGAAGTCAGCCTGATTGCGCTTCTCGCCTACACCATCGAGGTTCTCGCGTGAAGCATCCTTGATATTCTCAAGGCTGCGGCCGGAGAGGATACCGTACTGATATTTCTTATTATAGGCCTCAATGTCGAAATAGACAGAGCCGTTACTCTCGTAGGCAAAGCCATTGTCGAGGATCTGCTGTACCAGTTGCTGCTGTTCGATGATGTGACCTGTGGCATGGGGCTCGATGCTGGGGCGCAGTACATTCAGCGCATCCATCGCCTGATGGTAACGGTTGGTGTAGTACTGTGCGATCTCCATCGGCTCCAACTGTTCCAGACGGGCCTTCTTGGCAATCTTGTCCTCACCCTCGTCGGCATCATGCTCCAGATGACCCACGTCGGTAATATTACGCACGTACCTTACTTTATATCCCAAGTGTTTCAGGTAGCGAAACACCAGATCGAACGTGATGGCAGGACGGGCATGGCCTAAATGGGGATCACCATAGACCGTAGGACCACACACATACATGCCCACATTGGGAGCATGCAACGGCTCGAAGCGTTCCTTCTGCCGCGTCAGGGTATTATAAACAACTAACTTTGACTCCATCTCTAAACTATAAATATAAAAAAACTAAATCTCCCCTTGTTGTAATGCCCCCTTGCGGAATTCGGTGGGCGACATGCCGAAATGCTGATGGAAACGGCTACTGAAGTATGTACTGCTGTTGAAACCGCAGTCAGCGGCTATCTGCGCAAAACTCTTGTCGGGCCCGTTTCTCCAACTCATCGGCCAGCAGACTGCGCGTATAATAATACTGTACAGCCAATATCGCCTGCATCAGAATTGCTGCAGCGATAATAGTTATTAGGCCAGTGTTGGTTTTTAGTTTCATAAAACTACTTCACGTACTCCGAGAAGTCCGTCAGTTTCATGTCACCCTTGCGAGCCAGCGTGTCGTGCATGGCGAAAGCGGCAGTGAGGCAGTGGTGGGTATGTCCACCAGTACCCAACTTCAGATAATCCCATAACAACTGCTTGTAGTCGGGATGTGCACAGTTCTCGATGATGGTCTGTGCACGCTGCATCGGGCTCTTGCCGCGCAGGTCTGCCACACCTTGCTCCGTGACGATGACATTCACATCATGCTCCGAAGAATCCTGGTGGGTCACGAAGGGTACCACACTGGAAATGCAGCCGCCCTTAGCCACTGAGGGACATGTAAATATAGAAAGGTACGCGTTACGGATGAAGTCGCCTGAACCGCCGATACCATTCATCATCTTCGTACCACTGATATGGGTTGAGTTGGCATTACCATAGATATCCACCTCGATGGCGGTATTGATGGCGATGACACCCAGACGACGGATCACAGCGGGGTGGTTAGATATCTCACTCTGACGAAGTGTCAGGTGGTTCTTGAAGTAATCCATATTATCATACACCTGCTTCAGACACTCGTTCGAGACGGTCAGCGAGCAGGCCGAAGCATCCTTCACACGACCATTCATCATCATGCCGACGACGGCATCCTGCAATACCTCAGTATAGATATTGAAGTCGGGCACGTGCTTGTCCTCACCCAGGGCACCAAGAATGGCATTGGCAGTAGAACCCACACCACTCTGCAGGGGCAGGAACTCTTTGGGGATACGACCCTTGTGCAACTCGTCAACCAGGAACTCTGCTGTCAGGAAGCCAATCTTATCCGTCACAGGGTCTGAATCCTTGAAGGCACGGGCCTCATCAGGGATATTACACTCTACGACACCCACCACTTTCTCCTTGGGAATGCTCACGTAAGGTACACCGATACGGTCGCTCACATTGAAGATGGGAATGGGCTTGCGGTATGGAGGATCCAATGGTTCATAGACATCATGGATATACTTCGCATTGGGATTATGGAAACTGTTGAGTTCCAAGATGACATGCTTGGCGAGACGGGCAGCCGTGGGAGAGATACCACCAGCGGCAGTCAGATAGACACGATAGTCGTTGCCCACCTCCTCGATGTCGCACACTTCGAGGATGGCCCAGTCCACATCACCATAGAAGCCATAACGCAACTCCTGCGCCATGTGACTCAGGTGCAGGTCGTTGTAGGGAATCTCACCAGCATTCACATGCTTGCGGAAATCGGGGTTCGTGGTGTAGGGTGCACGGTAGAGGATAGCCTGAGCATTTGCCAGGTCACCGTCGGTGCTCTGTCCTGTGGAGGCACCAGTAAAGATTGCCACCTTAAACTCGCGCCCAGCCTCATGCTCAGCAACGGCGATTTTTGCTAACTCCTTGGTTGTTGCCTTGGCCACACCAGCAGGTGTAAAGCCACTCATGGCGATATGCTCGCCATTCTTAATCAATGCCGCAGCCTCTGCAGCAGTCATACGTGTATAAGCCATATCATTTACAATTTGACAATTTACGATTTACTATTTGATAAATTACGATTTAGAAATTTTGCGTGCAAAATTAAACAAATTCCCCCAAATCGCCAAATAAATCTCTCACTTTTCACTGTTCACTTCTCACTTTTCATTGTTTCAGAGTTGTTCCATCAGGACATCCCAGACGGCGATGATATGACAGACGCTGCCTGCAAGGACGAAGAAATGGAACACGGAGTGCATGTATTTCTTCTTATTCAGCGAATAGAAGACGGCACCCGTGATGTAACAGACTCCCTCGGCAATCAACCAGATGACGGCTGCCGCAGAGACGGAGTCCATCAACGGTTTGAAGGCCACGAGCACACTCAAGCCCATGCCAATGAAACAAAAGGTCTCTAAGTTCGAGTGCTCTTTCAAACGGATGAAACTGACAATCGTCCCCGCAATGGCACAAAGCCAGACAAACGAGAAGAGGCTCCACCCCCAGTAACCCTGTTCGCGGAGGGCAATCAGCGTCAACGGAGAATAAGAACCCGCAATATGCCAATAGATGGCGGCATGGTCCCATTTACGCAAACGCTCTTTCCATTTGGAGCGGTGCCCTCCCAGCCCCTTATAGCGATCGTATGCTGGCAGGGCATGATAGAGTGTCGAGGCGATATACGAGCCGAGCATACCGAAGAGATAGAGGATCACCCCTACCCTCGCCCAGTTGTTGTCGCTCCGGAAGCACCACACCAGGAAAATCACGCCAAAGACCACCCCCAGCAAGATACCTCCGCCATGCGACGAAGCATTCCATATCTCCTCTTTTTTCGTGTAACGAATCGCCATTTGGCCGCAAAAGTAGGGAAAAAAAACAAATAATCCTATTAATTTGCACTTTTTCAACTATTATTATAAAATAATTAAGGTGCGACTCCGCAGAGGCGCACCTTGTCGAATGACACCCCGAGTACATAACTCGAACTGCCTTCTTTAGCATGTTCTCATAGTTATTAATTCCATCATGAGTTCAAGAGATCATGTATTTTTCTCGTTTTGCAGTGCAAAGGTAAGAAAAATAATTATTCCCTCCAAACAAATTCGTCAGATAGGCTCCTTTTATCGACACAAAGGCTAATTTCACAATTATTAAGATTTGGTTTTCCGCTAAATACTTGGTAGTTTTTGGTTTTTTGTGTATTTTTGCAGCGTCAATTATCACAAATAAAATGAAGCCGACAAGACAATGGATGTTCGCCGCCATCCTCACCATTCTATGCGGCGCAAACTTACTGACATCGTGCGACAAAGCCGACAACTCCGTAGTAATTACAAATCAAAACTTATTTATTAACATTATTAATTATTGAAGAGATGGAAAAGACTAAGACAAAAAGACTGGTGACCGTATTGTTCGCCCTTTTGTGTACTATCGCCATCAAGGCTGCTGATTTCATTGTTGATGGTGTAGCTTATGAGATTACAGACTCCAAAGGGCTCGTTGTTGCTGTTAAGGCAGGGGAGACCAAGTACAGTGGAAAGGTTGTCATTCCTGAGACAGTGTCTTACGGAGATAAAACATACTCCGTGAAGAAGATTGCTGACTATGCTTTCTCCGGATGCACAGATCTTGAGGAGGTCGTTGTCGGTAGCAATGTGGAGAGCGTGGGCTTCCGTGCATTCTATGGTTGTACCAGTCTTAGTGACATCAACTGGAGCAACAACATCCGCAGTTATGGCGGTGACGTGTTCTATGGCTGTACAGCTCTTACCTATGCAGAGTTGAGTTCTTCTTTAGAGTCAATGGACAGCGAGGTGTTTAAGGATTGTATCAACATTACCTCTATTAAGATCAATGAGGGGTGTGCCGTGGTCGGCTCTCAGGCTTTCGCCGGCTGCACAAAACTTGCGTCAGTGGAAATACCCAATAGCGTTACAACCCTTGGTTCGAGTGCGTTCTCCAACTGTAAGGCTCTTGTGTCTGCTACAATAGGCGACGGCGTTAAGACCATCAGCGACTATGCCTTCAACAGTTGCGTAGCACTGGAGTCGGTAAAGATTGGCTCAAAGGTCGAAAATGTGGGCTTCCGTGCATTTTATGGTTGTACCAGTCTTAATGACATCAACTGGAGCAACAATATCCGCAGTTATGGCGGTGACGTATTCTATGGCTGTACTTCTCTTACCTATGCAGAGTTGAGTTCTTCTTTAGAGTCAATGGACAGCGAGGTGTTTAAGGATTGTATCAACATTACCTCTATTAAGATCAATGAGGGGTGTGCCGTGGTCGGCTCTCAGGCTTTCGC
>Ga0247608_10001859_pt1 | contig 27981 bp, 25 predicted proteins | sample 176DNAGHGlowgp2_FD_193490 | JGI IMG/M metagenome (GOLD analysis project Ga0247608, IMG submission 193490) | Sheep rumen microbial communities from Palmerston North, Manawatu-Wanganui, New Zealand - 1766 DNA GHGlow gp2 | ecosystem: Host-associated > Mammals > Digestive system > Stomach > Rumen ... | reverse complement strand
ACTTCTTCAAGTAAACACCCTGGTCGTACATAGGGTTGAGTGACTTAGGTGCTGTTACGTCGAGCTCTGTGATGTGGATGATTACGCCGAGCTCATCAGCGTACTTCTTTGCAGCTGCTACATAGTTGTCGATGTTGAGGCCGGAGCTGATGTGGCTCTGCATGCCCATACCGTCGATGTTGCCTGCTGCTGCAATGGGCTTTAACATCTTAAGGATGTCTTCCTGCTTGGATGCCTGATACTCGTTATAGTCGTTATAGAAGAGCTGTACTCCGGAAGGTGCGTGCTTTCTTGCGAACTCGAAAGCCTTCTCTACGTAATCGTCACCGATTACCTGCTTCCAGTAGCAGTCTCTCATTCCCCCATCATCTGCGGCAGCTTCATTTACTACGTCCCATGCATAGATAACGCCGGGGTAGTTCTTCTCGCACCAGTTCATTACCTGGTCGATGTAGCTCTCCATTCTCTTGAGCATAAGGTCTCTGCTTGCGAGCTGACCGTTGACATCGTAGTTCTCATAGAAGAACCAGGAAGGTGTCTGAGAATACCATACGAGAGTATGACCTCTCATAGGGATGTTGTTCTTCTTGCAGTAGTCAAGGATAGGCTTTGCTGCATCGAAATGGATAGCAGGTGCCTCATTGTACTTTGCGGGATCAGCCTTACACTTAGCGCCGTCAAGAACGGAATCGGGCTTCAATTCATTCTCAGGTGTAACGGAATTGAACTGAGTCTTAAGAAGCTTTCTGAAAGAATCGTTCTTGTTCGTCATTACCGTTGCAGGAGATGCAACGCCGAACTTGAAGTAATCTGCATAAGCAGAAGAAAGCGAAGCTGTCTTGGTGGGATCTTCAAGAGATTCAATGGGTGTTCCCGTAAGATTCTTGAATTCGCCCTCGATGCTGACTTCCATTGCGGATACGGTGATATCCCTTACATCGCTTGCTTCGAGATATACCATAGCGTTCTGTGCATTGTCAGGGATCTCGATAGTGCCTGTGATTTCCGTAATGCCGGATTCGTCAGCCTGGCCTGCAGCAATGTTTACGTAAGATACGTTTCCGTAGAACTCGTACTTCAATGAGAGTGTCATTGAATCGTTCTCGGATGAAGCCTTAACATAAGCCTTTACCGTATTGCCTCTGTAGTTCTCACAAGGAATGGCAATACCCGTATTGCTTGCAGAACGGTTTGTGATAACTGCAGTACCGTCCTTAAGTGTAACTTTGCAATCACCGTATGTGATCCAGTTGCCCTTCTTCTCCTTCTGTGTGAAGTCCGCCTTGATGGTTGTAGGGACCTCAATCGGACCGTTAGATCCGTTAGGAAGTGAGTCACATCCGCTCAGGAGGAATAATCCTGCGAGAGCACAAGCGACTGCTTTGATAAAACCTTTTTTCATGTTACCTCCGCGAAAAAGCCTTCATATTGTTTGTTGTCCGTACTGATAATTCTACAGCAAGAATGGTCAAATTAACAAGCATTCGATTTTGTCGTGAGCCCTAAAAATATTAGGAAAAATCTGTTAATTTGACATTATCATTTTACCATTCTTGCTATTTGTATATGTCATTCGCAATTTATGTATTCTTTCTTTTTGGTGAAACTAACGAACAAACGCATAAAAATTTGATTATCAAATAATAAATTCTTCTGATATATTTACTTTATTAGGTAGGGTCTTGAATGAAATATCTGCTTTGGTTGGTCGTTATTCTCATAGCGCTTTTCTTGTCGTACTGGGCATTCCTTTTCATATGCTCATGCTTCGTCAATACGAAGAAACTCTATGACAAACACAGCAGCTTTTACAGGTGGCTTCTGGTCAGTTCGACCTGGCACCTGATCTTTGTCGGCCGTGTACATTTCCACACCAAAGGCCTTGAGAAAATACCTCTGAACCGCAGATTCCTTCTTGTATGCAACCACCGTTCCAAGTTAGATCCGATCACTACATGGTATCTTCTTCAGGATTACGATCTTGCATTCATCTCCAAGGAAAAGAACTTTCACGTACCCTGCTGGGGCAGGATAATAAGACGCTGCTGCTTTCTTCCGATCGACCGTGAGAACCCGAGAAACGCCATGAAGACCATCGAGATGGCCGCTGACCTCATGAAGAACGATCAGGTATCGATCGCTGTTTATCCTGAGGGAACGAGGAATTTCGGCGAAGGTCTTCTCCCGTTCCACAACGGTATCTTCAAGATCGCCCAGAAAGCAAACGCCCCTGTCGTCATATGCGGCATTAAAGGCGCAGATCAGATGCCAAAGAATTTCCCGCTTCACGGGACCGATATCTATTTCGAGGTCTTGGACGTTCTGACAGAAGAACAGGTCAGGACCACCCGCTGCAACGAGATCGGAGATCACGCAAGAGATCTGATGCTGTCATTTGTCGAAAAGAATCAGGAGGAGGAACACAATGTCAACTTACGTACTGTTTAACATGCTGTCCGGCAACGGAAAGGGCAAGGAAAAGGCTGATGACCTCAAAGTCTTTCTTCGCGGCAAGAAGGCATTATACAAGGACATCACCAAGATCAAGGACTGGGCCGGTTTCTTTTCTGAACTGAACTACCGCGAGGACGAGATCATCATCTGCGGCGGTGACGGTACATTAAATCACTTCATCAATGACACAGAGGGCTTAAAGTACAGTATTCCCCTCTATTACTATCCTACCGGAAGCGGCAACGACTTCTGGAACGACATCGGCAGAAAGCCGGGCGACAATCCTGTCAGGATCGAGCAGTATCTTAAAGACCTTCCTTTTGTCGAAGTAAACGGCATGAAGAAGCGTTTCCTTAACGGCATCGGTTACGGCATAGACGGTTACTGCTGTGAGGAAGGCGACCGCCAGAGAGCAGCAGGCAACAAGAAGATCAACTACACGAATATCGCGATCAACGGACTTCTCTTCAAATATAAGCCCACGAATGCCGAGATCGAAGTTGACGGCCAGCATTTCTCTTATAAGAAAGTATGGCTCGCGCCTTCCATGAACGGCCGTTACTACGGCGGCGGCATGATCGCCACACCTTCTCAGGACAGACTTTCCAAGGACAGACTCCTCTCGCTCCTTCTCTTCCACGGCAGCGGCAAGATCGTAACGCTTGCGATATTCCCTTCGATCTTCAAAGGCAAGCACATCGACCACCCGAAGAACGTTGAGGTTAAGACAGGTCACAGGATCAAGGTAACGTTCGACCGTCCTGTCGCACTCCAGATCGACGGTGAGACGGTATTAAACGTCAAGACATATACAGCGTACAAGGAATAAGTCGTACATATTATGAATAAGGCCCGCCATTTTACCGAAGGCGGGCTTTATTCATAATTTCTTTTGTTGTTCTGTTATTATCCGGCGTACTGATCGATGGCCTTAGCGAGCTGGTCAGCGCAGGATGTTCCCTTCATTCCGCAGGTGTTGCCTCTTAAGATGTCGGCAACTTCCTTGGCGTCCTTGCCTTCGACGAGCTTGCCGATAGCCTTGAGGTTGCCGTTGCAGCCGCCAAGGAACTTTACGTTATGAAGCTTGCCGTCTTCGATATCGAAATCGATCGAGACTGCACATACGCCGCTGGGGCTGAAATTTACGTGTTCCATATCATTTCTCCTTGTTTAACATTGTTACATCACATCGCATGAAGCTGCATGACGTTGATAAGCAAAAGCCAGCTCATGCCATAGTAGCAGCCGACCGCGATAAGGTCGTTGACCGTGGTGATCAGGGGTCCTGATGCTACCGCAGGGTCGATATTGATCTTCTTAAAGAAGAGCGGGATAAGGGTGCCGATGATGGACGAGAATATCATCGATACGAGCAGTGACACGCCGATGCATCCGCTTACCGCAAAGGCAAATACCGGCTCCTTGTGCTTGAGGACCATAAGGTATACGCCGATAAGGATCACCGATACAACACCTAAGATGAGACCTACCGAGAGGCCGACTCTTGATTCCTTGAACACCAGCTTGATCTTCTGTGCTGCCGTGAGATTCTCATCCGTAAGGACTCTGATCGTGACAGCGAGCGACTGCGTTCCGACGTTACCTGCCATGTCGAGGATCAGGGACTGGAATGCCATGATTATCGTAAGCTGTGCGATAACGGCCTCGAAAGCACCAACCAGTGTTGAAACGATCATGCCGAGACATAAAAGGATAAGGAGCCACGGCATTCTCTTTCTGATACTCTGGCCCAGAGGTTCCTTAAGGTCTTCTTCTGCAATAAGTCCGGCGAACTTAACGTAGTCTTCACCGAGCTCATCATCGACTACCTCAACGATGCTCTGCGACGTGATAACGCCTAATATCTTGTTGTCTTCGTCAAGGACAGGGATCAAGTCCTCCGAATAATCCTTGAGCTTCTCGATACAGTCGTCGATCTTCTCATTAGCGTATACGTAAGGGAATGACGTAACTATCAGTGTGTTTAAATCCGTCGTGCTCCTTGCCGTAATGAGGTCTTTTAACGTGAGAGCTCCGTAGAACAGTCCGTCATCGTCCTCAACGAAGAGTGTCGAGATGTTGTCATTCTCTTCTGCCTGGGTTACGAGCTCTGTCATCGCCTGCTTGACTGTGAGGTTCAGGCCGATCCTAATGAAGTTTGCGGTCATTTTGGAACCGATCTCATCCTCATCGTAGGATGCGATGATGCTGATCTCTTTCCTGACCTCAGTATCAAGAGCGTCGATGATAAGGCCGCGCCTTTCTTTCTCGAGCTCACGCAAAACATTCGCAGCGGTATCCGTCTCGAGTTCGGCAACAACCGCAGCGGCGCGCCTGATGTCCATCTCATTGAGATAAGCGCTTACCTGCTCTTCTTCCAGACACTCGAAAGCCTCCGCAAGCAAAGTCTTGCCGCAGACCCTGAAGAGCTTCTTCCTCTCCTGATCGGAGAGCTCCTCTAATATCTGCGCAATGTCACTTGCGTGATAATCTTCTAACTTGTAATGAATTACCCTCGGGGAATCGTTACCCCTCATCAGTGAGATTATCTCGTCCTGATAATCTCTTCTTATTTCCTTCTCTGCCATTTGTTCCTCCTGAAAAGTAAACAAACGACGGGAACAAAAAACCTCTGCTCTTCACTTAGACAAACAGAGGAGACGATATATCATTTAGTCCTTAAGGTCCGATACGGTCATCGCCTGGCGCTTTAAGGAACAAAGGATATTTCGGCCGCGTTTCCCTCGTTTGTCGCAACTGTCACCAGCGTCCACCGTATTCACCTCACTTTTATCAATGGGATTGGGGCTTTTGTCCCCGTCCGAAATTTTAGCACGGTAAAATGCATTTGTTAACCCCGTAAATCCAAAATAATCGGGCTTTTGCGGACTTTTTTTCAGACATCGAAAAACACACGGCCGGGGCCGTGTGTTTCAAAGTCAGTTTATAAAAAAATCAGCCTTTCTTCTCGAACTTTTCGACAGCTTCCTGCATGAGGGTTATGATCGGCAGATGCTGCGGGCAGACGCCTTCGCACTGGCCGCATCCGATGCAGTCTGAAGCGTGGCTGTATCTGTCAACAAGACCGTTATAGAAGAACTGCGGCCTCATGTCGCCCGGGAATTTTCTTGCCGTATTGATAGCGCTGATAACATCAGGAATGCTGATACCCATGGGACAGCCCTCAACGCAGTATTTGCAGGCCGTGCAGCCGATGAGCTCCACGCGGGACATTGCTTCGACGACCTTGCCGATCGCAGCCTTCTCCTCATCGCTCAAGGGCTCGAAATTCTTAAAAGTGTTCATGTTGTCAGCCATCTGGTCTTCAGTGGACATGCCGCTTAAGATCGTAGCTACACCGGGGAGGCTTGCAACGAAGCGGAAAGCCCATGAAGCAACGGACTTGTCAGGATGGATGGCCTTAAGGATCGATGCGCACTCATCGTCGAGATTTGCGAGCTTGCCGCCCTTGCAGGGCTCCATGACGATGATCGGGATATTCCTCTCAGACAGGATCTTATAGAGCTCGCCTGAATGAACGATCGGATTGTCCCAGTCGATGTAGTTAAGCTGGATCTGAACAAACTCCACTTCAGGGTGCTTGTCGAGGATCTTTACAAGGAGCTCCGGTGTGCCGTGATAAGAGAATCCGAAATGCTTGATCTTGCCTTCTGCCTTCTTCTGAATTCCCCAGTTGAAACAGTCATACTTCTCGTAGATCTCATAGTTGTTTCCATCCTCAATGCTGTGGAGGAGATAGAAATCAAAGAAGTCAACGCCGCATCTGTCAAGCTGCTCATTGAAGAGCTTGTCCCTATCCTCCAAGGAATGTATGAACCACGCCGGAAGCTTTGTTGCGAGCGTGAATGAATCTCTCGGATGACGCTTAACGATGGCTTCCTTTACTGCCTTCTCGGAGTTGCCGCCGTGATATACATATGCGGTATCGAAATAAGTAAAACCTGCTTCCAGATAGCTGTCCGCCATCTTTGAGACCTTGTCGATGTCGATAACTCCGTCATTTTCGGGAAGTCTCATAAGGCCAAAACCGATCTTCGGCATCTTGCTCATATCAATGCTCATAGCAGCACCTCCTGACTAATTTTCATAGGATCATAACTGCATTATAAATGAACAGATTTGGTGAGTATTGTCTTATTTGGTTGAAAAATGTAAATATTTTTTGCAGTGTTCAGGGCGTAAGAGGTGCGGGTTTATAGACAGGTTTTCACTTTGGCCTCCCCATAAGGCTGTTGCCTCAAATGTTGCTTCTTTTGTCCGCTTAGAAGGCAACAAATAAGGCACCCCCGGCAATGTTGCTCTAAATGTTGCTCTTTGTGTCCGCCCGGAAGGCAACAAATCCTTAACTGGGGAATCCCGTCCGGATTGATGCAACAAATCCTTAACCGGCACTCGAAAAAACATCCGCCCTCATAAAGAGAGCGGACGCTTTGGATTTATAGGCATATGTACTATTTGAATTAATCCTGGAAAAGCGGTGTGGAAAGATATCTGTCACCGGTGTCAGGGAGCAATGCTACGATCGTCTTGCCCTTGTTCTCGGGACGCTTAGCGAGCTCGATAGCTGCCCAGAGGGCTGCACCGGATGAGATGCCTACGAGTACGCCTTCGCTCTTGCCTAAGAGCTTGCCTGTGGCAAATGCATCATCGTTAGTAACAGGGATAACTTCATCATATACTGCTGTGTTGAGAACATCAGGTACGAAGCCTGCGCCGATACCCTGGATCTTGTGTGCTCCGGCAGTGCCCTTACTCAGAACGGGAGAGTCAGCCGGCTCGACTGCTACGACCTTTACAGATGCCTTCTGTGACTTTAAGAATTCACCTACACCTGTAACTGTTCCGCCTGTGCCTACGCCTGCAACGAAGATATCAACTTCGCCGTCTGTGTCTTCCCAGATTTCAGGACCTGTAGTCTCTTTGTGAGCCTTCGGATTTGCGGGGTTAACGAACTGGCCTGCGATGATGCTGTCAGGGATCTCCTTCTGGAGCTCCTCAGCCTTTGCGATAGCACCCTTCATGCCCTTGGAGCCTTCGGTGAGAACAAGCTCTGCGCCGTAAGCCTTGATGAGCTGTCTTCTCTCAACGCTCATCGTCTCAGGCATTGTGATGATAAGTCTGTAACCCTTAGCAGCTGCTACAGAGGCAAGTCCGATACCCGTGTTGCCGCTCGTAGGCTCGATGATCACGCTTCCTTCCTTAAGTCTGCCGGTAGCTTCTGCGTCCTCGATGATCGCCTTAGCGATACGGTCCTTGACGCTTCCTGCGGGATTGAAGTATTCGAGCTTTGCAACGAGCTTTGCCTCAAGGCCTAAAGCCTTCTCAAGATGTGTGAGTTCGAGCAAAGGTGTCTTGCCGATAAGTTGATCTGCTGATGTATAGATTTTAGCCATGGTGATTCTCCTCCTGTAGCGGATGCTAGATTAGATTATATCTCAATTGTTTGTCGATCAGATAGCAGCGAAGCCCTTTTCGAGGTCTGCAATGATATCATCGATGTGCTCTGTACCGATAGAGAGACGGATCGTGTTCTGATAGATGCCTACGTCGTTGAGCTCTTCCTCGGAAAGCTGTGAGTGTGTTGTGCTTGCCGGGTGGATAACAAGGCTCTTAACGTCAGCAACGTTAGCAAGGAGTGAGAACAGTTCGAGGTGGTCGATGAAGTCGAATGCTTCCTTCTTGCCGCCCTTTACGTTGAATGTGAAGATGGAGCCGCCGCCGTTAGGGAAGTACTTCTGATATACTTCGTGATCCGGATGATCTGCAAGTGAAGGATGGAAGACCTTCTCTACCTTCGGATGATTTGTGAGGAAGTCCAATACCTTCTTTGTATTCTCGATGTGACGCTCAAGTCTCAAGGACAGAGTCTCTGTGCCCTGGAGGAGCAGGAATGCTGCGAAAGGTGAGATGGAAGAACCTGTATCTCTTAAGAGGATAGCTCTGATATAAACTGCGAATGCTGCCTTGCCTGCTGCATCTGTGAACTTAACGCCGTGATAGCTGGGGTTGGGTTCAGAGATCCAGGGATACTTGCCGGAAGCTGCCCAGTCGAAGTTGCCGGAATCAACGATAACGCCGCCCAATGTTGTGCCGTGGCCGCCGATGAACTTTGTAGCAGAGTGAACTACGATGTCTGCACCGTACTCGATAGGTCTGATGAGGTAAGGTGTACCGAATGTGTTGTCGATAACGAGCGGGATACCTGCCTCGTGAGCGATCTTAGCAAGTGCTTCAATGTCCGGGATGTCAGATGAAGGGTTGCCGAGTGTCTCAATGTAGAGAGCCTTTGTATTAGGTCTGATTGCAGCCTTAACTTCGTCCAGATCATGGATGTTGACGAATGTTGTCTCGATACCATAAAGGGGAAGTGTGTGTGCGAGAAGGTTCTCGGAACCGCCGTAGATCGTCTTCTGAGCTACGATGTGCTCACCCTTAACTGCGAGAGCTTCGATTACATATGTGATAGCTGCTGCGCCGGATGCAACTGCGAGACCTGCAACGCCGCCTTCAAGAGCTGCGATTCTGTCTTCGAAAACGCCCTGTGTGGAGTTTGTAAGTCTGCCGTAGATATTGCCTGCGTCTGCAAGTCCGAAACGTGCTTCTGCATGAGCTGAGTTATGGAAAACGTAAGAAGTTGTTGCGTAGATCGGCACTGCACGTGCATCGGATGCGGGATCGGGTTGTTCCTGGCCTACGTGGAGCTGGAGAGTTTCAAATTTATAGTTAGACATATTGTGTTATTCCTTTCTTAATTCAAATAGTTATAGTTGTGCTGTCGGAACAGCGGCTGTTTGAACAAGAACAACACATTCGTCCACAACGGAAGTTAGCGCGGACAAGTGATTGAAAATAGAACTTATGGTCGTACATAACTTCCGTCCTCCTCTCTCTTTGGAATTTTCGCTTATGATAAATGCTTTTACCTACTATGTCAATGGGTTTATTAAAAATTTTTTTGGAGCCCGCGAAAAATGTTTATTTACTGCATGTGCGGCTAATATAAAGAAGCAATATACTATATAAATAGCTGGGATTTTTTTTACCCGCACTTTACGTGCTTCAAAACCGTGCGATTTCAGGGCTCAATTTGCAAGACACCAAATCGTACGTTTTTCGATGCCAAAAACGTACGAAAAAAGGCCTTGCACCGTGCAACGAGTGTTTTCGTACTCTTTTCGAGGTTAAAAAGGTACGATTCTACCCTTTGCAATTTTCGAGCCCTGTAACTGCGTCAGATCTTGTGATTCCCGGTTCCGGTTGTGTCCTTGTCCTTCAAGCCCCGAATAAACTCCTCAAGGTATCCGGTCTGCGTCGGCATGATATTTTCCGGCAATGCATCTATACTGAACCACTTGAGATCAACGCTTTCCTCATCGCATAACAGCTCGCCGCTGTACTTCGTAACAACATATACGAGATCCGTATAATACACTTCATCCTGGTTGGGATAGACGAGGTGGACATTGGTTTTTACCGTGAAGAAAACGGGATCTTTGATCTCAAGATTTGTCTCTTCCTTAACTTCCCTGTAAAGGCCTGCTTCCGGCTCTTCGCCAAGTTCCAGAGCGCCTCCCGGGACACACCACTCGCCGGTGTCGGTCCTTTTCTCAAAAAGGAGGCCCTTTTCCTCATCGTAAAGGATGCAGACAACAGCTGCGGACATGATCGGTCTGTGACCTACAAGTTTTCTTAATTCAGATATATAACTCATTAAGATTTCCTCTCATCAACTTAGTGACACAATATGAGACTAAGCACATAATAAAGCACAATTATAAACAATATGTCCAGGACATACAGCAAAGCATACCATTTATTCTTTACCAGGAAAAACGTTACAAGAGAACATATCAAAATGCCACACAGGATCGTCGCTATTCCCGGGCCTATGTTCTTTTTGATGACCATTTCACGGTCTTTGTTATAGATCTGCTCCGCCTCCGCTCTCAGTTCTTCAAGCTGAGCCTGTTCTTCAAAATCCTCATATGAAGCACGGAACGAAGCAAATTCATCCGAATAACTAAAAACAACCCCATCACGTGAGATGTGATTCGGCTTAACAACCGTTCCCGCAGGAACCGTAACTGTCTTATCGCGTAAAGTCTCGGTAATGTCTTTGTTCAAGGTCAGCTGCATATCATCGGGCCTGTTGATTAGTATTCCGTAATGATGCAGCTCGTTTTCTATGCGGTAATAAACAAACCCGCAAATAGCAAGAACATCAACTATCAGTAATAAGACAGCGATCACTGTTTTTATGTTGATCTCTTTAGTACTCATACGTCCCGGTCTACCTCGATCAGATATGCCTTATTGCGCAAACCACTACTACAGATTATATCAGTAAAGATCCCGGAGTACGCACCCCGGGATCCTGCTTAGATCGATTGTTTTTGCTCTGATCATTTCAGATCCACAGTGCAGATAAACAGGTCATTTTCTGTCTTGATATTGAGCTTGTATCCGAGCATCGCAAAATCATTCTCTGCGATCGCAAGACCTAACCCCGTTCCGCTGTTCTGCCTTGATGAACTGCCCTTTACAAAAGGCTCTTTAAGCTTGCTTATATCCTCTATCGGTTCTGCCATCACGTTCGTGATCGTAAGCCTGTTCTGATCAAATCTGATAGTGATATCAGTATTCTCTTTCGAATACAGAACTGCATTGTTTATCAGATTTCCCACAGCCTGGCGGAAGAGTTCGGGATCAGTATTAAGCTCAGGTGCGCTATTCCCGTCGAACAGCACATTAAGGCCCTTCATACTTATCTGATGCTCATTCTCACCGATGATATTCCTGATGATATCACCGGACTTTACATCGCTCTTATTTACAGGCACGGCCGTATTCTCAGAGCGCGAAAACATCAAGATGCTGTTCACTATATTGTTCATCTGCGCTGCTTTCTCGCTGATCTTTGCCAGATAGTGTTCGCGGTTGGCCTGATCGATATTGTTTTCAAGGATCTCGGTATAAGCAACGATGGATGCTATCGGTGTCTTGAGATCATGCGCCATCGCATTGGTTGTCTGACGCCTGTATTCAAAGATCTCATAGTTGCGTTTGCTTATGTTATATCTGATGGTTGCAGGGACCAGAGCGATGATCAGCGCGCCAATAAACAGAATGACTATTCCGTTTATTATGTCGTAACCATGAGCCTCAGTGAAAGTTCTATATGAAGGAGGTGTTATCTTGTAATACCTTTCGCTCCTGTCATAGGAAGACGAGTAATCATAGTTTATGGCAAATTCACTTTCATCCGGTCTTTCTTCATAGCCGATCTTCGTGCCCATGGCATAGTAACCGCCTTCAGAAGCAGCATTATCGCCTTTGAATAAAGTCATTCCTTCAATATCTTCCGGATCAGGCATTATCCTCATTCTCATATCAGTAACCGGGTCAGAATCAGGGGATGTTACAGAAACTGCAACAGGTATGAATGTGCAGTTTTCAAGATCTGCGTAAAACTCATCGCAGTAAAATTCGATTACGGGTTGTGTTTTTAATCCTTCGAGGTTAAGCAGGCCCGCGTTGGTGCCGCCGATATTGTAATACTCGTTTACTTCAGGTGTATTAAAGTACTCAAGGTATTTCTCGTCAGCTATCTCTAACGTGTAATTCCTGATGTATTTTCCCGAGAAATCAGTATAGTTCAATATGAGCGTGGATCCGGCGTCGGCAATAAGTTCTTTGTCGTAATAGACTTCCGCACATCGACCGGTCTCAGAAAAATGATTAAGAATGACCCACTTGAGCCATACTGTTTTCTCTCTTGTCATATCTTCCTTATCCGTACTGAGAAAGTTACATATTTCAGTCGTCAGATCAGTATCAAGAGTAACCATATTGTTCCAGGCCTGTTGATAAAAATGGTAATACTGGCTCACACCGATAACAATGCCGAAGCCTCCGACCACAATAAGTGAAATCAATAAACAAACTGCGTATGTGATTATATAACTGGGTTTCTTTATCTCTTTTTTACGGGTTGCCATATTATGCCTCCGTGATCTTATAACCTCTGCCGATCACCGTGCGTATCTGTCCGGAAGCTTCACCCAAAGCACTTCTGAGCCTGCTTATCGTAATGTCGACAATCCTGTCGTTGACATCAAGATTATCTCCCCATACCCTGTTCAGGATGCGTTCGCGCGATAACGTCGCGTTCTTGTTTTCGAGCAGGAAAAGAAGAAGAAAATACTCCTTCGAATTGATCTCAGCTTCCTTGCCACTCACGGTGACGGTCATCGTAGTTTTGTTGAGTGATATGGCACCGCAGGACAATACCTCTGCGCTGTTCATGCCCTTAGCGCGCTTTAGAAGGGCAAGGCTTTTCGCGTAGAGATGGCGAATCGAGAAAGGCTTTACCATATAATCGTCGCAGCCTGTCTCATACCCTTTGATTATCTCGTTCTCGGCGCCCAAAGCCGTCAGGAATATAATCGGACAGTCACCCTTTTTGCGCGCTGCCCTGCAGATATCAAAGCCTGACGCACCCGGAAGCATTATATCGAGGATCATAAGATCGAATTCTTCAGAGTTGACCTTGCTGATCGCATCATCACCATTCGATGAAGTAACGATCTCCCAGAGTCCTGCGCCTTCCTCGCGATAGAAAACGCTTATGGCCTCCAAAAAATCTACTGTATCTTCAACTATCAAAATCCTGTATGACATAAAATGCCTCCTTGGTTACATCCACATCATACGAGAAAGATGTATCACCAGTATTACATGATGATCTGTTTTTACTCTTACTTGTAAAGCACCGTTATGCACGGGTCGCCGATCGTTCCCGCAGCCTTGAATTTGTCGCCCATCTCGTCTTTTCCAAGGCGCGAAATGAGAGTCGGATCAGTTACGTCGACCCACTCTTCACCGATCTTAACAAAGGATCTGCCGGGCTTGGTCTTTGCCTCATAATGGGCAGTGGTCTTACGTATGGCAGATGATACCCTGATCGAATCTGACGGGCCGCCTTCGAAGAAATACTCGCCTGCGATCTTCAAGACTACAGTGAACCTTTTGACTGATACGGGTGTATCAAGCTTTACCGTGTGATATCCCCAGGTATCGAAGGTTCCGCTGGTGGTCGCAAGAACTTTGCCGAATTCGCCGTCTAATATCTCGATCGTATAAGGCTGGTCCAGAACTGTCGTCCAAATGCCGATCGCTGCGACATTGCCTTTCTTCTCGAAAACAGTGGCAATGGTCAAGTCATTACTGTCAGATATGTCTTCCAGCGTGATAGTCTCGGGATCCTTCCCGCCTTCCAGCATAGCTACAACATCTGTTGAGATGATCGTTCCCGCAGGGAACTTGCCGTAGGAAATGGCGGAGGAATAATCTTTGGTAACGCTGTAACTTATAAGGTTCGGGAGCGGTGTGTCATAGGAGACCCAGTAGTATCCTGCATTGCCCCAGAAAGGTCCAAAGGAGTTCTGGACAAGCCATGCGCCGTTCTGTGATGCAGGGATCGTGAAGCAATCAGCCGGGAAATCGTCATCCCATCCGACTATCGTTGCAATGTGATCCATGTCTTTCACATTGTCCGGATGATTCTGCGTATAAAAACCATTTACGATCTTGCAGTCTTTTTTGTAGTTGATACCAAGACAGATCGCGCCGTGATTCTTGATAGCCGCTTTGACATCGTCTATGGTTATCGTGGGAGTACCCTTAACAGTTACATTATAAGCGCCAAGAACAGCTGTTTCCGATATAAGGTAACCATTCAGGGGATCTGCGCAGAGAGCTCCTGTGACGCGCAGAGCATCGCCTCCGAGATCTAATGGCGAGACTGTGTCGAGGTAGAACTTCTCTCTCGGGTACTGCGGCTGGCCGTCCTTGTCTTTTTCGGGAGCTTCATAGATACGGTAGATGATGTCGATAGGATTGATGTCGATCAGCTCCCCGCTCTTCTGAAGGTAATTAGACTGCATTGAAGTTACGGCAGCGTAGCTGTAGCAGCCGCCGATCCCCTGCTCCCTTAAAGGAGCTCCATATCCTTCATTTATCGTGCAGTAGCTGTGGTCGGGATTCTGGAAAGGAACATAATAATCCTTGCCGATCGCTGCGAAGATCCCGTTCACGCTCTTTGCGGGCTCCTCAGTAACTTCAGGTGTACCAGAAGGATCTATTGCAGCTTTGTTATTGCAGCCCGTTACGGCTGTAACGGAAATCAGATTTGCCAGCGCCAGTGCGCAGGCTATCTTTCTTATTGTTGAACTCTTCATTTCCTATTTCCCCAAATAGTTATTCCTTGTCCGCGATACCTTTGACGTCGTCGTATTCAGGCTTGGTCTTCGTAACGCCGAAGCCCTCAGATACCTTAAATGAGACCTCGCCGTACTTTGTCATGGCCTTCTCTTCGCGCCTTTTAAGCTTGAATCTTTCCATCTCGTTGTATCTGATGCCGATCGTAGTGGTGTTCTCGAAAATAAGCTTTGCAAATTTCTCTTTATCTTCAAGTTTTACGAGCACCGTGAAAAGGATACCCGGACGGTTCTTCTTCATGTAAACGGATGTCGTGAAAACATCCAGTGCGCCGCTGTCCATCAGAACGCCAGTCGCATAACCGATCTCTTCGCCGGTCATGTCATCAACGTTGAACTTCATCTCAACGACTTTATCGCTCTCATTGTCTGCTTCACCAATGAATGTACGGAGCATGTTTGCCTTGGCAAAATCCTTTTTGCCCATACCGTAACCGGTCTTCTCTATTGCCATTACAGGTCTTGTTCCAAAGCTGTCCGCGAAATGCTTTAAAAGCGCAGCGCCTGTGGGTGTAAGAAGCTCGCCTTCGACGTCGCCGCTGTATGTGGGAATGCCTTCAATAATGCTAGCTGTAGCGGGCGCGGGTACAGGAAGTATTCCGTGTGCGCATCTTACGCTTCCAAAGCCTGTTGCCAAAGGAGATACAACTATCTTTGCGGGCGAAATCTGCTCCAAAAGAACGCATACGCCGACGATATCAGCGACCGCATCCATCGTGCCTACTTCGTGGAAATGAATATCCGTTATGGGCTTGCCGTGAGCCTTGCTCTCAGCCTCTGCGATGAGGCCGTATACTGCGAGAGCATCAGACTTTACTTTGTCCGATACATTAAGTCCGTTAATGATGTTCTCTATATCACTCATGTGAGTGTGGTGATGGTGATGGTCGTGTTCATGCTCGTGATCGTGGTGGTGCTCGTGAACCTCATGTTCGTGCGCATGTTCATGCATGTGTTCATCTTCTTCAACACCATGAACTGCAACGTGCGCGTGGGTGCCTTCGATACCGCACTTGACACTCTTTTCGAATTCATATGTAACATCCGGAATGCCAATGGAATTAAGCTTTTCCTCACAGGCTTTAACGTCACCCGTGAGCTCGGCCAAAGATGCCAGAAGCATGTCTCCAGCAGCGCCCATATTGCATTCGATATAAAGAGTCTTCATGGTTTAACCTCCGATGTGGTTGATCATGCTGGCAGAGTAGCCCGCACCGAATCCGTTGTCGATATTAACGACCGTGACACCGCTCGCGCACGAATTGAGCATGCTTAAAAGTGCCGACAGGCCTTCGAAAGATGCGCCGTATCCGACACTTGTGGGAACGGCGATGACCGGGCAGTCGACAAGACCTCCGATAACGCTTGCAAGGGCGCCTTCCATGCCTGCGACCGCGATTATGACTGACGCGCTCATGAGCTTTTCCTTCTGTGCGAGAAGCCTGTGAAGGCCCGCAACGCCGACATCGTAAACACGCTCGACCTTATTGCCCAGAAGCTCTGCCGTAACTGCTGCTTCCTCAGCGACGGGAAGATCCGATGTGCCGCCTGTGGCAATGACTATCGTGCCTTTTGCAGAAGGCTCAGGGATAACGCCTGCGACGCCTATCCTGGCGACATCGTAATACTTGATGGGAGTCGTAAGTTCTGACGCCTTCTCAGCTGACAGCCTCGTGATAAGAACGGTCTTCTGCCCTGCCTCAAGGAGACTCTTCGTAATGGCATCTATCTGCTCAGGAGTCTTGCCCTGGCCGAAGATGACCTCGGGAACACCCTGACGCATTCCTCTGTGGAGGTCCGGCTTGGCAAAGCCCAGATCGACAAAGGGCTTCATCCTAAGCTGAAGCTCTGCTTCTTCGGGAGTCATCTCGCCTTTTGCAACCTTATCCAAGATGTCTTTTGTATCGCTCATTACTGATCAGCCTTTTTAATTTCCAATGCTTCATTCATGCTGCCCATACGGTAGCCCTGCATATCCAGCGTGACGTATCTGAAACCAAGCTTTTTAAGTTCATCGGTGATCTCTTTTCTGGTTCGGCTGTAAGACAATAAAGCGATATCATCAGGTGATGCTTCGATCCTTGCCAGATCGCCGTGAACTCTTACGCGGATGCCGGAAAAGCCGAGATCTCTGATGAACTTCTCCGATAACTCAACCCTCTTAAGGCCCTCCGCTGTTATCCTCTCGCCGTAAACAAATCTTGACGCCAGGCACGCTGCCGCGGGCATATCCCAGGTGGCAAGGCCTGCTTCTTTCGAGAGGGCTCGGATATCTTTTTTGGTAAGACCCGATTCTTTTAACAGGCTGATGATCCCTAATTCTTTCATGGCACGCATTCCGGGTCTATAATCGCCTGTGTCATCGACATTGCTGCCGTCTGCAACTGCCGTAATGCCATGCTCTGAAGCCACCTTCTTAATGCCTTCGAAATCATAACTCTTGCAGTAGTAGCATCTGTCAGGGGGATTTTCTGCAAACTTGTCGACCGAGAATACATCAAAATCGATGATCTCCTGCTTAACGCCGATCTCTTTGCAGAATTCCACTGTCCTGTTGAAATCATCTTCTGCAAGGACCTGGGACCTTACCGTGACCGCAAGACAGTCATCGCCAAGCACTTGGTGTGCCTTATACAGAAGATATGTTGAATCTACACCGCCTGAAAAAGCGACCGCCAGTTTCCCGGCGGCCTTGATCCGCTCAACCAGAGCGTTTTCTTTGTTTCTTATGTCCGGTGTTATTTCCATTTCTTACTTTGCGAGCATTGCCTTTACCTTGCCCTCAGGGTCCTTGATAAGAAGGATCACGAACCAGATAACGAGACCTAAAGCAACTACTGATAATCCGAGATATGCATCGTTGATCATGTCCTTGGGAGCCTGCTCGAAAAACTCTGCGCCCAATTCAATATACTCAACAACTGCATCTACGAGCCACATAAGGCTTGCACCCCAATACATAAGGGCAAGTGTGCCGAGCTTTCTGTCAACCTTGGAGTTGTACCAGAAGATGGATGCAATAACGGCTGCGAAAACCGTGATAAGTAATGTCATGTGAAAGCCTCCTTATGCCTTTGCCTTAGCTGCTGCAGGCGCTTTCTTCTTGGAAACTGCCTGTGAAATCAATACCATTGCGACCCAGGCGAGCGTTACAAGGACAGCCATAGCGACTCCGCTTGTAAACATCTCATGGAGCATCTCCTGAGCGTCAGCAGCGTTGGATGCTGCGGTAAGGAAAGGGAACCACGGTGTTACTTCGCCGTGCCATACGTGCTCAAAAGCTAAGAGAGCGGAGCCGCCCCAGAGCATGGTATTGAGCCATCCCATCTTCTTGATGAAGATGTTGTCAGAACCTTTCTTGTCTGCTGCGTGCTTGATTACTGTTGTAACGATTGCTTCAGTTGTAGGAACCAGAAAACATGCCATATGCGTGATTCTCCTCTCAAATAAATAAACTTGATGAAATCATTTTATCAGAGCAACTTCATGGGTATATACCATTTAATTGCGAATTATTACTTCTTTTTTGACTTATTGGCCTTGCTGAATTTATCGACGTGAACGCAGATAGCTTCGAACGTCTCGTCGCTCAAATCATGCTCGATCTTGCACGCATCATCCTCGGCAACTTCCGCTGTTACGCCGAGCGCAATAAAGAAGTCTGTGAGCTTCTTGTGACGTGTATAGATCTTGTCGGCGATCTCCATGCCCTTTTCCGTGACCGTGATAAATCCGGAACGGTTCATCTCGATATAGCCTTCCTCGCGCAGACGCTTCATTGCGTTGCTGACACTGGGCTTGGTTACTCCTAAAAATGTTGCAATATCAATTGAACGGATATAGCCGTTCTTCTCCTTGAGGATTATCATCGACTCGAGATAATCTTCAGCTGACTTTCCGATAGCGCCTTCATTTTTCATGTCTAATACCTCTGTTTAAAACACATTCCGGTTGAAAACTAACTTTAGTTATTCATAAGCAACTTTTGTTATTTTACTACATTTTCGCCCGCATATGCGAAAAAGCATCTGATAAAAAAGTTAATCCCGTGACACAAATCCTCACCGCAATTTGGTATCGTATTCATATCAAAGATTACGAGGTGCTTATGCGGGTAGTAGAGAACCAGACAATGGACAGCGAACGCGCCCTTTACGGGAGCTGCGGCATCATGGTCAGGAACTGTAAATTTGACGGTCCCGCCGACGGCGAGAGCGCTTTAAAAGAGAGCTCTGACGTCGTTGTAGAAGACTCATATTTCAACCTAAGATATCCTTTCTGGCACGTTCACGGGCTCACGATCAGGAATTCCGAGATGACCGATAAATGCAGGGCCTCCATGTGGTATTCGGACCATATCGATATCTCCGGCTCAAAGCTCCACGGCATCAAGGCTCTCCGCGAATGCTCCAAGGTCACGATCACATCTTCAGGCATAATCTCGCCCGAGTTCGGCTGGTCGGTCCACGGCCTTAAGATGACCGATACGACTGCAGAATCCGAATACTTCCTCATGAGGTCCTCTGACATCGTCATGGACAATTTCAGGCTCACGGCCAAATATTCTTTCCAGTATGTCGAGAATGTGGAAGTCACAAACTCCGTCCTCAATACCAAGGACGCTTTCTGGCACGCGAAAAACGTTACCGTCAGAGATTCCGTCGTCAACGGCGAATACTTAGCATGGTATTCGGAGAACCTGACATTTATAAACTGCACGATAAAGGGCACGCAGCCCCTCTGCTACTGCAAGGGCTTAAAGCTCATCAACTGCGAGATGATCGACTGTGATCTGGCGTTTGAGAGGTCGGAAGTTAACGCAGAGATCACTTCGCCCGTGATCAGCATAAAGAACCCTCTGTCAGGCCGCATAGTCGTGCCTGATGTCGGTGAGATCATCAGGGATATTCCGGGCGCAGACGGGGAAGTTGTCGGCGGCTAATAGTAGCGTGTAATCCATCATCGGACAATGAGATTATAATCATCGGGATCTGATTTTCAGGTCCTCGTTTCTGATACATGAGTATTAATACGATTGCATATTTTTTTCGCAGCCTGATTGATATCTTCCTGTCTGCTAAGATAAGAATTCGTTTCCTCAATCAGCAAATCGAATATGGTCTTGTCAAACCTGAATATTATGTCATTTTTAGAAAAAAACAAAGTGGATAAAGCTCTGAACTCCTCAAGAGACGCTTTGTCATAGAGCGGATTTACATTCATTACGGATTCACGTTGATTGACCTCAGTGCGAGTTCCATTCATCATTTCTCCAATAGTCTTGTTGATTTCTTCTTCATAAGCTGTCCACTCCGAATCTGAATACAAAGCGTAATCAGAAAGGATCTTTAAGGCCTTTTCTTCATTAATGGCACCAATAAGATTGTCAATCTGGTAGTTTAAAGCATTCTTATTGACAGGGATGCTCATATTCTTCTGAACATCTTCAGATAGCAATAGGTTAAGAATTGCAACGCAATCATTAATGTTAGTACTGGATGAACAAATTCCAATATAACACGGGGGTGTTATCGGCATGAAATCATATCCCCAAGGGGCACAGAAACCTAAAATGTGTGGGTAATAACAATAATATGAATATAGTTCTTCTACGCTATCAATATCAACATTATTAAATACCATAGACCCCTTCAATATCTCAGAAGTCATCGATTCTGTTTCATAATAATCTTTATTATACCTCGTGCAAATGCTCAGCATTTCCAAAACAGTATCTTGAGATAAGCTTCCATTAGTGTCAATTTCATTTTGAATTATCCCATAGTACTCTCCCACTATCGTTTTAACAGTCTGATCAGCAAAGAGTTCTTTCGTGTCTGATTCCATGTATGACATAGTTTCTATGGCTTCTTTGCTCCAAACTTCATTATTATATAAATATGCTTTTACCGAATATTCAGAGAATATGTAGTACTCCATCAAATCACTTAAACCATCATTTAAGTCAGTTATATTTATGCCTAGATTATTCAGATTTAGTAAATAATCCCCGTTTATAAGTGATTTTTCTAAACCATCATCAAAAACTATCAGATCATAAGAATGGTTCGAAATAATATCTATATAATCTCTCGTTTCTAATCTTCCGTTTACCGTTTTGTCCAGACAAATATAAAAATCGTTAGTGTTACGGTTAGCATATTGAAAAAAACTTTCGTATGATAATTCACCCAATATACTGACAGATATCTTTTTCTTCGGCGTATCAGAAGGACGGATTTCAATAAATGATTCTTTATCATTACCATCAATATCAGAATAAAACAACTGGGCTTTAAGAATATCATTATTGCTAACTATTATCGTAGGACAATATGTCCCATAATCATAGGTGTTAACTATCGTTGTAATTTGTTCTTTTGCAATATCAATATCATAGATGCCTTGACTTGTAGACAATAACACTTTGGAATCACCGTCGGCGAATAACTCAATATCCCCGTAATGCTCAAATTGTTCAATATTATTGGAATAGTAATCAATCGCAGTTTCCCGCTTAATCTTCATCAAAGGCAGTTCAATCTCTTTCAATGACAACTGATTATAGTATGAATCGTTCTTGATTGAGTCTTCTGGAACAGCATTTCTCGTTCCACTTTCAACTAAATAGAGTTTCTTTCCCCTGGTCGATGCACCAAGAATAACTCTTTCTGTCATATAGGAACCAGTGCTCTTTCCATCTTTATCAAAAGTAGCAACATGATGATTACTGATAACTACATAACCTGTATCAAATGATTTGATGTCCCAAGCTACGTTTGAGGAATCGAGTCCATAAAAATCCGTGGTCTTGTCTTGTTTCAGATTAGCAATCATTCCTCGACCTGACGAATCAGAAGCCAATGCGACCAGTTTATGATCATCCATTATCGCAAAACCTTCAAAATCCAAAGCCAAGGTATATGCAGTTTTTAATGAGATTATTTCTTTTCGCTCAGAATCAGTAACTGTAACGCAAAGCTTACCCAGGCCATAATAGGCAGATATATCATATCCGCTATCTTGAGTATGAATCTCAGAAATAACATCTGATCCAATATAACTAATTGCATCATTCCTATAGTTAGAATAATACTTATCATATTCAGTAAACCTTATATCGCAATCAGGATGCTCTTTTGAGGTAATTGAGATTCTTTTGTCCTTTGAACATCCCGGCACAAATAGACATGTCAGGAGAATAGTGATAATGGCAATTATCGGCAGAGCTTTATGCATCACTGATTTGTCCATCCTTAATATATATATTCCTATCTGAATAATTTTCGAACATCATATTATGAGTAACCACTATTACTGTCGTTCCATTCTCTTTAATTTTCAGAAGAAGATTCAAGATTTCTTCCGAACTTTTTGAATCCAAGGCACCCGTCGGTTCATCACAAAGGATCACTGAAGGATTGCATATCAGAGCTCTTGCCATTGCCACCTTCTGCTTCTGACCACCAGAAAGATTGCTTACCCGTCTCTTCAGATAACTTGACATCCCGACTTCTTCGAGTTTCTTGTTAATTATGCCTTTGAACTCGTTTGGCTTTTTTTTCGAAAAATATAATGGAATCTTAAGATTGTCTTCGACAGTCCTATAAGGGATTAAGGCATAATCCTGAAATAGGAAACCGATATTATCGTTTCTAAAAAAAGCTTGCTCTTTGTCGCTCAATTCTGCGATGTTTTGGCCATCATATGTCACGCTACCTTCGGTAGGTGTATCCATGGCACCCATCAAATGCAACAAGGTGGTTTTCCCAGAGCCGGAAACTCCGAAAATACACATAAACTCTCCTTGTTCAACTCTCAAGTTGACATTTGATAATGCCTTTACTTCTTCGTTTCTACCTGCATTATACGTCTTTCCTACTTTTTTTAACTCAATAACCATCTTTTGCCGCCTTTGCTAATATGAATAATCCTGAAGTCATCAACGCTGCTGCCAAATATCCCGCCAGCACCAACAAATAAAATGCAAAAGCGGAACCGCCATATGAAAACAAATCCGAAGAGAATGCAGCAATCACCCAATATAGAACCGTTCCACAAAAAGCTGAAAGTATCAGCACAAACAAAACGTGATTAAAGATATATCTAGCAACTCTTATTTTGTTGGCTCCGCAATATCTCATTATTCTGTATTCGTCACTTCTGTTTACAATCAGCATAAGCATCAGTCTTGCATAGCATAGACAAGAAAGTAAAACCATTATATAAATCAAGCGCACTTCATCAGAACTTATGATTCTGGATGCCGAAGTTTTTCTGTCTGGTAAATAGTTCACGCTCGTTATATCGTTGTCGGCAAATAAATTATTCAGCACTTCAAGTTCACTGTCACTCATCCGCTCATCCTTATAGATTGACAAGAGAATGTTGTCGCTGCTTGCCATATTCCAAAAATCTTCAGAATTCAAATATAATACCTTCCACAATTCTACAGGAAGATATAACCCAAGGCTTTGTCTGCCGACGATTTCAAACTCCTGATCTCCCAATAATACAGCATTATTGTTTGAATCAATTGCTTCATCGAATACATCATAAAAATACAGTTGTGAGTTATAAGCAATCTCTCCGGGGTTCACATGAAGTGAAGGCACCATATCATCTGTTCTTTCGTTCGAAACCTGAGTTAAAAACGAAACCAAAATATAGTCTTCATTTTCAGAAGCTACCAAGATATCCGAATAATTGTCAATTGATTTTATGATTGATTCAGTTTTCTGCCTGTCATTAGTATAAAGCCTAAAAGTATACGTTGTATCCTCAACTGATAAATGATCATACCCGTTTTCATAAATAATCTCGCCTATCACAAGCAACATTAAAAAAAACAAGGCGCCATACATAACAAATGACACAACATGCAAAAACAAGTGCTTCTTCACATAAGAAAGTAATAGCATGCATTTCACTCCTTGTCCCTGTATAAGCGTACTGGTGAGTACCGTTTATATACAGAGTAATAGATGATCACGCATATGCTATAGATGAACATATAAGATACCATTAGCAGCAAAGATGTCTTCCAACCGATTACATTTAATTCCGTTCTCACGAATTTCTCGTAAAGGGCCCATCCTGAAAAACCTAAAAAGCCACCTATGATAATACTGAAATAATACGGGGTCACAGATAATACTATCGCTGTCTTCCATGGACAGCCGCTTATGATAAATATACCGAGTTCTTTCCTCTTATATGTATACCAACTCGCAAATATGGTGATCATAACACATACAGTCAACATGCTTATGGCCAGGCTGAAAGTCTTTATAAATCTTATCTCGTCTTTGTTGTTAGTAAGATAGTTATCGAGCAACTGCTCAAAGGATACTAGGTCTTGAGGATTCAATCCGCACTGCTTTATGTCATTGAATAAAACTGTCTGTTCTGCTCCGTCCTCCGGTGTAATGATTACTAAACCAGGCAAATCCTCATTTGAATTTACCAAATGTCCATCTACACATAAAACTGAGCAAACACTTAAATAAATCCTATGTCCTTCAATCCAGTATTCGCCTGTGCCTTCAAGTGGATCGCTGACCGTTGTGAACACCCGTGATAAATCAACTGGTGTTCTGCTTGTATTTATCACTACCTCATCTCTTCTGATAAAACCGTCTACGATTACATCGATAACAGCTTCTGAATAGAGCGTATCAGTATCTGAAGCGAAATAATTTGTATATAAGCCGATATGATCACCAACCTTATAGTCTTTTCGGGCAGATTCGTCCAACAACACATGATTTGGTTCAAGCGAAGTAATCGGAACGTCATTAATGTCATGAATAGTCAATATTTTGGTAGGATCCTCATGGCTGTCTGATAGACTATACATGCAGAATCCCTTTTCCCAATTATCATGATCACCGACAACACCTCCTCCCGAGAAATAGTTCAAGACTGTTACATCCTTAATGTGCTCTGACCCAATAAGGCGGTTAATCAATTCCATATTTTCAGCACGGGTATTTTGGAAGGAAAAGAATCCCATCTGCCAAAAATATCTTCCTTCCAAATGCATTTCGCGAGATCTTTCAATAATCTTATTGAACCTTGTCGCTTCAGATACCATGTAGCAATTTGAAAATGAAACAAGAAAAAGCAACAGTATCAAAAAGATAACTGTTGCTTTCTCCTTAAAAACGAGTTCAGCCCAAAAACTAAGATAGTTTCTTTGTTTTGACTTCATTTTCGTCATTAGGAATAAAACTTTCCTTTGCGTGTTGCTGCTTTAACATAGTTTCCATAATCGTCCTTTAAGTACATTACAGCGTATCCTTTTGTCGCATTCTTGTTTTTACCAGAATCAGCTGTTTTTTTCAGCGAAAAGTTGATAGAACCAAATCTGCCCTGCACTATTTTATCATTTGCTGGAAACCTTCCACTGCCATTCCATAATTCAACACCAATATAGTATGTATAATTACAACAAGCTTCTGGCGCCAGCACCCAGGCCTTCATTCTATTGCTTTTGTATTCTGCACCACAATCAGGCCCTGTTTCTTTTGCCATACATACACATGTCATTGAAAGAACGACCACAAATGCAGCTAACAGCGCGATTATTTTTTTCATTTCCAATTTCCCCCTAAATAATTTTTTGGTTTTTCGCCAAAATCAGTTTAGCATTTCATTGTTTTTTTGTCAATTTTTTGTGTTTTTGTCTGAATACGTCAAAACTACCGTTTGCCCTTGTTTATGGATATTCTTGATCAAGCGCGAATCAATCATCCTTCTTCCTGAGGTTTTTAAGGTCTAATTCAGATAATCATTCAATATCTCTTCGTAGTTGTCAGGAACATTTCTGATATAAGCTTCCGTGTATGTATAGAATTCGATGGGGGATCTTACACGTGACACGTTCAGTTCTTCAGGCTCCGGCAGAGGCAGTCTCTTATTGTTCCGGTAGTTAAAGGTGAATAAATCCCGCCCTCCGAAATTGATATTAAGATACGCTCCCATATATGTGAAAGTTTCAAGAAGTGACGGGGTCCACGGCTTCTTCTTTCCTCTGGATGTCTTGGGAAGGAGAAGATATCTGTCTTCAGTCTCGGCAACCATGTCTTTCTCGGTGTAATCATAGATGTCAAAGTCATCGTCTTTCATACTGCCTGCTTCACTGATCACTTTTTTTATGCTGTTGCCATTGAAATAGACTTCAGTCCGTGTGTAATCGTTATAGAGGCGGGAGTATCTGACCTCCTTATGCCAGGAAGGATCAAGATTTTGCAGACCGTAATAATGCCTGATCCTGTCATCTAACTCGATCATATGCTTTCCTTCAGTGAAGAGACTTTCTCCTGTTTCTTTGGGAGTTTTCGATTTGGTCTTTGATTTTGAATATACATCAGTCAAAGATACATCCTTCTTATCTGCTTCCAAAGTCTCTGTTACACATGAAGGGAAGATATCTTTAAGAGCCTTCTGATTTACTCCGTTCCTGCCGTGCCAATGGAACAGCGGATAAGAAATTTCAGTCTCCAGACCGTAATTTCCCCTGTCAGCTATATTCGTAAACTTCTCTGCAAATCCTCTGTGTTCAGGCGTCTGCAGAACTCCGCACACGGAAAGAACACCAAGTATCACGTTTATCTCGTTGCCGGTGGCATCCATTATCTGAGATCTTGTAATGAGCTTTTGCAGCGCTGTGTAATTGTTATGGTCACCCATGCTCTCTGCAAGCTTTAAGATGTTTACGAGGATCTCAACATCTTTCTCCGTATAAGACACCTCGGGAAGATCTTTAAACTGATTGAGATCAAATAACACATATTCCGGGGTCTGCATTTCCGGTATGGTGGCTTTCTGAGGATAGTATAAAGTGTACCTGGATAACGAATCTTCAATATGACATATGTATTCTTTGTCAATTCTCAAACCGCAGACGGGGCATGCATCGTCTAAACGTGCCGGGCCCATCACATTCTCGCGCTTAGCCTCATGCTCCGGTATTCCGCGTGCGATAAGATAACTTGCAAGAGCTGTCCTGTATTGATTCTTCCCTGTCGAGAGGCTATGAAGAAAACCATTCACAAGATCTTTGATATCAAGAGCTTTCCAAGCCTTCAAGAGTTCTTTCATCACCTCATCATGACTGCAGTCACGGGGCTCTATGAGGACGCCGTTTTCGATGCTCCTTATGATTTTAAGGGAGTGATCGACCTTCTCGTTGTAGGGCTTCGCATCCTCATAGCCGAACACCTTGTTCATTGTGTCGTGCATGTTCATGGAAGGGTCAACGCCAAGAAAACCGGCAAGCCGTCCGCCCAGTCCTTCCCATGTTTTCTCGTAGTAATTATCCCAATACCAGGTGTAATAGTCTTTCAGGATCTTTCTGGCTTCTTTTGAAGTTAAGTCCATGCAGCCACCGGTCTGAAAAAGCCTTTAATCCTTCTGCATCACCACATTGACGTAATTGAAAGGTATCTCGATACCTTCCTTATTGAATGCGTCGTTGACGCGCTTGTTGACGTCAGTCTTAACTGCAAGACCTGATGTGCTCTGCTTGAAGTAAACGATCGTCGTGAGGACGAGGCTGCTGTCGGCAAATGCTTCAAAGAATACCTCGCTGTATTCATCATTTTTCGCAGGAACGGTAAGTTCTGAGTTGATTATCTCGTTCTTGATGATCTCTGAAGCTTTATCTACATCCGTGCCGTATGCGACATTGAAATCCATCTTGACGGATCTTAACTTCTTGAAGCTCGTGTCCTTGAGCATAAGGGCATTGATCTTGCTGTTGGGAACGATGATCTCAACTGTGCCAAGGCTTCTTAAGACAACGTGTCTCGGCGTGATGTCGGCAACTACGCCGGCCGTGCCGTTCTCTAATTCGATCCAGTCGCCGATCTCGAAAGGTCTGTTTAACGTGATAGCGATACCGCTGAAAAAGTCACCCAGTACAGGCTGAGCTGCAAGACCGAAGACGGCACCTAAGATCGCGGTTCCCTGGAAGAGGACTTTACCGATATCGGTAGTAGCTGTGGAACTTACGAGGACCCAGATAACTGCAATGAGGATTATTGCGACTCTTATGATGTTCTGGGTAAAGCGGATCGTGAGGTTGTTCTTAGCTTTTAGCTTGTTCTTTACGAACTTGCCGTAGATAAGAAGGATTATCGTAGTAACTATTGCTGCGATAGCGGCATAGATAAGGAGTTCTACGATCTGGCCTAACCTGGTCGTAGTATCAAAGAGCGATTTT
>Ga0247608_10001857_pt1 | contig 27988 bp, 19 predicted proteins | sample 176DNAGHGlowgp2_FD_193490 | JGI IMG/M metagenome (GOLD analysis project Ga0247608, IMG submission 193490) | Sheep rumen microbial communities from Palmerston North, Manawatu-Wanganui, New Zealand - 1766 DNA GHGlow gp2 | ecosystem: Host-associated > Mammals > Digestive system > Stomach > Rumen ... | reverse complement strand
AGGCCGGAAAGAATATCCGACACAGCCACATATCCGGCCTTAGCCAGGTCACGTTCGTAGATGTAGTAGTCGATTCCGGAAGCGGCAAAAGCATCCGTCGCGGCTTTCATCGTATCGTTTTGGGTATACCCGGAAGCAACATATATCTTCACCATCTTCTTATTCGCGTTCATGTTGGTGATCCTGAAGGCTTCCTCGGCACGGGCCTGCAGTCCGGAGAATGTAGCCTCATCCACCATGATCTCCATAAAGCCGTAGGCATTTCCGCCGATCAGGGCTTCGAAGATACCGGCAACCCTAAGATCCAGATCACCGGTCACCTTAAAATGTATGTGGAATGCATCGCCTACGTGGATATGATTCGCCTTCGCGTAATAAGAGTTCAGATATACCACCGCACCCGTTATCGACGCATCGCTCTCGATCATCCGGTAAGGCTCTGCCGCACCGTACTCCCCGTATCGGGTGATCGTGGCGCCATCGAGTTCGATAATCTCCGTGGAGTCATTGATCGTGACCTCGGGTGATCCGGGGGAGATCATATTCTGGATGGAAAAGTCAGAGATCTCTTCTACGCCACGTAGCGCACTCGTGATTTCTTCATCCGAACCGGTCACATAGGATAGAACGTCAGCCTCATGAGTCTTCTCGACTTTCTCGTCATAGATCGAGCTATACTGTCCGACGAAAAGACCGGTGTGAAGAAGAAGCGAAGAAAGGATCAGGATCAGAAGGAAAGCCAGAAGCACATTTCTGTCTTTCCGGATATTTGCCTTAATTAACTTTACCATCCCATCTCCTCCAGAAAGCCTCGGATCATCTCGTGTCTTTTCTTATCTCCGCTTACATATTTACCGGGATTACATTCACCCTTGATGCCGCCATCCTCCAGATACAGGATACGGTTGGCACGGCGTGCAGACTTGATGTCGTGGGTAACCATCACCACTGACTGGCCTTCGTTATTGATATCGGTGAGGACATTCAGCACAGCCTCCACACCGGCGGAGTTCAGGGCGCCGGTCGGCTCGTCGGCGAAGACCACATCCGGATCGTTGATGACAGCTCTGACCATGGCGGCCCGCTGGGCTTCCCCGCCACTGACCTGCGCCGGGAATTTCTCTGTCATCTCTTCACAGATCCCGACCCTTTCGAAAAGTTCTTCCGCCTTCTTCTTCAGATCTTTCTGCTTCTGTCCGGTGAGCATGCCGGTACTGATGGCGTTATCCATGATGCTCATGCTGTCCACAAGATGGACCTGCTGGAATACAAATCCACAGTGCTTCCTCCGGAATACCGCGAGCTGGTCATCGTTCATGGCAGTAATATCTTTTCCCGCATACTCGATATGTCCCAAAGAAGGCTTATCCATGCCGGAAAGAGCATAGAGAAGCGTGGATTTCCCCGCTCCGGAAGATCCCATGATGACGGTAAAATCGCCGTCGTATATCTCGAGATCAAGATTCTTGATGATATGGTACTGTTTCCCGGAAACCGAGAAACTCTTACTTAGTTTATCTGTCTTGATGATGACTCTCTTGTCCACTTTATGTCGACTCCTTCCTTCTGTCCCTGGCGGTCACCTTGCAGCTTCTGATAGAAAAGACCGCACATCTTCTGTACGGTCTTAAGTATATGGCAGTCTTCCCATTAAAATCTTTGCCTGAATTTTAAATCTTCTTTAATCCGGATCAGAGAAGCGCCAGCCGGATCGCAATACAGAGCCCGCCGTCACGATTCACGGCAGTGATACCACCGCCCATCTTCTCCATAAGATACCGGGAGATATATAGGCCTAATCCGGCACCGTCTCTCTCGGCGGCATTGCTCCCTCTCCGGAATTTACCGAAGATCGTCTCGATTTCATCTTCGGGGACACCACCGCCATGATCTCCGATCTCGACGACAAGGAAACGCTTCCCTCCGACCCCCTTCTCGACACGGCTTGATACGGTCATATCGGTATCCGCATATTTATAGGAGTTGGAAAACACATTACCGATCACCTGATTAAGACGCATCGGATCGGCGGAAACGACGCATTCTTCGATGGTGAATGCCGCACACCTTTTCTTAAAGTCCGCATCGGAAATGAAGCGTTGTATATCTTTCGAGGTCACTTCTCCCGGCGCCACTTCCAGATGCTCCAGCTCCTCCAGCGTCGCATGGAAAAGATTCGAGACCAGACTATCGATCTGATCGGCTTTCGCATTAATGCTTCGGATCGTTGTCCGTGTTTCCTCATCCTTCGCCGACAGCTCCATCACGTCCGTCATGGCCTTGATGGATGTAACCGGGGTTCTAATATCATGGGAAAGTTGGGCGACGAGTTCTTTCCGTGCATTGACGGCCTCGGCCTCCCGCAGTTTACTACTCGCCAGTTCATCGCGCATGATGTCGAATGCCTCGGTAAAAGCGCCGAACACGTTTCCCCGATCCATCCTTAAGGGTGCGTTGAGATTTCCTGCCGCCACCTCGGAAGCAAACACCTTCATTCTATTGAACGGATCAACGATCCGCTTCTTCAGATAGAAGAAATAAGAAGTCATGGTCAGGAACATCAGAAGAAGGAGTGCGCCGACCACTGCCGCGATCCTGTGATTCCGCTTGACCTGCTGTTCCCGATAACTGTTATGGACCAGAAGTTTTCCGACTACGGCACCACCTTCGGTTTCGATATCCCGAATGACATCATAGTTTCTCGATGCAGCCGACACGGAAGTGGAAATATGCTTACCGGTGTAGAGAAGAAGATGTCCATCGTCATCGATCACCGCGTAATCGAAGGGCTGGTCACTCTCGATCAGGCGTTCCTCATTCTGACAGATCTCATCCCAGTTTCTCCCCAGCGCAATAGCCAGCCGGTTGATTTCCGTCGGATACGGAGTCACTTCTCGCACGCCCATCGTAGCGATGAAGTAGCACACGACGGCAATCAGGATCAGGAAGAATATGGACAGGATCAGGAAGTGCCGTGTCTTCATGGATCCGCCTCCAGGATAAAGCCGGATCCCCACACAGTCTTGATCACGGCAGGATTACTCGGATCTTCTTCGATCTTCTCCCGCAGATGGCGGATATGCACGTTCAGAGTCACATCCCCGACGAACTCCGTCCCCCATATCTTCTCGAAGAATTCCTCCTTCTTAATGATGCGGTTCCGGTGATTCAGCATATAGACCAGAAGCCGGAATTCCATCGCTTTAAGAGGGGTCTTCTGCCCGTCCTTGATGACGACCGCTTTAGAAAGATCAATGGTGACCGACCCTAGCCGCACCAGGTGATCGTCCGTATCTTCTCCACTTCTCTCTCCCGTTTCCTTCGTCTCCGAATCTTCATACCGCTTCAGCGCCACCTTCACCTTCGCCAGAAGCACGCCCAGCGAATAAGGCTTACAGATATAGTCATCCCCACCGATAGACAGGGCCAGGAGCATATCGTCTTCCGCCGATCTGGCACTAATGAAGAAGATCGGAACATTCATCGTTCTTCGGATCTCCTGACACAGCTCGAAGCCGGAATCCTCGCCGAGGTTGATGTCCAGAAGGATCAGCGAACAAGTATTGTCCCGGAAGAAATCCAGTGCGGACGGCTTGTCTGTCACGTAGGCAGTCGGCACACCCGACATATTAAAGTATTTCGCCGTGTATTCCGAAAGCTCGATTTCATCATCCACAACTAAAACACTATAGTGCATCTCCCTCTCCTTCCTTGGGCCGTACCATCTTGTAGTGCGGGATCCCGTCCAGGATGAATTCGTCCGAAACGATCCGGAATCCCTGCTTCTCATAGTATCCCGACGCGTATACCTGTGCCTCAAGGTAGATCGGCACATCTCCGTATATCTCCTTCGTCACGCGGATCCCCTCTGCGAGAAGCTTCCCACCAAGTCCCGTGCCACGGCTCTTCTTCGATGTCAGGACTCTTCCGATCGCCGGGTATGTCTTATGCTCCACGCCCGGAGCCAGTACCCGAAGATACGCCTGCGCCCCGTCTTCATCCGAGAACCAGACATGAACGGCGTCCTGATCACGGTCATCAAGTTCCGGCGCCAGACACTTCTGTTCACAGACGAACACATCCACGCGAAGCTTCATGACTCCGTAGAGCTCATCCGGTGTAAAGTCCTGAAATCTCTTAACGTGCAGTTCCATTATCCGTTCTTCAGCGATTCATCGATTTCTTCAGCATAGCGTACGGTTTCCATCGCATCCCGGCAGTACCGGTCCGCACCGATTGCATCAGCATATTCCTGCGTAAGCACCGCGCCGCCGACACAGACCTTCGCCCACGGCGCCTGCTCCCGGAGAAGTTTGATCGTTTCTTCCATCGCAGGAACCGTCGTCGTCATAAGTGCAGAGAGTCCGACGATGGGCGCATGGAGCCGCACGACCTCATCCACCACCGTCTGTTCCGGCACATCTTTCCCGAGGTCACTGACTGCGAACCCGTAGTTCTCAAGGATAAGCTTGACGATATTCTTGCCGATATCGTGGATATCCCCATGTACGGTCGCGATGACGAAAGCACAGCGCGTAGATCCTTCATTTCCGCCTTCGCTTGATGCCATCGCCACCTTTACCTCTTCAAAAGCACTTTTCGCCGCTTCTGCCGCCATGAGAAGCTGCGGCAGATACACTTTCTTCTTCTCGAAATCCGCGCCGACGATATTCAGCGCCGGAATAACCTCCGACTGGATGATCTCCAGAGGCTTCTTCTCGGCGAGCATCGCCTTCGTAAGGGAACCGGTCTTCTCCTTAAGCCCTCTTACGATCGCCTTCTGAAGCTCCGAGGAAGGTCCTTCAGAAGACTCTCCCGAAGATGTGGCCGGACCGGAAGGAGCCGTCCCCGCTGCCGGGGCCGCTGTCGGAGCCGGCAGGTTCTGCGCATAGGTGATGTAATCCATGCAGTTCTCGTCCATGTTATGAAGGGCACGGAAGGCATGGTAGACATTCATCATCTCCTGCGAATACGGGTTCATGATCGCCGCCGACAGGCCATCCTGCAGACAGAGCGCGAAGAAGGTCGACGTGATGATGTTCCGGCACGGAAGTCCGAAGGACACATTCGAGATACCCAGCGAGGTATTTACCTTCAGATCGTGACGGATCCGGTGGACCGCCTGCATAGTGGCCAGTGCCGCTGTCGTATCGGCCGAGATCGTCATCGCCAGAGGATCGAAGATAAGATCTTTCCTATCGATACCGTATTCTTCTGCTTTCTTAATGATCTTCTCCGCAATCGCCACTCGTTCTTCGGCAGAATCCGGAATACCGCCCTCATCGAGCGTTAATGCCACGACAAAACCACCGTACTTCGCAACCAGCGGGAAGATCATATTCATCACTTCTTCTTTTCCGTTGACGGAATTGACCATGGCTTTTCCGTTATAGGCACGAAGTCCTGCTTCCATCGCCACAGGATCTGTCGTATCGAGCTGAAGCGGAAGATCCGTCACCGCCTGCAGTTCTCTGACCGCACGAAGAAGGAACGCCGGTTCATCGATCTCCGGAAGCCCGACATTCACATCAAGAAGCTGCACTCCGGCGTCCTGCTGTTTCAGGGCTTCCCCTAGAATATAGTCGATATCGTTCTCTCGAAGAGCCTGCTGGAAACGCTTCTTTCCGGTCGGGTTGATCCGCTCTCCGATCAGGATCGGGCTTCCTCCGAAGGACACGGCATGAGTATAGGAAGAAACCAGGGACAGATTCTTCTTCGTAACCGGAACCGGCGTGATGGCCTTCGATTTCTCCACCACCGCACGGATATAGTCCGGTGTCGTGCCACAGCAGCCACCTGCAATACGTACCCCCTTCTCCAGAAGCTTACCGACAGATTCGGAGAACTCCGGCGGGAATACATCGTACACGGTCTTCCCGTTCTCTGATCTCGGGAGACCGGCATTGGGCTTAAGAAGCACCGGCACGGAAGCGTACTCGAGATATTCCTCGACGACACCCACAAGCTGGTCCGGTCCGAGCGAGCAGTTCGCACCGATCGCATCGGCATGCATTCCTTCGAGCATGGCAACCATCGCCGCAGGCGAAGCACCGGTCATCAATTTCCCGTCGCTGCCATACGCATTGGAAACGAACACCGGAAGATCCGTATTTTCCTTCACGGCAAGAAGAGCCGCTTTCGTATCGTAACTGTCATTCATAGTCTCGATAAATACGAGATCCACACCTGCCGCCGCACCGTATCTCACGGTTTTGCTGTACATTGCTACGGCATCTTCGAATTCATAATCGCCGTACGGTTTCAGAAGTTTCCCGAGAGGTCCGATATCCAGAGCCACAAACTTCTCCTGCGTGCCTGTGCTTCTTTGGGCCGCTTCGCGGGCATTCTTAACCGCTGCCGTGACAAGCGTTTCCAGTTCTTCGTCATCGAACTTCAGCCCGTTAGCCCCGAAGGTATTACTCAGAACCACGTTCGATCCTGCATCGTAGTAGGATTTCTGGATCCGGATGATCTCCTCCGGATGCGTTACATTCCAGCGCTCCGGAAGTTCTCCGGGCTGAAGGCCGGCTTCCTGAAGAAGTGTGCCCATCCCTCCGTCGAGGCACAGGAAATGATCTTTCATATAGTCGAGAATATTCATGCTGAAATCTCCTGGTACGACAATATCTTGCGGAAATTGTACCACAAATTGCAGTCATCGGATAGAAATTCGTGGAGAAGGACACGTTGACTTTATCGGGTGGTTCTTCCACGAAGAAGCGTCTATAATAGTTTCAGTAAGGAAAACAGACAGCGGCGGGAGATCCTTCTCCAGAGAAGGTCCTCCGTCCATCGTGAACGAGGTATATTTATGAAGAAGCTGATCGCCACATTACTGACATTCTCATTTGCTTTGTCCTGTCTCTCGGCATGTTCGAAGAGCGAAGAGACTACAAAGAAGAGAAAAAAGATCGCCAAGAAAACGACCACGGAGAAAACGGAAACAGAGACACAGACCGAGACGGAAACAGAGCCCGGGGATTCCTCCGACATCCCGGATACGTCGGAGACGCCGACTGATCCGGCTCCGACAGCCACTTCCGGAGGATCTTCCTCTCCCTATACCACACTTACGCTTTATACCACGGATTTCGGTTTCGACTTACCGGGAGACAGTAACGATATCCGGACACAGATTGCAGAGATAACCGGAATCGAGGTAATCGAACAAGATCTGTATTCTGTGTTAGGGACAACCTACTACAACGACAACCGTACCGAAAAAGAGCTGGTATCCGCCGTGGCCGCCAGTGGCAAATTGCCGGACTACATCTATACCGGCGAATCCAATCATTATCTCTACGAGCTGCAGATGCTGGTCCCTTGGGACGACTATCTTGCCGACCCGAACTACAGCAATCTGCGGGAACTCCATACAGATGCTCAGTGGGAACTCTTCCGTCAGGACGATGGTCATATCTACTGGACCGACGTATCTTCATCCCTCTACGGTGAAGACAGATCTTTCTTCTATAACGACTTCGCATTCTGGATCCAGGTCCGCGTACTGGAATGGGCAGGATATCCGCTTATTACCACACTGGATCAGTATTTCGATCTTCTGGAGGATTTCTATGAAGCCAATCCACAGAACACAGACGGAACCGACGTGATCCCCTTCACTTCCATAATGGAAGGCTGGCGCTACTTCGCAGTGGATAAGCCCGCTTGCTTACTGGACGGACAATCTGACGACTGGCCGGTCGTAGTCGATACGCAGAATTATAACCAGCCCACAGTCGTAGACGGAGTATTAAACGGGATAGCAGAAGAATACTACAGGAAAATGAACGGCTACTATAAGAGAGGCCTTATCGACCCGGACATCGCTTCTATGTCTTATGATGACTATATGATTAAGATTGCTTCAGGTGCCGTTCTGGGATTAAGTGATGAGTTCTGGGATTTCAGATATGAAACCGATTATTTCGTGGATAACGGTAAGGCCGATCTGGGATACAACTACGTACCTCTCGGCCTTACACTGAAAGAAGGCGTGGAGAACCACTACTACGACAGCAACAAGATCGTGAATCCGGGAAGCGGTGTGGCGGTCACCACCTTCTGCGAGGATCCGGATCTGGCGTTCCAGTTCATGAACCGTATCCTGGAACAGGATATCCATGACCTTCGCTTCTGGGGTGAAGAGTCGGTAGATTATCTCGTAGATGCTGACGGAGTATACTATCAGACACCGAACATGTCGAGTATGCGTCAGGACGTCTCATATCGCAGTACTCATTTCTGCAGTTACGATTTCCTGCCTCACTATTGCGGCACCTCTCGAGACGGCATAAACGCAATGAATCCGAACGACTGGTCCGGCGATCTCCTTTCCTCCCTTCCCGAACCTGTGAGTCGGTGTTTTATGGCCTATGGATACGATTCCTATTGCGACTTTCTGAGGTCATCGCCATCAGAATGGACTCCCTGGCATCCGATGACCGCTCTGGCTAACACGCTCGATTCCCGCACTGCGGGTGGAGCTGCTTACATGATGATTCAGGAGCTGAAGCACCAATATCTTCCTCAGCTGATCCTGGCGAATGATTTTGACGCGACGTGGCAAAAGTACGAGACAGAATACAAGGGCACTTATGCAGATGATTTCATAGAGGAATTACAGGAAGAAGTAGACCGGCTTTACGTTATCGTCGGCTAGTTCCCCTCTTCCGCCACTCCGATGATTGCCGTGACACTCTTACTCGGAGCCATCAGGCAGGAATCGGAGAGCGTGATGCCGAGCCTTCTTTCTGCATCCAGAAGTGGCAGGAACTGTCTCTGGACCTCGATAGGAAGATCACCGTATCCCGGCGAATAGCGGAACCGGGTCTCCTTTCCGTGTTCCTTACAGACCGCCTTACCTCCTCGTCGAAGGCATCGCACAGCGATTCGACCCGTTCGGCACCGAGTCCCTGCAGGAGAAGCCCCATCTGCGGATCGGCTTTCTCGAACCTTCGGATCAGACGGTCGATCCCCGAGCCGATGGTCGCCGCGAAGAGGACGGCCCGATCACAGCCCAGAAGATTCTTCCGGAGCTTCTCGGATCGTTGTTCGAAGGGAAAGACGGGAAAACCTTCCTCGTTCCACACAAGCGGCAGCACCATGAACCCCACACGGAAAGACACCGCACCGGAGATCAGGGATAGTGCTTTTTCCATCGAAGATGCAAGCTTCGGATCTTTCGCGGCACGTTCCTGTTCGTAAACAGGAATGCAGGCATACCGCAGCCACTCTGTCACATGAATGGACGGCGATTCGTACTCGAGATACTGCGGGATGGTCCGTTCTCCGAGAAGGAGTGCCTCTTCGATCCGGCTTCTTCTGTCCATCTTACTTCACACCGTAATCTTTCCAGAGGATGCTGGAGAGATTGTGCATGATGGCCTCGGCCACATCCGGCTTATTCATGGAATAGACGTGGACATTCGTCACGCCATTGGCATACAGATCGATGATCTGGTCCGTGGCATAGGCGATACCGGCCTGCTTCATGGAGTCCGGATCCTGTCCGAAATAGTCGACGATCGCCTTGAACCGCTGCGGCATAAAGGATCCGCTGAGCTTAATCGCCTTCTCCACCTGGATCGCGTTCGTGATGGGCATGATGCCCGGGATGACCGGAACGGTGATCCCCGCTTCACGGATCTTGTAGAGGAAGTTATAGAAAAGATTATTGTCGAAGACCATCTGGCTGACGAGGAAATCCGCCCCGGCGTCGACCTTCTCCTTCAGATGCTTAATGTCTTCCCTCTGGTTTTCGCTCTCGGGATGGACCTCCGGATAACAGGCCCCACCGATACAGAAATCGTATCCGCTCTCCTTGATCTCACGGATCAGTTCCACCGCATGCCGGTAGTCCCATTTACTTCTGTCGGTGTTCTCCAGTTCCGGCGTCAGATCCCCGCGGAGGGCCATGATGTTCTCTATCCCGAGACTGTGGATCTCTTCGATCTTCTCATGGATCATGGCCTTGGAGCTGCTGACACAGGTCAGATGCGCCATGGTCGGAACCCCATGCTTCTCTTCGATCGTCCTGGCTATATCCAGCGTGAAACGGCTTGTTCCGCCGCCGGCTCCATAGGTCACACTCATGAAAGCAGGCTTACTCTCTGCGATCTTCTCCGTCGTCTCTTTCACGCTCTCGAAGGACGTCTCCTTCTTCGGCGGAAACACTTCGAAAGAAAGAGACATGCTCTTCTTATTCAGGATATCGATGATCTTCACAGCGTAAAACTCCTCACATATCGAAAGAATAGAATCATTATAGCACAAAGGTCACCTGAAATTTAAAGCGGAAAGTGGCGGGAGACTTTCGAGCCACGAGTTATTTGCCATAGGCAAATACTGTTTGAAGTGGTGAGGAATCTTCCTGACCCTTTCCGTTTAGAGTTCTATAACCTTCGTCGCCATCTTCTCCGTAAACCGCACATCGTGCTCGACGATGAGCATCGTCGGCGCATAGGTCCCGATCAGTTTCTCGAGCTGAAGTCTCGAGAACACATCGACATAGTTGAGTGGCTCATCCCAGATATAAAGATGCGCAGGCGTCAGAAGACTCGTGGCGATCAGGACTTTCTTCTTCTGTCCTTCCGAGAACTCTTCGATCCTCTTATCGAACTGCACCTGTTCCAGCGCCATCTGCCTGAGTACCGCGAGAAAAAGACTATAGTCCACGCCGTGTTCAAAAGCGTGCATTCTCAGGTCGCCATGAAGATGCGAGGTATCCTGGTTGATATACGAGATCTGAAGATTACTGGCTACCTCCAGCGTTCCCTCCGTGACGAAAGCTCCGGCTTCAGCATTTCCCGCCGCCTGAAGGATCGCCTTGATCAGGCTGGTCTTGCCGCAGCCGTTTCTTCCCTGCAGGAAGACACGTTCACCGTTCCGGATCTCGAAGGTCAGATCACGAAACACCTTCTCTTCGGAGTCCTGATACCGCAGGCTGAGATTTCTCGCCTCCACAAGCCGGTCCTTAAAGTGGGTAAGTGGAGACAATCTCAGATCCCGGACCTGTTCGATATCATTAAGAAGTCCCTCTTTCTCCTCGATGCTTCTCTCCATCCTCTGCTCGAAGACCTTGACCCGTGCCTCCATCTTCTTCGTTTTCGCCCCGATATATGACCTGGTCGACAGACTCCGGTCATGCTCTTTAATCGGATCGAATCCGATCTTCGTATTCTCTCCCTTCGTCGCCCATCGCTGGCTCTGGTCCATCGCGCCCTTCAGTCTCCGGATCTCCTTGAGATGCTTCTCGTTCTCCGCACGGGCGAAGGCATCCGCGCGCTCCTTATTTTCCCACCAGGTGCTGAAATTCCCACTCTGCACTTCGATGCTTGAACGCTGAAGGACCAGCACATGGTCCACGCACGCATCCAGTAGATCCCGATCGTGTGATACCAGGATGAACCCCTTCTTCCCGGCCAGGTACGTCTTCACGATTTCCCTCGCTTCTTTATCCAGATGATTCGTCGGTTCATCGATCAGAAGGAAGTCATTCTCCCCTGAGAAAAGCACGGCCAGCATGACTTTCGTTCTTTCTCCGAAGCTGAGTGTCCGGATCGGACGATAGAGCAGTTCCGCATCCACCGAAAGGTCAGAAAGCTCACACATCACCCGCCAGCTCTCCACACCGGGCTTCCACTCTTCCATCAGTTCATCTGCCGTTTTCCCTTCATCCGAAGGCAGTATCTTATACGGGAAATAATCACAGGGCACATCCATGGAGATGCTGCCGCTATAGTCGTATTTTCCCAGAAGCAGGTTAAGGAAAGTCGTCTTCCCCTTCCCGTTTCTGCCGATGAATCCGAGTTTCCAGCTTGTGTCCAGTGTGAACGAAACATGCTCGAAGATCGCGTCGTAACTGCTTTCATATGAGAAAGAAAGGTCGTTTACTCGTATCTGTGCCATAATTGTCCTCTTTCTGCCCGAAAGAAAAGAGTCTGTTCCTGCGCACGCAGAAACAGACTCACACGATTTACTTCACGTTTCCGATATCCGAAAGCAGAAATGTTGCCGCGATGATTCCATGAAAGCGCACACAAGATGACCCTTCCCGGGTCTTTCTTAAAAATGTGTATCCTTCAAGCATCATCACTTTCTCATTGGTCTACCCAAGCCGCGTAAAATACGCGTTCCTTCCTTCAGATTCGTTTCCGGAACATGGTTCTTCTTTCATGTCCGATCCTAATTCCGATGATACCATGCACGAAGACCCGGTGCAACCACTTTATACCAGAGGTTTAGAGGCTCCGCGCCAAGCAGGGATCATCAGGCTGCCGGCGTCTGATCTTTATTCTTGCCCTTCTTGACCAGAACGATAATGATCACGACTACCGCTGCGACGACAAGAACCGAACCGCCGATGATCAGGCCGAGCACCCATGCCGGAAGTCCGGAACTGTCGGAACTCTTCTTCGACTTCTTGTTCTTGGACTTCTTATCTTTAGAATTCTTCCCGGACTCTTCATCGTCGTCATCGTCATCGTCGTCATCATCGTCGTCTTTATCTTTCTTTCCGCCCTTTTTGCTGTCAGACGAATCGAGTTTAAACTCTACATGTGCCGGTTCCGTTATCGAGAGCAGATCCCATTCCAGTGATGTACCATCCGAGGAGGCTTTCGTCGCGTTATGGCTGACCGCCCCGTCCGGAAGATCCAGTGTGAACTTCATATAGCCGCCATACTGTGCGATCGAAGAAGCATCCACGCCTTGGGATTCCATATCACTGTTGTTCGAAGACATATCCCAGTTCAGGATATATTTGTCACCGTCCTTCGTCAGAGAGAATCCTCCGAAGCCCATATCCAGTTCATTCATTTTCTTCAGTTCCGCATCGAGCTCGTCCAGCTTGATCCCGTTCTTCGAACAGGTAAAACCGATATAGTCTACATCGTTGACCTTCTTCTGATACTTATCGGCTTTCCATCCATACTCTTCGAGTTTCTCGATCGTGGCATCAATCGCCGCACCCGAATCCAGATTCATATCAGAAGAATCCGTGTCATCCGACATCGCAGACAGATCGATCGTCGCATACAGAATATGGAAGTCGATCGTGCCATCCGAGTGAATGGTCGCATTCGCCTCATACTGGATGCATCCCGTCAGTGCCAGAATAAAGGACACCACCAGAACCAGGACGGCCAGTTTCTTCCATCCGTGTGTTCGCTTGTTACTCATTTTCAAGTTCCTCCTCTTTCTTTCTTCTCTTGCCCATATAGATATATGCACCGGTACCGATCAAAGAGATCAGTGCTGCGCCCAGGATTGCCCGAACAGAGAAGTCTACTCCGGTCGGGATAATGCCCTTCCTTGTGTTGACGAAATAAACATGTGTGCCCACTCCGACTCGGCCCTGAAGGCTATTTCCGGAAACGAAGGTGCCGGCGTCGTAATTCGCCTGTCCCTCACAGTGCTTCACACTGTATCCCTGTGCCGTTGTTTCCGTAATCACATATCGGGTACCCTGCTTCAGTCCACGGATCTCGATGCTCTCCCCGTGAGCCAGCGAGATGGTCGCCACACCATTCGAGTTAAATGTGATCTGACGTTCTCTGTTCTCATAACTGTATTTCACATATTTCTTTCCCTTGATCGGCTGGTTGTATTCGTCATACAGTGCCACAGTAAAGGTGAACTTCTGTGCCTTATTACCGAAGTTTCCCTCCACCTTCTTCGTGATCGTAAGGGTCTCCATGGCGCGGTTGACAACGGTCAGACTTTCGCGGACACGTCCGTTTTCATCAGAAGTGCTGAGCGTTACTTCATCCGCTGCGTAGACACCGTCGATCCGGATGCCTCCGGTCTTAAGTACCGTGAAACGGATCGAATACGGAAGGCTCTGGTAGCCGTCTTTCGCCTGTTCCTCAACAAGTGCGTACGAGCCGGCCGGCAGAGTATACCACGTCGCAAGCGTATTTCCGTCAGGCATTCTGACGATACCGTTCTCATCCGATACGAGGGACTCATACCCTTCGATCGGGGCGGTCTCCGGATATCCGACTCCACCAACGACTTTCCACCTATGAAGCGAGAAATAGGTCTCATCGAGCGGGTTACCCTGATCGTCCGTCTTCACCACCTGCATCTGATACGTCTTGTTCTTTACGTTGATCTGCGGCTCTTTCGTATCCGTTCCGTCTGTATACGTGAACCATCCGTCCGGACTGGTTACGGTCAACGTTTTTCCGTCATTTCCGAGTGTCACCGTGATGGGTGTCGAGGTTCCGATATATCCTTCCGGAGTCTTCGTCTCAACAAGGTCATACGGAACACCGCGTCTTAAGAACGCCGTCGTAACATGACCGGTCTCATCCGACGTAAACGGTCCGATCACATTACTGCTGTCAGTGGTATCACGCAGTTCGAATTCAACACCTTCCAGCGGATCCTGACCGTTCCACATATACTTATAGATCTCGATACCATATCGGTCGTTCGTGATCGTGTCCGTACGGATACGGTCATCCGAAGTCGGTATTCCCTCATCGTAGCAAACCGTATAGTCACCGGTCTCCGAAGAGGTATCGCCCAGGAGTTTACCTTCGATGTGGAGCACTTCGTGATCCTCGATGATCGTCACCGTCATTCCCTCATGGTACGTCACCACGCCGGTGTCCTCATCCACTTCCGGATCCGTTTCCGACAGCGTGACTTCGTACACATGGCAAGTAGAAAGATCCGTCTGATCATTCGGAAGAGTCTCGAAGAACCAGTAGGTCGTCTCTTCTCCGAACTTCAGTTGATGGATCGTATCCTTCGCCAGAACATATGCCGACGGATCGTCTCCCTCGCCGGTATAGACCGCGAAATATGTCGGAGCACGCTCCGCCATATAGTCATCGTCCGCCCAGATCTTATTCGCACGGATCCCGTAACCCTTGACATTCTTGATATCGACATGCGGATCCTTGCCGGATTCGGTCTGGCCCATCACGGCTTTCGCAGATGTCTTTCCCGTCCAGTCTTTCACTGTATCTTCACCATCGGGAAGCAGCGGATACGAAGGTGTATGATCCTCATCGAAGAGATATGCCACACGTCCATATCCATCCGGCATATCCGTGTCTCTCTCTTCGATCATATACTTCGTACCGGGCATCAGTCCGTGCACTTCGATCGTATAGAATGCAGGGACCTTCGAAATACCACCGTTGGCAGAAGTCTGGAACGTACACTGCGTCTTCTCCTCAGCAGTAAGAGTGCCGTAATCCGTCTTTTGTGAATCGATAGGCACGAACTTCTGTGCGGCCGTATCCCAGCGGCAATAAACTCCGTTTCTGTCCCGGATGCTGTATTTCTGCATATAAGCAAGATGACGCTTCATCGACTCGTAAGTCAGTTCTGTTTCCTCATCTTTGAGATCCAGATACAGACGGAAATTGAATGTGGTCTCATCGTCCACCAGCAGTCTCACCTGATGCTCATCATAGAGCCACTTCGTGAACGAGAGGGTCTGTGTCGCGTCTTTATTCACCACGTTCGTGAATGTCACTCTTGTTCTCCGCTTCACAGGCATCTTCGGGATCGTATAATCCTTCAGTCCTGTAACCGGATTGACCGTAACGACAACATCCGGTTCCGCATCCTTACCATTCACCTTCACCTTGCTGTAGATCTGCGGATCCACGGCACACTCCTTCACGTAATACATGATGGTACCGTCCGGCATGGACAACTCACAGAGATCCCCGGCCCGGAGGAGGAAAACATTGTCGTAGTACTCATCCGGATACTCATCCTGATTCGGGTAGTATCTTGACGAGAACGGAACCCTGTCACCCGTACCTCTGTAAGTTACGTTAATATTCAGTTCATCCGGATCCAGAAGTTCGTATTCTTCGATCGGAGTATTCTCATCTGTAGCATAGTAGATCTGGAACGGGAACTGTGCATTCGCAGAAGACACAGTCTGTGTTCCCTCGATCTCCTTACCGAAGAGCACCGTCTCCGGCTTGACCGACGACTGGTTGAACTTCATGCGGAGGTTGGAAGCACCACCGCCGCGCTCCATGTAGAACACCTTCATGGTATGGAAGGTATAATCCTTAAATGTGTACGTACCGGTATCGGGATTATAATCGAACTTATCCTCGAGCATCGCTTCGATCTCGGATTCGGAGTATCCCCTTGTTTCGTAATTGCTTCTGAACACTTCACGAAGTGACGTCGGCGGCTGATTCGCTACGACGACCTCACCTGTGGCGAAGTTTACGCTTCCGGAAATGGCACTGTGGATACCGCCAAGATCGAGCACCAGTTCACCATCTACATAGAGCCAGAAATCATCGTCACCCGTAAACTGGTAGATGATGTCGTGACCCCAGTCGTCGTGTCCACTCGGAGTCTGGACGAAAGATGTCTCCAGCTCCATGCCGAAGTACAGATTCACCGCACCATCGATGGCATGGAGACGTTCATATTTTCTCGGATCCGCCTCAGGTAGCACCTGTCCTGTTATCGAATACAGATTCTGTGAATTCGTCGTGCAGAATTCATCTTTTTTCAGATCGTTATACGGCAGGAACTGTCCATGTTTCAGTGTATTCTTGTTTCCGCCGGAGTCATAAGAACCCAGTTCCTGATAAATGATGAAATCATTATTATCCTGCAGATACGCGTAGTTCTGGAAGCTTTCATACACGAAGTATCCGGAGGAATTATATGTCGACTCCAGGAACAGATGGTTCACTTCACGTCTCGGTGCATTGGCATTCGTTCCGTTAAAGAGAGCGGCCAGAGACTTCGTCGGGTCATCTGCAATACGCGGATACCCGTCTTCCTGAAGGTTCGTCTCGAGAATGCCCTGCGTCGGCTCGTAGGCATGCGCGGCATCCCACTTGGTATGTCCGAGTATATCGTTCTGGATCTTCGTGGAAGTGGTTCCGTTTACATTGACCGTCGTTCCTTTAAAATCCACCATGGCCATCTTGATACCATATACATCGTTGTCGATGGTCGGAACCGATTTCAAAACCTCATCATCGAAGACATCATCGATGACCGCGAAGAAGAACTCCTCTTTCTCATCGAGATTGATCCTGTCTTCATCGGAAGTCAGTCTGCTGATCACGCTCGTCCCCTCACTGTTGGCTGCCAGCTGGGCGAACGCGAAGCCCGACTCATCCCACGCCTTGATCGTGGTACCATAGTCGCTCGTCTCTCTTCCGGCCAGATGGATACCGATCGCCTCGTCCGACAGGATCTGTCCATCCAGCTGTGGAGCGATGTACTTACCGGATGCTTCATTATAGAGTTCATAGAAGTGATTGGGGATCGCCTGTCCTTCACTATAGTCCGTGAATTCCCAAAGCAGGGTATTCTCCGTTTTTCCGATCCATCCGATCACATCACCGTCTTCTATGCAGGAAACGAGTGTGCCATCCTTATCGATTGCGAAGAATTCATAATCCTTCTTGTCATCATTCCACACACGTGTGTACACGATGACCTTCTGTCCGCTCGTCACCTCAGAGACACTCTTCTTCTTCGCGGTGTACACCTGCTCATATCCCTGATCCAGTTCGGTCTTGTTCACAAGATGAAGCATGCTGCCCGTTCCATCGTGAACGAATCCTTCGCTGGTGCTTCCGCTGTAGCCGACCGTGTGACCATCTGTCGACAATATCCGGATCTTCCCGGCGTCATTTCCTGAGCCCGGAACGACCTGGAGTGCCTGTCTGTCCGAAGGATCGACCATTGTTACACCGCTTGCCGTCACATTAAGATATTTCTCGGCTCCGTCAACCTGTGCGGAGATATAGTACAGATCGTCCGACACCCACGTGAACGTCCATATCGGCAGATCCTCATTCTGCGGAACGAAGAGTCTGTCGGAGCTGCCGCTCGATTTCTGCATCACGGTCATGACCTGTGCCTCGAGGCTGTTTCCGTTCGACGAGGTCGCCATCATCGCCTTACCCTTCAGGCCCGTAACATAGTACAGCAGCCCATAGGACTGACCATCCAGCGCATACGGATCCGATGATGTATCTTCGTGATACTGGAAATAGAGTCTGTTATTCGTATCACCGGCTTTATTATATGAGCAGAAGTAATCACCGCCGTTGCCGCTCTTCATGTTCCAGTACCAGTCGCCGTTTCTCATGCTGAATACGCCGTTGGCATCGCAAGATGCGGTAAAAGCAGTCTTCTGCGACGCATCCGTCGTAAAGGAAAGACTGTTATTCCCGCCGTTATAGACGTATTGTTTCGTCGTGCCATTGTCGGCATAGCAATATACGTAGAACTGGTCTTCCGTTCCCGGAACAAGTTCGAAATAGAAGGCGGCATCCGTCGTCTCGTTCGGTGCAGATCTTGCCGGTTTCGTCTTCTTGATGCCCGTTCTGCCGGTTTCCGCATTTCCTGAAGAATTCTTAAAGTAGTACCCGTTGGGATGGCAGATATACAGTCCCTCTGCCGGGTTCTTCTGTGCCCAGGCCTTCAGGTCTGCCACGCTCCTTATCCGGAACCAGCCGACCGCCTCGGGCTGCGGGCCGGTGACGATCGCGTAGGCTGAGAATCCTTCCGCTTCGAAGGAAACTTCCGTACCTTCATCTGTACTTATCGTGTCATTCTCAACCACAGCCACTTCATCTTCATCCGGAAGGTGGACAACGGAGACCTCTTCCTGGAGCTGCTCTTGAATCGTGATCGTAACAGAAACCGAAGTGCCGGAAGCAGGCTCGCATTCCACGTTGTCTTTCACAAGGGAGATATCGAAGAAACGGGCATATCCGACATCCGATTCATCCATAAGATCTGTGAGTTGCTGATAGTACTCATCATACTCGGCTTCGCTCATGACTTCCCTGACAACGAGTTCCGCATCTTCGGGGATACCCGTTTCCGCGCCATAACTGACGGTTACCGAATAGTCCGCTGCGTCGAATACCTTCACTGTCGGAACCGGAGCGGAAGGATCCGTCTCTTCGGACGATGACTCTTCCGAGGTGTTTTCCGTGGAAGTATCTATTGTACTTTCCGTAGTAGTATCTGTCGTACTTTCTGTAGAAGCGTCAGTCGGGCCTTCCGTTGTTCCCTCGGTTGTGCCCTCCGTCAGATCTTCGGACTCCGTTGTTTCCTCTGTCGTTTCCTCTGTCGTTTCCTCTGTCGTTTCCTCTGAGGGTTCTTCCGTTTCCGTTATAGTCGTATCTTCCGTCTCGGTCTCGTCGGAAGATTCTTTCGCAAGCACCATACCAGTGGAGCTCACCAGGTTGGCAAGCACAAGAATGACACCGATCATCCGGCGGAAGTTCTTCGCATGTCTGCCTGTAAGGACGCGGTAAGAACGCGATCCGGTCTGTCCGCGATAGTTCCCGGAATGTCCCGAATCGGACCTTCTGCCGGTCAGGCACAGATTATTGAGCGCGAGGAGGAGTAAAAATGCGCCCATGATGAGGAAAGCCCATCCGGCTCCCTGCCATGTCTGACTCAGATCTCCGGTCTTCACGACCGGTGGCGTGTCCGGTTTATCCGGCTTATCCGGCTTTCTTGCCGCCTGATTGACAAACTTCACTTCCGTCGGTTTAACCATGTCGTCCTTGCTGAGGATCACCTGATATTCCAGGTCACCCTTATCGTTATTCGTTACGAACAATGTGACGATGTACACGGTCTCATCGTATACGATGTCACTGTTCTTCCCGGTCTTCTCGAATACCTTATACCGGTATGTTCCGGGTTCATCGATTTTCACGGAGAAGCTGCCGTTTCCCGAACCCGTGATGGAGATCTCATTTTTTTCCGGAACGGGTGACGACTCATCCAGTTTCTCGATGACGAATTCGTATGTATCGTCCTCTCCCACTTCTGCCCGCACGCATGTAAAAGGCACATCCGCCACGATCGGCTTATAGGAGAAGGAAGCCGATACCGGAGAAAAAGCGCAGAAGAACACCAGACACAGTGCCACCAGAGGCATCAGTGCTTTTGCCAAGAAATGATTTAACTTAGCCATGTTTCTCAAGATCTTCTCTCCTTATTTCACGTCTAATATGTATGCAAATACCACGATCCTCGTGGAGGAGACATCACCGGCGCAGGTGCTTAAACACAGTATTCTGTGGCTCGTGTCCTGTCCTTTGTCTTCGAGGAATGCATACAGTTCCTCATAGTTTCCGGGATCGAAGATGAACTCGTCTTTCGCGTCTGCCGCCATGGCATAGAACACCTGAAGATCGTAGGCCACCTTGCCATCCCTGCCCACCAGCAGCTCGCCACGGCTGTGGGCTTCTAGATATTCTTCGTCGAGATACTCATCCAGTGCTCCGAACATCACGCCATATTCCAGGTGATGCCCGTAGACAACGGAGTATGGATCGGTAAAAGCTCTGTTGTTCCGGCAATCCAGAAAGATGCTGCCCGCCAGGGAATACTGACCGTACGGATCACGGTTCAGATATGCCGTGTTATCCTCGCCCTGCATGACCGGGTAATCAATATTCGTGTCATCGATCGTGATCCATCCGACCATATCCTGTGTGATCGGAGAATCGTTGACGGAATCTGCATTGACCCGATCGGGCTTATAGTTCCGGTACGATTTGTCATTCGCATGATCAAACACGTACCAGGTATCGTAGAGCGCATACACGACGATCAGCAGCGCGATCAGAAAGATCCCGAGCATGATCTTCTCGTATATGATGTTCATCGTCTTCCAGAACGTCTTCATCGGAACTTACGGGCTTTTCTCACCGATTACTCTTCCGTTTCCTCCGCATCACCGGCCTCGGCAACCTTGCGTCTTACATTCTTAACCATGAAGAATGCCGCGCCGGCGATCACGACCAGACCGATCACGATAACCGGAGTTACCTTCAGCAGAATACCTGTCGGGATGATACCCTTCTTCTCATTGGTGATACCGGTGTAGATATCCTCACCGTTGATCGTGCCTTCCAGATCATCTTCAAGGGCTTCTTTATCCTGTGTATCCGGATCGATATCGATTGAAGCGAGTTCCTCACTGATTCCGTCAGTAGAAGTATAATCTTCCTTCTCTTCTTCAATTTTATACTCGCATCCCTGAGGCAGACCCTGGATCGTAATGTAGTTACCATCCTGCAGATAGAACACTTTACCTTCTTTCAGTTCTTGACCTGTGACCGTTTCAACATTATTGGCCGCTGCCATATCACCTGCATCGTAGATCGTCGCACTGTTTCCTTCCGGCGTGGCAACGGCATTAGCCAGTACAACCGGGAAAATATCGTCATCATTCACACCAGCTGTGACCGTAACGGTGAATTGGAAGAACTTGTCTCTTGAACCCTGATTGCCGATTACTTCTTTACCGAATGTAATGTCATTGGTCTGATAGAGGTTCTTAATGTTGTCGATTTTTTCGGCATCTGCAACGCCGGTATCACCAGTATCCGTGCCGTCTGCGACATAGATGCCGTTCTCGTCTATTACCACGTCACCAGTGATCTCGCTGCCGACTGTCGCATCATCCGCAGCATTACTCGGGCCTTCTGTGATCTCACCTTTATACATCACATATCCGGTAACCCGAAGCTCCGGATCATCTTCGCCGACATCCTCTACATACACATCCAGCGTACGGACACAATTTCCATCACCTTCCTCATATGCGTCATCTGTATCGTTCAGTTCCACATCGTAGAGAACACCTTCAACATCTGCATCCTCTTCTGTAATGTAGAATCGATAGACGCCCGGTTCGGGGAATTCCACTTCGGTAAGGTCGATCGTTACGACCTGTGTCGCACGAATATAGCCGTCCAGATCGTCATCTTCGGTATCATCATCGGGTGCGAATGTCACTTCCACATCAGCCACATCAGCGTCCAGTGCATATACGGCCAGCGTATTCGTCCCGGCATCGATATCTGCATCGAGCGGTTCCGTCGAGAATGTAAATGTCGCGTTCGGGATCTTCGCATCTTCCTTCACGATCAGTACCTTGTTAAAGGATACTTCATGTCCAGATACCGGCTCGTACTGTGTCTCGCCCACAGCCAAAGCCGGCAGAGTCATCGCAGCCGTGAGCAGACCCATGCTTACAGCTACTGACAGCAGTTTGAAAATAGGTTTTGCTTTCATTTTTGTTTTCTCCTCCTCAAAAATGATTATTTCTTATATTCCCCGTCTCCGTAGAATGAGAACGACTTCTCCTTCCACATCCGACAAGGGAATGGCCCCATATGTTCTACTATCCCCCGTATCGGAACGGTAGTCGTTCAGAACGAACACCGCACCTTGCGGGACGATATACGGAAATGATATGACGGCTCCTTCTGCGGTCGTCGGATATACCACATCTTCGAGAATGCCATAACCGTTAACGGTCAGGTACGAATCCGTGATATCCACCTCGTCACCTTCCTTGGCCACGATCCGTCCGAACTTGAGCTGTCCGTCTATTTCGTATGCGATCTCTTCTCCTGCCTGCGCTCTACCAAGCTTATACGTGATCACCAGATCTCCGTCCTTGATCATCGGATAAGACGAATGGCTGTGATTGACATGAATGCCTACTACGAATATCAGAAGCACGGCGACCACGACCGCCGTAATAACGATCTTGATCAGAAACTCGATGGCGAAGTCTTTCGCAGTTTTTTTCTTGCGCTTCCTTTTCTTTTTCGCCGATGCCTGTTCCGGCTCTACTTCCTTCGGTTCATCCGGTTTTACTTCCTCCGGCTCCTCAGGTTTCGTCGCAGGTGTGTCATCCGGCTCTGCGGTCTCTTCTGCTTCCGGCTCCGGCAATACAGAAGGTTCTTCCAATTCGCGCATCTTGTCATCATCCGGCAATTCGTTCATAAACAGGACTGATCGATACTATCTCCCTTCTTTATTATAGTTTGCATACCTTAACTACACTTAAAAGGTATGACAAAGCAGGCAGTAAGGCCTGTCTTCTCAAAATTATAATACCACGTTTTTATGAATATATTATATTGTTTTGTGAATATTGTATTTCGAACACATTACATCCATGGGGCTTTCAAGGCTTTTGACGTATCAGTTCATACCGGAGAGCACCCGTTTCACATCCGCTTCAAGATATGGGTTCATATGCTTCGTAAAGCCCTGATTCTTCAGCATTTCCGCCAGATCATAACCGATATCTTCCGAGATGCAGACGATGCGGTCTTTCAGATTCTGACGGTTCGGGTGATACTTCGTATCTTCCCACGCTTCGGGATCACAGGATAGAGATGCGAGTTCCTCGATCCTGGCCGCGAACTGCCCCGCCTCATCCAATTTCTTTAGCGCCCGATAGGTCCATTTATAGTAGGGCGGATAGACTCTCTTGAGAAGGAAGAACAGCTCCATCGCCGCTTCCATCCCCTTTGCCTTACACAGTTCCGCGGCGACAGTATCGCGCCGGGTCATGCAACGGGCATAGTTCACCTGAAGAGACGCCGAATAATCATGCATCTTCTCCGCGAGCCGGATCCGCCAGACTTTCTCCGGATAGTAGCTGAGTAGCAATTCCCGGAATCCGGTAAAAGCACCGAGGTCGTCGCGATACACCTCGCCATTGACGGCAGTTGCGAGGCAGGCGTGATCCAGATTCAGCCATTGCTGTTCCGTCATCGTGCAGGATCTGGTATCACAGTCGATGCGGAGAATATTCGAATAGAAGTCGTGGATCGTCATGACGCCTCTTCGTTCCGAAAGCCGTTCTGTATAGAAGGAGCGTTCTTTCTTCGCGACCAGCGTCTCATATTCCGCAGAAAGGGCATACCCATACACATCCATGTCTTCAGAAGGGATCCACAAGCATACCCCGGTTCCGAAGTCGTGATCCCTGGAGATCTCGTCATCGAAGCCGAAGCAGTCCGAACCTTCCCCGCTCAGTCCGACCGCGATACGGGATGCATATTCTCCGAATTCCGAAGCGATCATCGGCGCGACGTGTTCGTCATAGAACCGCCTGTTCTTCTCTCTTACATTCATTTGGTGATTCTCCACAGAACGCCTCTTATGAATCAGACGTATAGCTGATTCCTTCCACTTTGTTATTACTCTTCGTATCGTAGAGTTTCCCGTTCTTGGAATAATACTTCTTGTTCTCGGTGGAACACTCTACTTCGAAGAATACATGGTAAAAGATCACACTTCCATCTTCCTTCACCACAGGAATATAGTTTTTGCCTTGACTCTCCTCCGAGGAATAACTCATCCACACTTTCTCTACGTTTTTCCCGATCTTCAAGGTGAATACCACTTCGTCGAACGACACGTTCACGCCTTTATAATTCGCAGGATCTGTCCCCTTCCATTCCACTTCGTCGCCTGTCTTCACGAAGAATACAAGTCTGGGAGCATTCGACCCCAGGACACCTCCCATGCCGTCGATCACGACACCATCTTCCGTTTTGTCCGGTATTTCGATGACTGTATTCCCGAGATCTCCATCCCATTTCCATTCCACGACTGTGGCAAATTGCTTCTGCTGATTATACTTGACCGTAAAATCACCGTTTTGTTCATATGGGCCATCGTAGGCATGACAACCGGCGAGAACAGCCATCATCAGAATCATCGCCAGAAAAGGGAAAAGATACTTCCCGCTCTTTCGGGACCCACGCTTCACCATACCGAACCTTCCTTTCCATAAAGAACGAGGCGGACCGGAATCTCTGAACAGGTGCTATCTCCTGTCCGGCCCGGTCCGCCTCATCAATCCATCCTGAATGTATTATATCATTGCACTAGTCTTTATGTGTATAGTTTCCGTCCAGTCTTCCGTAAGCAAGGACATTTCCGGCATTCCCGTCCTTATCGGTATCAAGGCCTTTATAGATCTTATCGATCACATTGCTTCCGGCATCGAAGTGCATCTCGACATATCCCATCTCTGCTTTCAGTGCGAATACGAACACCGAGTAGGTATGTGTACCGGACGGCGGATAGGGTCCCACATACTGCTGCCCTGCGGTACCTTTACCTATGGTCCCTTCCGCAAGCGACGTTTCCGTCGTATATACATCCATATGCAGCCAGTTCCCGTCGATCATGATCACGACATACATCGTCGCTCCGTCCACTTTCTCCCATGTCAGTTCAGGCGACAGATTCTCTCCGTATTTCGTATTCGTGATCTTATCGTCCCAGACATAGTCCGTAAGATTCTTCGACGTAACGGTAAATGACGGAAGAGAAGAGAACGCGACATCATAGATATAGGACTGGGACTGGGCACGCATCTGATCCTCAGGCGAAGGAAGCGCCGCGACAAATTCTTCCCGGGTGCTCTTTCTTACATCGGAAGGAACACGAAGTTCTTCATCCTGTCCGTCGACCATGACCTTTAATATGGTCGTTCCCTCCTCATACACGACTGCTCCCAGGATCTTGATCTCTTCGAAATAGAACTTCTCTCCTTCGCACTCGAAGATGATATCGCATACCATATTCAGGGATATATCCAGTTTCGGTGTTCCGTCGGCCTCTTTATCGATGCTCGGATTTCCGCCCACCAGATAATCCCGCAGATATAGATAGAGCGTCGCTTCTTTTCCCGCGAAAGCGGAATTCACGTAGGTGCAGAGCGAGGTCGCGTCCATCGTTTCCATGACCCAGGCCGTATCTGTAATGACGAAGTCTTCTTCCCATCCCCAGTTTCTGATCTCGGAACTTTCGACCTCCCATGGGCCGTCTTTCTGTTTCTGCACGTACGTCACATTCTTCTCGATGACCTGCGGCAGCATACCCTGCGATACGCGGACGACCTCTTTTTCCGTCTTACGCTGCGTTTCTTCCGCTGAAACCGGGCTTGTGGCTTCTTCCGAAGAGGATTCATCTTTCTTATCACATCCGGAAAACACGGATACTGCCAGCACGATCGAAACTGCAAGAATACAGAGTTTTTTCATAATCTGTTCCCCCTTTACGTCTTTGTTTCGAGTGTAATGTATAAAGACGTCATGAGGTTAGAAACATGAGCACAAATACAAGGATTATCAGCACAGGCCTTCCATGTTTTTCCTAAACTCGGTCGGAGTCATACCTGTATGTTTCTTGAACACTCTCGAGAAATAATTGGTGTCACTGTATCCACAATGAAAGCTGACCTCACTGACCGAATCCTTATGGAACTGAAGTGCTTTCTTCGCCATGGCGATCCGTAAATGCTCCAGATAGGCCATACATGACATGCCCACTTCCTTGTTAAAAGCATCGTTCAATTTGTTCTTATTCACCGAGAATTCCCGAAGAATCGCCGCCAATGTGATCTCCTGGCTGAGATGCTCCCAGAAATACCGGATCACTTTCACTACGAGCGGATCCTTATAGATCTCATCCTGACGGGCATTCCTGTAGAAATCCGCCACTGCCATAAAGAGGATCTCCTCAAAGAAATGTCTGATCCTTAGTATCCAGAAGTTGTCCGGCTGTTCAGAGAGCTCATAGCGGATACTTCCGAACATGCGACAGAGGGCATCGTACTCCTCATTCGTAAGAGTGTAGTACGTAAGATCCCTTCCCTTGGAAAGGAAAGGCAGAAATAAGATCGCATCCTGGTAGATCATCTCCCGGGTCACACACTCTTCGAAATAAACATCTCCCAAGATAGCCATGTCCATTTTCTCCATAAGGGAAATGTCTTCCTTTGCCCGGACCGCACTTAGAAACTTCTCGTATTTTCCGGAATTCAGCGCCTCAATGGTGAATTCTTCACGGATGATTCCCGGCTTAAAGTAAAGTGTACATGTTTGCACATTGCTGCTTGCAACGACCTTAAAATCGGCTCTCTCGTTCAGACCGATCGCCACCGGCGCCATGATCACCCGGTACGCTCCGTCTTCTTCGATCACGAATGAGCCCCGATTGACCAGAACGATCTTATATGTGGCCGGATCATTCAGATATTCTGAGAATCCGTCCAAATGTTCATAATACACATCTATGGAGCACTTCATGCCCGGCCGTTTACTCTCCGTTCGTAGTTCCATGTCCTCTCCAAGCCGCCTACGTTTTCTTCTTCTCCGGACTCAAGGTTTCATTCATACTGCCGGTACGATAGCCCTGAAGATCCATGGTCACATAATCAAAGCCCAGTTTCTTAAGTGAGGTGTAGATCTGCTGTCTAACCTGCGGTTCAATGAGTTTCGGGAAATCCTCAGGGAGGACTTCGATCCGCGCGATATTTCCATGTATGCGTACGCGCATCTGCCGGAACCCGAGGTCCAGGAGAAGCTGTTCCGCCTGATCCACCATCTTCAGTTTCTCTTCACTTATCGTTTCTCCATACACGAAACGGGAAGCAAGACAGGCAAACGAAGGCTTATCCCATGTGGGAAGTCCCAGCTCTTTGGACAGTTCCCGGATCTCTTCTTTCGTCAGACCGGCATACCGGAGCGGGCTCTTAACACCCAGTTCAGAGACCGCCTGAAGGCCCGGACGGTAGTCTCCGTTGTCGTCAAGATTGGAACCTTCTGCGACATATGCCATACCGTTCTCCGAAGCCACCTCCAGGATCTTCGTGAAGAGCTCATGTTTACAGAGATAGCAGCGGTTCTTGGGGTTTCTCCTAAATCCCTCGATCGCGAGTTCTTCCGACTCGATAATGATCTGTCTGATCCCTTCCTTCTCGCAGAATGCTGTTGCCTCGTTGAGCTCTCGGTTCGGGAAAGAACAGGACTTCGCCGTAACGGCGATCACCTTGTCATGCAGCACCTCCTTCGCCACCTTCAGAAGGAATGTGGAATCGACTCCGGAAGAGAAGGCGATCGCCACACTTCCCAACTCCTGAAGGTACTGCTCCAGTTTATGCTTCTTCTCATGTAATACGTCCATAACGGTTCCCCCAAAACTATCATGCTTGTATTATATCATGAGCAGGGCCGCTTCTCATCATTCTGCGATTCTGATCCACATGACCGGACGTATCCCGTTATTATACCAGGCATCGCTGCCTCTTTCCCTATTCAGGAAGGAACCATCCTGCGTTACGCTCATCACTTTCGTTTGTTCATTACCCGGTGTTCTCAATAAATACACACTA
>Ga0247608_10001852_pt1 | contig 28030 bp, 21 predicted proteins | sample 176DNAGHGlowgp2_FD_193490 | JGI IMG/M metagenome (GOLD analysis project Ga0247608, IMG submission 193490) | Sheep rumen microbial communities from Palmerston North, Manawatu-Wanganui, New Zealand - 1766 DNA GHGlow gp2 | ecosystem: Host-associated > Mammals > Digestive system > Stomach > Rumen ... | reverse complement strand
TAAGCACATCCTGTACTTGGCAAGGTCACTGAAGACCCGACGATCCTTCCTTTCTATTTGGGAAAAACTGAAGGATTTCTCACTGCCATACAGCACCGAGAAATTCTAATGACCGATTTGGGTTTAAGCTGGTCAACGACAAACGAGTGCTTTGCAACAAACTCAAACCATTCCTGATTATAAATGGCATCTATGAACATATCCCTGAATAGGTCATTAGGTATGATATATCTGTTCACAAATTCTTTTTCCTCATCACTTGGTTCGTCAAAGCCTGCCAATGTTGATAGTAGCAGAAGTTTGATATGAGTCCTATATGTTCCTGCTGTGTCATCCACTACAATATGCTTCAACTCCTTCAGATAGGCTTCCGGATCTGCTTCTCTAATATAGGCAAAGTATTGCTTAACCCTGTTTCTGACATATAATCCCTGATGCTCCTTTTCCAACATGTCAGCCATGGTCTGTCCATTCTCATATGCGAGTCTCGCAGATACGTAGTCTGCCAATGACTGGTGTGGAAACATCACATGCTTTCTGTCTGTTGATTGGATTAGAACGTGCTCGCTAACCAAATAATTGATTTCCTTTTCGAAAATTCTCTCTAGTCTTTTCTTACTACATACAAGGCTCGATGAGTCATTCATTACCTGTGTTACTCTGTGCAGACATTCAGACAGTCTATTGGCTGATAATCGTTTATTCTTGCTTTTTACGTCAGTAATGCGCTGTGTCCACATCTCATCCATAAGAGACTGAAGCGACACCACCTCACAGTCATCCTTGCCATATTCCAAGAACCATTGCATATTGTTAGGCACACCCAAGAATGTCGCAAGTTTTGTTTTCTCACCCGGCACATTTCTCTTGAAATGCTTAAGAACTTCTACCACTTGCTGGTACTCTAACGGTTTCAGTGCAATGTTCTTCCTATATTCATATTTCTTAAGAAGCGGGTCAAAGTCCAAGTCGTATGGTCTGCAAGATACTATGATCCTAACGTCCTTAATTCTAACAACGGAGTTTATTAAACTGTCTAATAATGTAATTGGATTTCGGTCAGCTGACAATGTCTTTGACAAAGCGTCTATCTGATCAATGATTAATACGGGTTTGACACCCCCTTCTATCTTGGTTTCAAACTCGTCTGTGTATAATGATATAAAGCTTTCTATTTCCTCCTTACTGAAATCTATTTGGTCTGCCTTGATTCCGTATGCCTGATAACCTGTAACATTCTCTAATTCTTGAAGTAAGTCATGAAGCAAAACAGTTTTACCCAAACCAGCTGTTCCTGTGAGCATGCATATTCGGTCTTCATCCTTTTTAACCCCTGGCGTTTGTATCCATTTTATGATATCCAAGACCTCATGCCTCACCACATGTATCTCTCCCATAAACTGATATTGACATGAAGCTAGTTGAGTGGTATATATGTTTATAAGTTTCCTCTTTCTGGTATTTTCAACTATACTTACAGCCTCTATCATTTTTTGGGGCATTTTGTCTATTGATGCTTTTTGCTCTTTTAGTGCATTCAAAACATCACTATTGCAATCTAATATCTCATTCTTTAGATTTTCAAAATACTCATCAAGTTTATAGTTGATAATGTCAGTTTGGACAGAACTGATATACTCCAAACATTTGCTGTCACGATGGATTTCCTGAAGCCATGCAACAATAAGCTCTTTAGTTTTAGGATTTATGCCTTTACGTTTATCTTTGATATATTGCTGTAATTGGGGAAGTTGATCCAACATATTGTCAGACATCAATTCACGAGTTTCTTGAGAAACATTCCATTTACCGAGTGCTTTATCATAGCATTTCTTTAAATGTTTCATCACATCATCTGTTTTGCCTATCGTTGGCACATAACCAGCAAGTAGAGAGATGACAAAACTTGCAACCAAATCAGATGGGGTCATTGTAAGTGGCATACTATAACAATATTAAATTGGGTAAATATATAAAAACAATATTGTGACATGAACATGAATTCAATTTCTCTTCCCCTCCATCTTATCTATAAATGTCTCGTAAATGAGTGGATAGGCTTCGTTTGCATTGAATGATATGCCATGTCGCAAGAGGAATTGCGTGTCATTGATAAAATCAGCATCCACCATCTTCTCCTGCATATTATTAACAAACTGCTTGTAAGATGGTGCTTTATCAACGACAAATTCCATGTATTTCCTGTAATATTGCAGGACTTTATCGACATCTACCTCCTTACGTTGTAAAGCGATATAAAGGTCAAAGAGGTCGCGACCTTTCTTACGCTGGTAAAGGGCGCGAAGCTTGGTTCCCCAATAGTTCCTCGAAATGATAGGTTGTCAGTTCAGCTTCACCTGTAAACCAAGAGTTTTCCATGCGGAAAGGAACTTTGGTTAGACCAAGAACATTGAAATGCTCGAAACAGTTTATTTCAACTTTCAGTCGAATCTGGACAGTGGGTGGTATTTCAGACTCAACTCGGAACAACATGGTATTGTTGTACCGCTTTTGTTTCGTGACTCTATCTGGAAGAAAATCGAGCACTTCACCAAGACGATACATAATGGGCTTGATAGGACCAGGATTGATCTGAACCAAGTCAATGTCCTCACTATAACGAGGTTGTGGTGACAGATAGAGTTTATGCAGGGCTGTTCCACCACGGAAAGCCAGTTGCGATGCCAGAAACTCATCACTGAAGATGGCAACCAAGGCACGACATATTATCAAGTCTTGCTCAATCTGGGCATTGTCTATCCAAGGAGCATGATTGCTCCATTGTTGTATAGCTGTTCTGTTAATCATATATCATCTGTTTCTATTTGAACGTTTATATTTATCTTCCATCTGTTATCTCTATTTGATGGATTATCTTCTGCCGATGTACTTAAAGGTTGATATTTGAAATAACCTGATGAAGCACGAAGTTGCTCAAACAAGTCATCAGCCAAGTTCTTTTCCTCAACGATATTTTCAAGTAAATATCCAAGTCGCTGCCATACAACCTTCTTCACAAAAGATGCGAGTGGCGCAAATTGCTTTTTAACGTCAACCTGCTCTGAAAGTTCTTCAAGTATGGTTGCGACTCTCGACAATCCTCCTACATGTTGCTGATACTGGACAAGATCAGCTGCTGTTAGAAGAGGATTCGATATACGGATAGTTCCCGTTTCTGTATTCTTTGTAATCAGAGCTTCCTCTGGTAGTTCATCTCGATAGAACCAATCAATGGTTACATTACGAGTAGAGACTACCCGACGCTTAGGAAAGGTCGTCATAACAGAGAATTGCTGGGGACGCTGATGAGCGGCACCCAGCAGTTCTGCTGCACTAAGCATACAGACATAGTAAGGCTTATGCAGGTAAGTCATTAACTGGTCAATATAATAGGTCGCAGGAACGGAACCACGCAAAACATAGTGAACGGGAATTATAACGTAATACCCTCTATATACACTGGCTATGGTCTTGTTCGAACTTAGTCTGGAGAGTTCATTCTGAAGAATCTGTTCTGAAGAGCACAAGCCAACCGCTCTCACATCCTCAACAGAAAACGTGGGATAACCATGAATTGCCCTGTCTTCAATCCACTTTTGCAATGTCATATTGAGTAGTTTTGGTGCAAATATAATAATAAAACCATTAACAACGCACTATTTTTGCTAAAAACCTTCTCATTTTTATGCATTTTTAATGGAATACACCTCTGTTTATACTTATAGTGAGTTTTTATTTAACCTTCAAGATTGCCCCATCATCTTCTTTAACAATTCTTTCATCTGTTCAGGTGAAAGGCTGTCGATGTCAATAGGTTCCTCCTGCTTTTCAAGATTAAGGAGTTTGCTGTTATTTCGGAAACGGATTTCAAGAGGATACAAATCTTGATAGCCAACGGTGACATCGCCACCTAACGCATGTCCCATACTTTCTTTAATATAAAGCTCCTCAACACCTGCTATTTTCAGATTGGTGGCAAATGCATGGCGAGCCCAAGTACCAGAAACCTCCTTTTCCCACCCAAGGACCTCCTTGCATATACGAGTTACACGGTCTTTAATGTTAGAATTTTCTTGGATTGTCAACTTACGTCGAACCGACTCGCCTGTGGCACCATTGAATATCTGTGGAAAGACATAAGCGTCTTTTTCTGGTTTAGCACCTATGTCATCTACAATCACTTTTAGAGGTTCAATGATGGGGACGACTACCACAGACATCCCTTTGCTGCGTTCCTTGGTCTTTTTACGCATAAACTCAAAAGCACGCCCTCCCTCCGCAAAATAGGTGCGGTTGTATGTCAATCGAGCTGCATCAGCTAGGTTGAAACCATTGCATAGGTATTGTACCAAGAACAAACCCAACGAATCGTGAGCTCGTTTCTTGTAATAAGGAGACCAAGTGTCAGGGTATCTTTTTTCAACGAATACTTTATACAGTTGCGTCATCTCGTCAATGCTTAAGTATGAATGTTGGCGATTTTTGCCATAGGGGATTGAAATGAGCGTATTGTCTTTGTTGGAAAAAGGATACTTGTCTTCTGTCAGATAACCTTGTTGAATACACTCATTCCATACCACGCGGCAAGTACGGAGATACATACCACGAGTAGCATCAGCTATTTTCCCAACCAACTTTCCGTCAATCATTACGCCATTTTTCATGGCATCGTTCCATTTGGCAATAACATTTTTGTCAACCTTAAATCCACGTGGATTCCCAACAAGCTTCCGAAATGAATTAAGAGCCCACTGATAATTCTCTGCAGTTCCCACGCTTCCCTCTTTCTCCTTACGTCTGATAATACTCTCCCATACGCCTACGAACGACTTGCTTACCTCGCCATTCAGTTCTTCGCCTGTAAAGTAGGTACGAATTACGTCTATTGCGAGTGATTGCGTTTTGTTTAACTTCACGAGTTTTTCCCTATAACCTTCCAGAATCTTCTGCCATTCTTTATAGACCACCATCAGCGAACTACGGGAACTTGTCACGCTGCACACCTCATTGAAATATTTCTCTTTTTGATAGTCCATTCCTGGAACTTTGTGATAGTACCGTTTCCTCTCTATCGTGAAGCAGATACACATTGGATATTCGTCTGTCACCTTGTTCGTGCGCTTGTCAAGCACAAGAGTGACCCAGCAGTTGTCTACTGGATTGCAATTGATGGATGTTTTTACACTTTTCGTTGCCATAAATCTGTTTCTCCTTTTTGAGTGTCTGTTGCTTAGTTTGCGAACACCGCGCGAACACCGTGCGAACACCAAAGCACATTTTTTGAGATTTTCTAAAAATTCATTTTCGCGCTGCAAAGTTACAAAATAATTGTTATACAGCAACTTATAATTGTGTTAAAAATCTTATAAAATCTTGAAGAATTTTATTTTAACAGACTCATAATCTGGAGGTCCCAGGTTCAAGCCCTGGCTGGTCCACACTGAAAATCAGCAACTTAGAAAAAATTCAAGTTGCTGATTTTTCATTTTGCGAAAACAATGCGAAAACAATCGGTTTGAGTTCGACACCATTTTAACCCAAATCGGTCATTAGAACGGCTATTTTCGTGGTCGACTTTGTAACTAATTGGCTACAAGCCTTTTGTAATTTGATTTTTCTAATGACCGCCATTAGAAAAATGATTTTGCAAATAACTTATTTTCAAGACATTACAGACTTAACCACAGATTTTTGCACTTCTAATGACCGATTTGGGTTTAAGCAAGTTTTTGCAATCTTGTGAGACTGCGAAAACATAATGTATGGGAGCGATTGGAGCCATACTGCAGACCATCATTTTTCCGAAAAGTATTCTCTTGCCAAGTCAATGGCCTTTAATCGAAGATCTTCCTCCTCCCATTTTAGGGTAGCATATACACCATCGGCCAGCCAGAGGGTCATCAACTCCTTCTCGCTGACTTGATACAGCTCAGCCAACTTGGGAATCATGTCACGCCTAACTCGTCGTGCTCCAAGCTCCATCTTGCTGTACATAGGCTTATCCGTTTCCAGCAGCTCTGCCAATTGACGTTGTTTTAACCCATGTTCCAACCTCATTTCCTTTATCTTGCGTCCAAATAGGCCGTAAATCCTTTTATCTTTCATTTCTCAGTTGATTATTTTATGTTATTGCAAGGAGTGAACTTAGAACATTCTAAATAAGCCTAATAAAGCAAGATTTGTTTTTCTGAGATTCCTCTCCTCGAGTATACTGTTTCATCTTATAAACCCATTTCTATGTATTGGTCCTCTTCTGAATTCCGCCATAATAACATCTACCCTTAATTACTCAACTTTTGTTAATCAATGATTATTGTATGCCATTTTCGTATATGCCTCATTTTGAGCTTCTCTATCGTAATCAGATTTATTGGCGACCAAACATTTTTTTATCCATTCTTTCACGCTTGTCGGTAATTTGGGATTATGAAGCAAATTTTCAAAACATCTTCTACGGTCTTCGTATAGTGGCAGAGTGCTTCCTGCCCAATGGAATGTACAGAGATTAGCATGGAACTCATCAAGAATATTTTGGTCGCGTCCATAGTTCTCTAATAGCCATATTGCGAATGGATGAAAAGATTCTATTTCACCTGTTTCTTTACTAGCCTGATCAAAAACAGGGCACATTGCAGCACAAACCCAAGGCCCATACTTGGGATAATTCTTACATACTTCTTTCATTTCTTCTTCATGCCCTTGAAATAAAGCTTTTTCACCAAAGTCAAAACCAGCGCCAATTTTGTATCTTATTTGGAAAAAGAATTTAGAACGGTTGTCTATGTCTGTAAGTGCCTCTATAAACTCAGGCCAGATATCACCTCTGTATTTGGTCAGTAATACATCATACAAGTCTTCTAGACCGTTATGTGTAATATGACAGGAAAGGGCATTGATAAGTTTCCTGTTTATCTCTTTCGCGAAACCTCTATCATTAGTTTTTTTCAACACATTATCAACTTGTCGTGTATATTCATAATTATAATGAGTGTTGTCGACTATGGGATATCTTATAAGTATAGATTTGTATTTATTCAGAAGATCTTCGTTATGATATAAATCATCCATAAACCAATATTCTGCTATAAAGTCAAATTCAAGTTGTAAGTCACTACCATTGTCGTGAAGAATGTTCAATACCGTAAGAATTTCTGATGATTTATGAAGTCTTATCGCAGAGAAATATTTACGTACTTCATCTGAAGAGATTATTCCATTTTTGACTTGCTTCAAAACAAAAGTCAAGTTTTGTCTTTCTTCATCATCTGTGACAGCTAATAAAGGTAGCGCAAGCGCATAATATTGAGCATTATAGAGGTCTATTATAAAATGCTTTGTTCTTTGTTTGTTAGGAATTTGGCGATATAATGCGACAATAAATGAGCTATAAAATGTCTTGATGTTTTTAAAAACAATCTTCTTAATGTATTCTCCCATAGGCTCAATCTCATCTATTGGAAGATTATGTGCCAAATGCATTGTAAAAGCCCATGAAAGATAACCCTCGTCATCATTTATGAGAGTATCCATTTCTTTTGTTAAATACGCTTTCTTTTCTAAAAATTCTGCAGCAAACGGAATTGAAATTTCCTCCTCTTTTTTCATTATATCCTCCCCCCTCCTTTCCTTGATATAAATCTCATGAACAGCAATTTTCATCCTTCCCACGATGTCTTTAGGTGTTAGCTTTTCTATCCAATAAGAAATTTTATCCATAACCACATGAGATGGATGATCATAATTATTGGTTTCAACTAATGACTTATGCATTTCATTCCATTCGTAATTCAGTTTGGGGGCTAAAGTATCTATGAATTTAAACAACAGTTCTGGTTTCCCTCCTCTGATAAAATGTCTCGTGTTGAGTTGTATAATTTCTGCCACATCTGTCAAACAATGCGGTTCCATATCAATCCAACCACAAAGCAATGTATATAGCTCATTCCAATAATTTGTTATTTCAATACCATTTGGACAATAATCATCAAGTTTCTTAAAACCAAATTTCTCAGCGCCTCCAATTCTGGAGAGGTGTTCTATGGTAAATGCTCCTTTTATAGCAGAAAGCAACAATGTATGGAACTCCTGACCTTGTTCATATAAATCTTTTAATACAGCAATACGATCTTCTAAATTAGATTCAGTCCCCGCAAGGAACACATGAAAGAGTTGATTGAACAAACCAGTGGAGTTATTAGACCAATTTTCATTTTCCGCTAATGCCAAACGTGCACATACCATAGTTGACAAATGAAAGCTATCCTTGCAAAAGCATATTTTTTCTAACGTCCTGACGACATTTCGTCGCGCATCACCAATCAAGTTGTCATGAAGCCATTCAATAGATTGCCTAAACAAAACGGCAAAATAACATTCTGCAACTGCGACAGGGTTCACTGTAGACATCGCGAGGATGAGTCGTGAACCGAAGTCAGAACATACTACATCCTCGTTTGCGAAAGGGCCACCATTGACTTTTAGGAGTTCACTATACAAATTGATGGCATCCTGATTATCTTGCATGAATTCAAGGCGCCTTGCCCACGAATCCAATAATGGCGCATATAATTGTTTTGGTTGGCTGGCAAGTTCCAAAATGGAGTCCATTAAACCCGCTCCTTGTTCTTTTATCCATTCTGAAACCAGCCAAATAGCTAGTGGCTGGGGACGCATATTAATATAAACTGAATCCGATTCAATAAGATTACGTTCTTTTAGTCGATTTATAACTTTCTTGAATAATATATTTCTATTAAGGTTTGTTGCTATTGGTGTAAAATTTTCACTATCTCTCAAAAACCTAAATTGTTCTGCATTACCACCAGCATATTCTAAAGGCTGACATAGAGATATGGTTCTCATTACGTGTCGTTGTTCATTAGGATATTCTCCTTGGATATCCAATAGGTGTTCTTTTAAATCTCTATCGAAAGAATCTGTTATACCTTGTAACTTGTTGAAAGCTTGAACAAGTAATAATGCCATGAAAGGTATATTTCCAGAATGGTGAATTAAGTAGTTTTTTTGTTCTTGGGTGATTTCCCTTGAAAGGTTTTGCTCAACAATGGTTTGTACAACTATATCTAAATTACCGTTGTCCAAATACAGGAGATTACATCCATTTGCCCTTTCGGTTGGATCATAATAAGCTGACACCAATCTGATAGAATCTCCAACCTTTTGTAACACAGATTCATAAACATCTCTTGGACAGTTGTCTAAAATCAAAGTGGCATTATCAACTTGTCTTGATAAGTTTGCTGCTCCAGTGATTATGTCACCAGTTCGAACATTATCACAATAAAACACCTTAGCCGTATTTCCACCTTCAATGAAAGCTGATTGAATTATAAAAGTTTTTCCTGTTCCCGATAAGCCTAATAAACGAACATTTCCCTTTGAAGAATCACTAATAATACTTCTAATCTTACGATAATCATCATTGTCAACGAATTCTTTAACGCCATGCTTAGAATAAAGACGCTCGAATTCACTGAATTGTGTAATTGGACTTATGCTATGAAGAAATTGTTCTTGAGCGATTTTGGCAATTGCCTTCTTTCTATATTCCGCATAGGTATCTCTATTAAATAAATATAAGACGTAAGCTGTGAAAAGTGATACTATCAATAAAAAAATAATTTCACTCCAACCTAATACCGCAGTACTAATAGAGAGGTGCCAGTTGCCATTTGAATCTGCATAGAAAGCAAAAGCATATACTCCAATCAAGGCAATTGCTATAAAGTACCAGCACCTTATAACAAAGATACTTTTATTCCCCTTTCGATGAAGCCAAATAAACTTTGCTAAATCGAATATATGATCAATTGTATATTTGAACTTATCCATATGATGGTTTAATTGCTAAAGATATTTTACGGTTCAATTAACACAGGTGTTCCTTCTGCATTCCCATTATCTAATAATGAAACTCCATATTCGCGGATTGTATCTTCGCTGTCTAGTCCATCTACAGATTTTCCCATGGCTTTCTCGATACATTTGATAATCTTTTTCGTCCTGTCAATGAAATAGTCGTCGAAATTATCTGCAGAGAGATAATCGTAGTTTATCTTGTGTGACTCAATGGCCTTGATTATCTTTTCGTCATCAAGCCCCTTTCCGGCCATCGTTCTGATATATACACTGGGAGCGTGACCACCTATTGACCTATTGGAACTAGCATAAATGGGTGTCTTGTTGATGACAGAATTCCACTTCTTTGACGGGTAGTTCTGGCTTTTGCAATATGTCTGCGGGAAAATGTGGTGAATATCAGCCTCTTCGTCAATGTACGAAGCAATATCCATGCGGTTGCCCGTCATAAAGTCTAATGGCGAATCTTGTAGGATTAGTGCCATAATGCCCTTGTAAGCCGCGCTATTGCGCGTCTGCATCGTGAGAAGTCGTGTGGGTTGTAGGCTTGCCCTATAAACCGTGTCTGGCATATCGCCATTATTTATCCATCTCAACACACCTTGAATATCCAAAGCAAAACGAGCCTCGTTTGCTCCACCATATTGTTCTCCAAACACACCACACCAATACCACTTGGCCAGTTTCTCTTGGTTAGGACCAAGAGCAAGCAAATGCCCGTTATCCCTATCGTACGAGAAGATAGCAGCGAGCGGGGTTAGTTGAGACGAATATGGAAGGTCTCTGGAACGGAATATACCTTGATGCACGAGAAAATCCGCAGCCTCACAGAAACCTTGTACCAGAGAATCACGATACTTCTTGTAATCCTCCAAATCCAATTTCAGGATGTCTTTCTTCTTACAAGTCACAGCTATGCGCTCATCATCGCCTGATTTAATTCTGCGATAATACGTTACCAGCAGCGTCATAGCAGCCAGGAAGTTTGCTCCAGTAATCTCAGTAAGCAGTTCTCCGTTGACTTTACCCTTAAAAGTGGCCTGTGTACTCTCCCAGTCATCACGCAACTTGAATCCGTCAGCAGCAAAGGTCGCTGTAACCAGTTCAAATACAGTCAAAGGAACACCACCAGTATTGACATTCTCGAAAATCTGGCACACAGCCTCTTTGGGCGTGTCTTTTGTCAACTGGATAACTGGCATCTGATAGTCTTGAATGGGACGTATTATCTTCTGAGAGAAGTCCCTGAACATAAGACGATGAACAGAATCATTTTGGAAGAATTCTTCCATTCCAAAACGCCAGTCATCAATATCATTAGGCGAAAATGATATGTTCAAGGGAAACATCAGATTCTCAAACTCTTTCTCTTTATTAGAAAGGTCCAATAGAATCGTCCTGCCTATATCAGTAGTCAGTTGCTTCTTTTCTGATACGGAAATAATGGCTTCAAGGCGATCTGTATCAGGGTCAAGACATTTCTTGATGTCAAGATAGTAATACCGTTTAATGGTCTTGTCCCTCTCTGTTTCCAACCGGGTTATAGTTGCTCTTTTACTTTTCAGTACCTGATATAGCGTTGTGAGACGTTGCTGACCATCAAGCACCAGCCATTCTGGTGTAACCTCTTCAGTAGAGGTCACACTTTCAAACTTTCTATAGCTGAACCTAACCTGTTCGCCACCATTTGCTAAAAACATAGCAGCCCCCATAGGATAACCTGATGTGATGCTTTCAATGAGTTTACATATTTTGGAATCATCCCAGACCCAACTGCGTTGAAAATCGGGGAGCTGAGCTTTGCCCTCCTCAACCATTTTAAGGAGGTCGTCAAGCTTTTTGTCATGTGATTCTACTGCCATATAATTTCTCTTATACAAGTTTATACTTATGCTACACTTCCATAATGCTGACTAACATAGTTATACACAGCATCACGGTAATAGTTGATGCTTTCGTCAGAATAACTTTCAGGTAGTTCTTTCCAAAGGATGTCACGAATGGTGATGATGATTGCTGCCTTAGTTTCTTGTTTGTCGAACGGATGATCCATTGTTGCCAGTTGAGCCTTTATCTTCTCCAGCAATTCTTTGGCTACTGATTTCAACTTCTTGATGTCTTCTTTTGTAAGGTCATCCTTCATCAGTACATCATACATGGAAAGCTGCTCATCGTTCTCAAAACCTTCGCGGATATAACGCTTTTCTTCTTCCGTCAATTCGTTCGACAACTTCATTAACTCCTCAAAGGTCTTTTCAATGGTGGCCCTATTCTGTTCCTGATTGTAGTCATGAATAATCTCCTGATACCTCTCATAGAAGTTGATACGTGAAGGATTCTGTGCCAACATCTGGGCGATACGATCTTGCAATAGTTCCTGAATATCTTTCAGGACCAAATTCTTCTCACGACTTTTGGCAAACTCACGACGAAGTAGTTCAAAGTTGATTCCGCTGATGTCAAATCTGCGTGGTTCAGCTACCATCATCTGGTCAGATTCCACCTCCAAATGTTCATTCACAATCTCGTTAATAGCTACGCTCAGGTCGGTAATATCGGCATGTTTTCTTTTCTTCTGCAATTCCTTATAGATGGCCTCGATGGCATCTTTCTGCTGCTTGACCTCTGTTTTAATGTCCTCACGATCAAGATACTTCCATAGCTTCAGCAGAGTCGTGGCATAGGTGCAATAGGTTTTGCGAACCTCAGCCGATTCACACATGGCATTGGCTGCCTCTTTCAACAGCGATAGCTTCATGAAGTTCTCCGCGTTTATCAGGTATTCAAGCTCGAAATTATGTTCTTTCAAGAACGCTGTAGCGGCAGCGATAGCCTCCAAGACATGTTTGATAAGCTCTTTCTTGTCCACAGTCGGGTCATTACCACTTTCATGCCCTTCCGGATTAGCGGTATAATCGGCCAAAGCCTGACGTAAGGCCTTTACAATGCCTATATAGTCAATGACAAGACCATTTGTCTTTCCTTCTGATACACGGTTGGCACGGGCAATGGTCTGCATCAGCGTATGGGCTTTCATGGGTTTGTCGATGTAGAGACAGGAAAGTGTTTTCACGTCAAAACCTGTCAGCCACATGGCACACACGAAAACCACACGCAATTTGGAGTCAGCATCCTTGAACTGCTTGTCCAATTCCTCTTTCTCCATACGCTCACGATGCGGCTTGATATCCAAATCCCACTTCTGGAAAGTCTGTATCTCGTTCTGTTCCTGCGAAACGACCACTGCCATATCCGTCTCCTTCATCCAAGCCAACTTTCGTTGCATCTCTTGGACTTCCTGTTGTGAGTCGCATTTTTCGATAGCCTGCTCCAACAGTTTGATTTCCCTCTGCCAGTACTCTTGCACATAGTTAAACATGCGTACACAAGTCACCTTGTTATAACTGACGAACATGGCTTTACCCGATGTCCACAAGTCGCTATAGTGACGAACAAAGTCCTGAGCCACCAAGCGTAGACGTTTCTTGGCAGTCAAAAGATGTACTTCCTTGGCAAACTCTCGTTCCAACTTGGCCAATTGCGAGGCATCCAGATCACCTGCCTGTTCCAACGCAGCAGCTATCTCCTCATTGATTTCCGGATTCTTCAAGTCCTGTAGCTTCTCACCACGATTCTCATAATAGAGAGGTACGGTAGCCTTATCCTCCACAGCCCGTTTGAAGTCGTAGATACTCACATAACCGCCAAAGGTACGGGCTGTGATATTGTCATTCGACAGCAACGGCGTACCTGTGAAGCCGATACGATGAGCCGTTGGCAGAATATGCATCAAGTTATCGGCAAAGATTCCGTTCTGAGTACGATGTGCCTCGTCGCTCATCACGATGATATCGTGGTCAGGATAGATAGGTTCGGCATTGGCATCGTTGAATTTCTGAATGAGCGAGAAAATGAACGAAGGGTTGCCCTTTAACTTCGATTTTAAATCCTCGCCACTGCTGGCTATGAACTTCTTGGCTTTTACATTGCCCAGCAGTCCGCAGTTCTCAAATGTGTCGCTGATTTGCTTGTTCAGTTCTTCGCGGTCTGTCAGCACTAAGAACGTTGGCGATCCTTCAAACTTTCTCCGAATCTTCTGCGCCAAGAACAGCATTGAATAGCTTTTTCCGCTGCCCTGTGTATGCCAGAATACGCCCAGCTTTCCATTTAGGTATTGGCGGTTGCGATACATCTCCACCGCCTGGTTCACACCTAAATATTGGTGGTTGCGGGCCAATATCTTGGCTGTCCTTCCTCCGCTATGGTCGTAAAGGATGAAATTTTCCAACAAGTCAAGGAAATGGGTCTTATTGCAGATGCCTCGTAGCATCGTGGGCAGTTCTATGCTACCTGCATCTTCTTCCGTCAGTCGTTTCCATTCATGGAAGAACTCCCATTTCGAGTCGATGGTTCCAACTCTTGCCTCCAGGCCATTACTGAACATGATGAAGGCGTTATGATAGAACAATTGGGGAATGGTGTCGAGATAGTCACGATAGTTCTTATTGAAAGCATCCACTACCTCCACATCGTGGTTCTTCAGTTCCATAAAGAGCAAGGGAATACCATTCACGAACCCCACAATGTCAGCCCTACGCCGATAGAGGGCGCCATGTACCTGCAACTCTCTGACGCAAAGGAACTCATTCTTTTCTGGCGAAGCAAAATCAATCACCTTGGCACGAACCTCTTCCGTCTCACCATTCGGCTTAACGCGAGTTACAGGTATGCCGTCGCGAATCAGCTGATACTTCTGTTCGTTGATCTGCATCAGCGTCTGACTGCTCATGTGCTCCGTCATGCGCTCCTTGCACTCCTGCAACTGCTTGTCCGTCAGCCAGGGATTCAACCGCTTCAAGGCTTGCGTCAGATGACGAGTCAACAGCACTTCGTGGTAACTTGTACGTCCCAACGTGCCATTAACGTCCAACGTCTCTTGGTCGAAAGCATAGACGCTTTTCCACCCCAATTCCTTCTCCAGAAACTCGGCTGTACTCTTCTGTATCAGTTGGTCTTCGCTATAGTCCTTTGCCATATAATTACAATTCTTATTATAGGTTCAAAGCTTCATCTATATCATTTATAAAGGCCGATGACTTTGCAATAACGCCTGATGCGCCCTTTTCTACATACTTATTATTAACAAGGTTTATAGCATCATTAACAGCGTTGTCATCTAGCAAACTTAAATTAAATCCCAATAAATCGTCAAACGATAATTCTGTTTTATGTAACAGTTTTGCCATGACTGCATATATTACATAAAAAAGAATGTCATTTTTTGCTGAACGTGATAATTGAGAAGTATTTAGAATAGTTTTTACTTTCTTTCCAATCGTGGCAGCTTTATAATAGACCTCTAAGTCCTGTTCACCACTATATAGACGATTATAAATAGCATCATCTGTAAGTAAAGTAGAAGGACGAGCTCGCGCATAATCCGGCTTCTTCAGTATAAGAGAGATTAGGCATTGGGCAAGAAATGAAACCCCGATGATGTCTGCTGGTTTCTTTTTCAGATTCTTATAATAGTTTTTACGTCTGTCATAATACAGTCCCTTACTCTTAAAATAAAGCTCTATTTGTACATGAATATTATCTGTTACACGTAAGGAATATTGAGGAATATTTGTTTGGTTGTTTGTTGCAAATATAATTTTGTCGCGTGAGTCTTCATCAGCAGGCTGTATTATTCTGACTAGAACATTCCTTTTTTCAGTATCTATGCTCTCTTTATTATTTGAGAAATAATTAAAGATTTCCCTTGATGTCTGTAGACCATTTACTATTTCTGGATTTTCAATAAGAATCTCCCTATTTGTTATACGGGACAAATTCGAAACCAAAACAGTAACCCCATTATTAAGCCACCAGAAATCTTCATGACCTGGTACATATAGAGTTTCTGCTATGGATTTGTTGACAGAATTACTTCCTTGATAATCTCTTACATTTGCTTCAAAGAATCTTTTATTCAAATTTCCAGAGTCATCCGTTATAAATTTGTAATATGTCCCAAGATTAACTAGTGCAATCATATCTGTCGCTCCTAATGAAATGGGTTGATCTGCAAAAGATATATTAACCGATGTGTTGGGTGATCTGTTATAAGTATCCATAAGCAAATCTGCATCCCAAAAGAAAACTGATACGTTTGCAGATGGATAAATAGAATTGACTATTTTTATCAACTCTCCTTTTTGGGCAATCACATTTGGATGTATTTCACTTTTCAATCCCAATGTCGCATAATAAAAAGATATACGCAATTTGCATTGCAAACGAATAGATTTCTTTATTATTTTACCAAATAAAGTGAAGTTGTCTAACACTTTTTCTGTATATCTCTTTTTATATTGGTTCAAAGGTTTCATCTCCAATAAATTAGAAGATGTAGTTTTCCATTTCAAAATAGCATCTTCGCCAAATGATGACACATATTTCGCTTGAACTATTATCAAATCTATTGGACAGGCACGAGGGATGTTAATGCTCTCCACCATGTCCTCAGTTACAAGTTCGTCATTAACAAACAAATAGAAGCCATCTATTCCACCATCATTCCCTTGACCTGTGATTCCATTGAATATCTCATCATCTGAAAGGTCATAATCTTTTAAAACCATAGAAGATGCAAAAAACTCAAAGAAATCATTCACTTTTGTGAAATTCTCATTTTCGTTCAAGTCCAGACGTATGCATTCGTCTAGCAATTTTTGATTATTTGTTGTTAGCTTCATATTTATGTAAAATTAATCATGACAATACTATTTCTCCACTCATTAGCTTAGGCAGCAAGCGATTGCGGGCCTCGGTAAGGAGGCGGATTTGATTTCTCAAATGTATGATAACGTCATTTGATCTTAGGGTCCTTTTGCAATACTCCACAATAAACTCTTTTTGAGGTAATACAACATTAACCGTGTGAATAGATTGGTTGGTCAATTGTGGTTGGTCAGCCCCTGTTCTTACAGATCTAAAATTCGCATTTTTCAAGAACTGATATGTAAATGGTAATTGACAATAATCATATTCATCAAGAGGGAGTACAATAAAAGAATTATTTGTGATGAATGCATCTCTATGATAGGTCATCAGCACATCTCCACTTCCATTCCCTCGACTTGTAATAAGAACGACTTATTCATTACAATTAGCTTTATTGTAATAGCCGATTACACCATTAGCACCATAAACGGGATAGTCACCATCAGCCGTAATTAGTTTTGTAGAAAGATTCTTTCCGTATTTGATAGAATAAATACTATCTACACATTTCTTCTCCCAACCCTCTGGCATGCCATTGACAATCTTTGTGTTTTCGTGGCCTGGGAAATGGAGGTCAACGAACCATTCCTTATAGAGTCGCTGCGCTGCTTCCTCCAATAGCTTTATCTGCTTCTGATAGTTCTCTATCAAAGAGTCGTAGCGGGAGAGGAAAAGTCCAATACGCTTTTGGACATCTTTATCTAACTCAACTTCTAATTCAATCTTTTCAAAATTGGATTTTGAAACATATTCTCGCCCTGAAGCAGTCCCCAAGTTATATGCTTTCAAGCCAGGAAGGAAGTTCTTGATAAGATAGTAAACATACTCGTTATCAAAGTTCTCATTGCATACTATGGAGTTAATCGACTGGTTCGTATAACAATCGCATGGTGCCATTGTCATTTTTGTGCCAATGGTGCCAATGCAAGGAATGCAGATGGCACCTCTTGGAATAAGGCTGCTTGCATATTTTTCGGCTGCAAGCTTCGAATACATTTCCTCAGTCTCATATGTATATTTGCTTTGCTCAGAAATATCTGTAGGCTTAATAAACACAGCATAATCACCATAATAGTTCTTATTGGTGGTAGGCGGTGTTTTGCCTGTAATGACAGTACCCAAATCACCTATGGTCACAATCTTTCTCATTCCTCGTCCTCCTCAATGTAATTGTCAACTCGGGCTTTGGCAGCCTCTAAGGACTTCTGAATCTGACGCATCAGGACATCACGTGGTGGGAGTTCGGTCATATACTGAGCAACTTTGATGCCTGACTTGTCGAGCTGAAGCAGTTCTATCTGCTCTTCACTGCCCTCTGTGCAAAGCAGTAGTCCGAGCGGTGTTTCTTCGCCTGGTTCCATCTCGTTTGCCTCTAACCAGCGAAGATAAAGCTCCATCTGTCCCTTGTACTGAGCCTTGAAGCGACCTAATTTCAGGTCAATTGCAATTAGGCGGTGAAGGCGACGATGATAGAACAACAGATCAAGATAGAAATCTTCACCGTCAATAATCATTCGTTTCTGACGCGCCACAAAGCTGAAGCCGTTGCCCAACTCAATAATAAACTGTTCCAAATGGGCAACAAGACTATCCTCCAGACTCTTCTCGCTATACATTCCCTTTAATCCTGTAAACTCTAAAAAGTAGGGACTTTTGAAAACTAGGTCTGGCGACATCACGTTATCATCGCGTAAAGTGGATAGTTCCTTCTTAATAAGCTCGTCTGGCTTGCTGGCTATAGCAGTACGCTCGAATAGCATGCCGTCAATTTCCTCGCGAAGCTTATCACGCCCCCATTTTTCTGATGCTGCCAACGTGATATAGAATTCTCTTTGAAGGGAATCTTTTAAGGGAAGAACCTCTATAAAATGTGACCAAAACAATTTGGTCGCAACCTGCGACACAATTTTGCAATCAGGGAATTCTTTGGCAAACTGCATCATCCTTCTGATGTTTCGCGGCTCAAACCCTTTCTTACCATACTCATCTTGTAATTGTGTCGCGACCTGCGACACAATTTGTTTTCCGTACTCAGCACGGTGATTTCCAAGGATCTCACAATTGATGCGCTCTCCAATATGCCAGTACATCATGGTTTGGGCATAGTTGGCTGTAGCAGCTACATGTCCGCGTGCCTGTTCAATTATCTGACGCAGGTCTTGTATCAGAGATTGTGTCGCAACCTGCGCAACAATATGGTTATTCTTCTCCTTTTTGTTCATTTCAGTTCCTCCCAAGCTTTTTGTATTTCGTCCATCAGCACATTGGCTTCTTTGTGCAGTTTTGCCAACTCGGCATGAATCTCGTTCATGCGCTCATGAAAATCCACGCCATCATCCTCCTGCTCTGCCACTCCTACGTAGGCACCTGGAGTCAGCGAGTAGTTCTTCTCGGCTATCTCCTGAATGGTGGCAATCTTGCAGAGACCCAAGATATCTTGGTAGGTACCTTCCTCTCCAAACTTCGATACGAGCCATTCGCGCTGACGGGCTGTTTCGAGCGTCTCTTCGATGTCTGCAATGAGGGCGTTCTGCTCAGCCTCAATGCGCTTTTTGTCCTTACGAGGAGCATCTGCAATGAGCTGTTTGGCTTCTGCCTTCTGTTTTTGCAGGGCTTCTTCTGCTGTGGCTACGGTCTGTCCATTCAGTGCCTTGTCGTAATCGGCAATGAGTTGCTGGTACTTCCCTTTCTCGCCACGATAGAGATGTACGATGGCTTGAAGATTTCGCAACTGCCATTCCGTCCACTCATTGAGCGTTCGGTCAACTACCGTATAATAGTTACGGGCATCAATGAAAAGTACTTTATCACGGATGTCTGCGTTTTTGTTTCGATCAAAGAACCACAACGAGCAAGGCAGAGATAGGGTATAGAAGAAGTTATTGCCCACACTCACCATCACATCCACATCGCCCGTATTGACAAGTTTCTCGCGAATGTCACGATCTTTGTTGGCACTGTCCGTTGCCGAACTGGCCATCACAAAACCTGCACGACCATGATCGTTGAGGTAGGCATAGAAGTAGCTTATCCAGAGATAGTTGGTATTGCCTATCTCTTTAGTCTTGGCATTAACGCCTGGCAAGCCAAAGGGAAGGCGACCTGCTGCAGAAGCTGACTCGGCTTTCACCTTATCTACATTAAAGGGAGGATTGGCCATCACATAGTCACACTTGCCAGCAAGGTTATGGGCGTCGTGATAGAAAGAATTTGCTTCGTCACCAGAGATAATCTTTCCGTTCAGACCATGAACGGCCATATTCATCAGACAGAGTTGGGCGTTGTACTCCACTTTCTCCTGTCCGAAGAAGGTCATATTGGTGTTGGCGTTGTAGCCTGAAGCATTTACAAAGTCACCTGTCTGAACAAACATTCCACCGCTGCCACAGGCAGGGTCGAGCATCACGCCTTGCTGGGGCTCCAATACGTTCACCAACATTTTTACCAATGACTTTGGGGTGAAGAAAACACCATCGTCGCTGGCCACGGCCTTAGCAAACTTAGAGAGGAAGTATTCGTAGATGCGACCTATCACGTCGCCACCCACCTCGTCGATGGTCTTGTTGTTGAAGATACGCAACAGTTCACGAAGCAAGTCATCAGCAAAAGCAGTATAGGTCTTGGGAAGAACGCCTGTCAGCTGTTCGCTTTGGTCTTCCACCAACTGCATCGCGTTGTTAACAGCCTCGCCCAATGAATTGATATTGTGTCCGTCCTTGCTCTTCAATCCTGCCGAAACGATGTTATCGGGAAGATTGACCAGATAGTCGAACTGCGCTTCTTTTGGAAGATAGAGCGCACTCTTTGCCGCAAAATCACTGGGTTCAACAGGCATAACCCTGCCACCACGCGTCGGGCGACTCTGCAAAATCTCTGCCTCCACCATCTTGTAGCGGCTATAGGCATAGCGCAGGAATAGCAATGCCAACACAGGCATGCAATACTGACTGCTGGTCAGTTTGCTGCCTTGTCTCAAAAGGTCAGCCGATTCCCATAGCTCAGCTTCAAGTTTTCGTATATTGATCATTCTTTCTTTATATGTTTTCTGGTTCTCCCTTCAACCTTAAGGCTTCAGGATCTAATGTCATTTGATAAATATCTATGTTAGGATTCAATTTCTTTGCAATGTCGATTATCTTAGTCTTATTACGAGGCAAAATGTTTACGCCTAAGTACACAGACTCAAAACAATCTCGGGATAGGGGCAGGTAATGCCTTATTTCTTTCCAGTCTACGACCTCGTCTTTTTTGAAATCTTCTGGTATGTCTCGTCCAGCATGAACCCAAGCTGGGTCTTTTGTTATTATGCGAACTTCTTGCTCATGTTCCCAATCTTTTGCCTTTGTGAGCAACAAATCGTCCCATGATGGATGGTCTTTGAAATAATAAGGTTTCTGCAATATATCCTTGTATTTAACTTCTCCTGCAAAAGGAAACATAAAACCAAAGAATTTGTATTGACAGCAATTCAGAACAGCTTCTTTATTTAGACCTATACATATACCCTTGTGGCTATTGTAATACGCCCACATCAGTAGAGAGTCATACACTTTCGATAGGCAACACATCCATGTGCTGTTTCTAAGGTTCTTCATGTCGTTCTCACCCTTAGAAGATAGGAAATCTGCTGGAGGCCAATTATGGGGACGATTAGGAACGTGAGAGTAGTCAAACAGTGCAGGATGACAGTCAAACGGATCGTTAAACTTGGTGGCATTAGTGAACTGTAGATTGTGATGCTCCAGCATCGCCAATCCACCGTTGAAGTCTAGGTATTTGAATAACGTTATAGCCATATTCCCGTTATATCTGTTTACTTGACCTGTGCTTGACCTGTTTCGCCATCTACATCATCTTTTGCACGTTGTCAACATGATGTCTTTTCTTGGCTACAAAATTACACAATTTCTCACGAATAACCTTTGGTTATACAAACTATTTGCCGTTTTGTGGCTCATTTTTATGAATTTTTGTGGGAATTGCCCTTTTTGATGGTAACGAATCGTTCAAAAATCAGATTGTTGGTTCTACTTGATACCTTTGTTAGAACCAACTTTGAAAAGAAGTTGCGAAAGAGATTAGTTTTAGGGTCGTTTTTCGTCTGATGGCCTGTCTTGGAATAACTTTGTAGAGCGTTACGGGGGGATAAGCAAAAAAGCCCCTTCCGCAATTTAATAGTATGATTTTCGCCAAATTATCATACTCACCTCTTAAACTAATTGAAAAAACGGCAGTTGGAGAGCTGGATTTTTGCTGCAACCCTATAAGAGCGTATAACTTTGCAGTACCAAACGAGGCGGAACCTTCCACCACCTTGTGAGAATTAACAGAACTCGCACGACTAACCTCACAGGAAGTCGGCGCAACAAGAAAACAAGAATAACTATAATAAAAAAAGAAGATTATGATTAACGACACCCCAATCTTAGGCAACCAACTGGTTGTGATGAGCAGGGCCGATCTTGATGCCCTGGTCGAGAAGATGGCAAGCAACATGATTGCCATGAGAGTCGAGGACAAAAGCACACACGAAAGTGACGTGCGTCCCATAGTACATGACGATGAACGTTTCATCACCCGTGAAGAAACAGCAAAACTGCTCCATGTGGATTACTCCACGTTGTGGCGGTGGAACAAGTTGGGACTTCTTTGCCCCAATAAGGTCGGGCCAAGGCGCGTCATGTACAAGTACAGCGATGTGCTGAAGAAACTCAATGGTGAAGGACAACAGAAAGAAGAACAGAAAGGAGAAGACAATGCAGAAAGATGCTAACACCATTTTGCTTTTCACGGAGCATCGAGCAGCCATCGATTATTTGTCGGACGAAGATGCTGGAAAACTCATCAAGGCTCTCTTTGCATATGTAGATGAAGGCAAGTTGCCCGATTTCAAAGGGCCGATGATGTCTCTCTTCATGGTAATCCGTACCCAGATAGACCGAAGCCACGAAGCGTACAAGGCAAAATGCGAGAAGAACCGCTCAAACTCGATGAAACGAAAGGTCATGCAGGGTAACTCTGCGGTAACATCGATGGACAACGACCGCAATCCGTCATTATCATCGTCCGATAACGACCGATGTCCACCGACAACGACCGTTGCCTATCCTAATCTTAATCCCAACCAAAATCCAAAGCCGAATCCAGACATTGATGATGGTGCTGACACACACATCATCAATGACGCGGAGGTGGTTGTGGATGAGGAATTCCCATTTGATACAATTTGGGAAATGTATGGAAAGCCTATCGGAGATATAGAGCAACTACGCCAGCGATGGCTGCAACTATCTCTCGACGAAAAGAAAAAGATCTTTGAATACGTTCCCAAGTACGTCATGGCTCGGCCAGACAGCAAGTACCGCAAGGACTTCGCCAATTTCCTTACATACCGCACTTGGGAAACGGGACCGTTAACGTCAAACACTTTGCACAATGGAAGCATCAATCAGTACAGTACTCCATCAAATGGAACAAGACGGGAAGTTGCCATGCAAAACACAAAGCAACTCGTCTCCCAACTCCTTGCCAGTAGCAACGAACCTACCGTCTGCTTTGGCGAAGGTGAAGGATAGGTTCCCGACCATTGAAAGTTTTATGGTTGCCCTTAACCCCGACAGGCGGTTGCAGATTAGCGAGCATCCCGAAGAATGCTACTTCGGGCAGTCTCCAACTTTGACCTCCCTGAATGTCGTCTATGTGCAGGGGGCTGCCGAGGCTTGGCTGTTGACTGAAGTACAGGATGCGTGTCTGTTTATGGGCGTTAAGGAAATGCCTGACAACTATCAGGCAGCAAAACTGGTCAAGATAATATCACAGCAATATGGTTACTTGAAGGTCGATGAGGTGCAACTGTTCTTCTTCTATTTCTGCTCAGCCCGCTACCGTCACTTCTATAACACCTTTGACCCTTCTATCATTATTCTCAGCCTTCGAGATTTCCTGCGTGACAGGAATCGGGCTTACGAAGAAAGGGAACAAAGGGAAAGAGAAAGAGAGCGTGATGAGTGGAAGAAAAATGCGATGACGCACGAACAGTATCTGGCATGGCTGGAAACGCATCACAAGCAGGAATGAAAGGCAGCGGGCTTGCCCGTGCCACATTTTTCAAGTATCGGGAAGCTCACTACCCGTTCCGATTTTCATCGGACGGTGAATTGACCAGATAATTCTGCAAGCAGAGGTCACGGAATCTGGCATGAGGGCATGCTCACACATGGCAGGACATTAAATCAGATGCCGATACTAAAGGATAATATCAAGCCTGTCTAATCGGCTTGCCGATGCCACATTTTTTAAGTAGTGGGAAGCCTAATTCCCCAGACGGCCAAAGTCGTTGGGAGGCACGCCACTTCAAGAGCAAGCTTTAGTATTGTTATGACATCATCTAAAAACGAATGATTACATCTCGAAAATGTGGCAAGTGATGTGTAAAACCGGAGAGTAGAAAGCTTGCTTTTCAGTACTCGGCTTAGGCCTCATTTTGAAGCTTGTTTGAAACGAGTTTAGAAAAAACTCTTAGCCTAATTAGAGTTAACGTTCCTTAACTCAAAATTTGTCCTTTCAAAATTGTGCTTTTGGGAGCAGGCTCGGACAAGGAAGGGGGTGTAAAATCGAGGGCACAACAAATACTCCCTTCCTTTTGTTACAGACTCAACAACGACATAATCAACAAAGGTGATGCCCCGATTGTAAATTTTGGGTATTACCAAAGGTATCTGCAAACCACATACCTAAATCTGGTATCTGGTTTGTCATCTTTGCAATCGGGCCAATCGGGACGTAACAAGCTCCAAATACGCAGACTTCATATCTTCGTTGAGGAAAGAAGCCTGGATGAGAGTCTCCCACTTTGGTAAAACCTTTTGAAGACCGGCTATAAGGCGTAGCACCACATTCTCTTCCAACCCCATAGTCTTTGTAGCTTTCAGAAAATCGTCCAGACGTAGTTTCGTCTTTTTCCCTGAAAGAGGTAACGCAAGCTCCTCCTTGTCCTTGGGGTTGGCAACAGCAACGTTAAGAAGGTCATAGCCTGGAGACAGCTGATATTTCTCAGAAGGACGATAGAGTGAGAAGTTCTTCAGGTGCATGTCGTTGTTGCCTGTCACAAAACAGAAAAGCAAAAGCTGCATATAGTTTGTCAGGTCGAGCTTTGGCGTACTGCTATACTGCGCTATTGTCTTTGCAATCTGCTCGTGCGAGCCTTTGTACTTATACTCTGTTGGGTGCAGTGTCAGTTGACACATGTCCTCCATGTCTATCTTCTCACCGTTCTTGGTGCGGTCAATGCGCCTGGTTATGTAGCCGAGTTCTCCATCAGCCAAACGAATAAGACTATGAGGAACGACGCTTATCTTCGCTGCTTCAGCAAGGTGCATCGTCAGATCTTCGTTTTCGGGCAACTGCGGATAACTATCTGTCTGGGGCTTGAAGATGTAGTCGCCCCAAAGTCCCACGATGGTTAGCCGGCTACAGCCCTCATGCTTGCTGAGGTTCAGCGATAACTTAGGCTGAACACCCGTTAAAGATGTTTGGGCACGAATAACTTGCTCAGCCAGACTATCAAGGTCTTCATGGCGATACTCCATTGACGGAACATCTTTTGTCCCGAAGAACTTTCGGGCGCATCCTGGATGGAAATCTTTTTGTCCTTCCGCCAGAGGTTGATAACAATACAGACACTTACACATCATTCGCCTCCTTCCTTGTTTATGGGTACAACACTGACAGAACCGATACACTCCTTGCAGCACAGCAGCAGTAGCGACATACGATCAAGAATACTGATGTCGGTGTTGCGGAGTGCCACATCAAGCAACCATCCTTCGGGTATTAGGCCGTCGAAGAACGGGAACAGCACGGGACTGACAAAAGCCTCCGTCTGTAATGGCAGCGTCAGACTTACAGGCTGCGCATCCTCACGAGCGAGATAAACTTCATCATAGCAGAAGCGGTATTCACCACCTTCTTCTTTCAGGGTGCCTGCAAGAATGTCTTTGCGATATATTTCTGCTTGCCTCATTGTTTGGGTGTTGCCGTTAGTTCGTAGTTAAACAAATCAAGTAGCTGGTTTACCTTATCCATCCTCAGCGTCGGCTTTCCTTGCTCCAGATTTCTGACGAAGCAAAGCCCCACGCCCGACTTCAGGGCGAGGTCTTCCTGAGTAAGACCATATTCCTTGCGTAGGGTCTTTACAACTGCTGATAGTTTTGTCCTTTCCATGCCAAATTATATTGTTTCGAATGCAAAATTACAACTTTATTTTGATATTACATCATTTCTAATATAAAATCTATACATTTTAACATAATTATATGCGTTCTACTTCAGTTTGTTTGAGAAAGCACCGCCATTCTTGCTGGCCTTAACCTCATTATCTTTTCTCTATTAGTTCCATTAGCAGGTTTGCCATTTCCTCCTTGCTCATATTCTTGATGTCATCTTTTGTAATAGCAGGAGTGGGATTCAGGTTCAACAGCTTGGAGTTGTATTCAATCTGCTTTTCCAAAGGATATTTAGCAATGTAAAGGTCAGTGACAGACTGGCCCTGAGAGTGAGCCATACCTTCATCAATGTATGACCGTTCCACACCTGCATGGGTAAGGTTGGTGGCAAAGGAGTGACGTGCCCAAGTTCCAGAGGGACGTACTTCCCAATGAAGCACATCTTTACAGATTTTGATGAGACGGTCTTGAACATTGGAGTTTTCACCTGACACACGCTTGCGAATGTCTCGTTCATGGGTAGCCCCCTCCAGAATGTGGGGAAAGACGAGGGCATTTAATTTTGGAGGTGCTGCAATATCATCGAGAATGTGCTGCAAGGGTTCCGTGATGGGAATAATGACTTCACCACCGTTTTTACTGCGCCCACGAGTTTTCTTACGGTAGAACTTGAAAGCCCTGCGTTCGGTGTCGAAGTAGTATTGAGAGTAGGTCAGCTGAGCCACATCTACTAGATTGAACCCATTGCCCAGATATTGAACAAGGAAAAGTCCCAAAGCGTAATGAGCACGCTCTGCATACCCTTTTTTCCAAGTATCGGGGTAGTTCTTATTAACAAACACTTGATAAAGTTCTGTCATTCGGGCAATATCAAGATATTCGTCCTTGCGCGATGCTGGAGCTGGTATTGACACCTTCCCTTTCTTCGCATTGGAGAATGGATATTCCGTCTGCAGCAGGTAGCCACGGCGGCGACACTCATTCCATACTGCACGACATTGGCGCATGTTGATTCCGCGAGTAGTGCTTTTGACGGGCTTCAACTTCTTACCATCAGGGCCAATAGCACCATTTATCATTCCATCCTCCCATTTCTTTATGTGCTCTATACTGACCTCAAATCCCTTGATATCTTCCTTCCAAAGAAATCTCTTAAAGGAATTCAAGGCTGTTTCGTATGGCTCGGCAGTAGTATATCTGGCACCATTATTTTCTGTACGCAGGTTGTGGATTATTTCTTCCCAGATACCGATGAACGACTCCTTCGTTTCTTTTGTGACCTTGCCCTCGACGACCATACGCACGGCATCAAGTGTCAGCTCATGACCAGGATTGAGGTTAATTAGCATTGTCTTATACTTGTCCACAATGTCCAATAAACGCTTCTTCTCCTCGTACTTGGGCGACTTGCTCTTTTGTACGTTGCAGATTTCCGAGAACTCCTGTTTGCTATAACTACCACCTATCGGATAGTAGTAAGAACGTCGGTCGATGGTGAATCGAGCCTTCACAGGGTATTCTGTTACATCTTTGCGATTGCTACGGATGTCCAGAACGATTGCCATTGTACACTGACGCTCTTTGAAACCCGTCAGCGAGGTTGTAAGTTTCTTTGCCATAGTTTTTCTCGTCTTTGTTTTCGCGAAAACATTCAGCCTACAGACTCGTAGTCCGCCGCTGTGAAATCGCCTATTTATTTTGTTCTGTTTCTTGCAATTATCTGTTTTTATTTTCGCGAAAACATTTAGCTCAACAGAACCATCGTCTGCCGCCATGAAATCGCCAAAATCTTATTCATTTTCTTGCAATTTTCTGAAACCTCCAGACTCGAGTCTGATGTCTTGTCGCAAAATTTTCGCGAAAACAATGCGAAAACAATCGGGTTGAGTTAAGGGGTTTTTTAACGTTTCGTTTGATGGTGCAAATTTAGCAAATATCTGTGTATCAGCCAAATTTCAAATAAAGAATATTTTATAAAATTGTATTCTCTCAGACTCATAATCTGGAGGTCCCAGGTTCAAGCCCTGGCTGGTCCACACTGAAAATCAAGCACTTACGAGTTTCTCGCAAGTGCTTTTTTCATGTCTGCGTAAACAATGCGTAAACAAACGAGTTGAGTCGGCTATTTTGCATCATGGATAGTCATTGAGTTTCAGTGA
>Ga0247608_10001847_pt1 | contig 28056 bp, 21 predicted proteins | sample 176DNAGHGlowgp2_FD_193490 | JGI IMG/M metagenome (GOLD analysis project Ga0247608, IMG submission 193490) | Sheep rumen microbial communities from Palmerston North, Manawatu-Wanganui, New Zealand - 1766 DNA GHGlow gp2 | ecosystem: Host-associated > Mammals > Digestive system > Stomach > Rumen ... | reverse complement strand
CTTTGTGGCTGGAATAATGGTCAGGGCTTGTGCAGTCATGGGGCCAGGTTCTTGAATGAGTTCCACGAATGCATTCAAAAACCTGGCCCCATGATTCCCTTCACAGCCTCGCCACGTCGTAGCTCTCTATGGTGCGGCGGTCCTGACTGATGTTCAGTCCCACGGCGTAGACCGGCCTGGCATCGGCGGCGAAGCGTGCGGCATAGTCCTTTTGCTCCACCTGTCGGCGGGCCTCTCCGGCGCTCTTGCCGTACTTGAACTCCAGGATGTAGATGGCGTCGGCCATCCTCAGGGCTATGTCCATGCGTCCGTCGCTGGTCTGCTCCTCGGCGTGCACGTCGGCCCCCATGCCCGCCATGAGCGAGTAGAACAACGACTGGTAGAGCTGTTCATTCTGGTTGCGGTCGGTGATGGAGTAGGGTATGCCTGCATACCACTTGCGCACGGCTTCGAGAAACTGCTCGAAGGTGGTGCGTTTCAGGCGGAAGTCGTGGTAGGCCACGGTCATCTTCATGCGGCTACCCGTGTATTCTGGCGTGAAATATTGGTAGAGCGAGCGTCCGAAGCCCCGGTACACCTCCTCGTTGGGGAAGCCCAGGGTGTAGGTGCCAGTTTCGTGGTTGTAGCTCTTCAGCGTGAGGTATCCGCTTTGAAACAGTACGGGGATGGGGTCGCTGATCTGTTCCGTGGGTGCGTCGAAGGTTTCTATGTCAGTCTCGATGTGCTCCAGGTCGGGCAGGTTGAGCTGCTTCACGCGCAGCAGGTTGATGAGCGACGAGGGCGTGCCCGTGCCAAACCAGTAGCTGTCTATCTTCCCTGTATCGAAGGCGTAGAACAGGCTCCAGGGATTGTAGATGTCGGTCATGCGGTAGGAGAAATGGTATCCGTCGTACATGCGCTTAAGCTCGGCGAGCGTCTCGTCGTAGCCCATCGGTCGGCGTCGCAGCTGCCCCATGGCCTCGGCCAGCCACTCTATGTCAGGCCGTAGCTGGGTGGTGAGTTCCTCCTCGGTGATGCCGCAGCAGCCCTCATACTCAGGGTCGAAGGTGAGGATGCGTAGGTTGTTGAGTTCGCTGAACACGGAGAGCTGCGAGAACTTCGATATGCCCGTGAGGAACACGAAGCGCAAGTGCTCCGACAGTGCCTTGAGCGGCGAGAAGAGGTTGCGCACGCGCTCCCTGATCTGCTCCTGCAGCTCAGGCTTGTGTATGCTGTCGAGCATGGGCGCGTCGTACTCGTCGATGAGCACCACCGCCTGGCGGCCTGTCTGCTCGTGGGCTGCGAGGATGATGTTTTTCAGGCGGTCGTCATAGTTGTATTCATCATAGACTGTGACGTTCCACCGCCTTTCATGGTCGCGGAGTATGCCGCTGAGGGTTCCGTGCAGGCGTGCCAGCTCGTAATACTTGCCGCTGCTTAGGTCGAGCCTGATGACGGGGTAAGCCACCCACTCCTTCTCCAGGCCGTCGATGGCCAGGCCGCTGAACAGCTCGCGTCTGCCCTCGAAGTAGCATTTCAGCGTGTCGACCAGCAGCGACTTGCCGAAGCGCCGTGGGCGGCTCATGAAGAAATACTTACCCTTGGTGTGGGCCATCTTGTACACATACGCGGTCTTGTCCACGTAGATGGCCTCGCGCTCAATGAAGTCGCTGAACACCTGAAGGCCAATGCCGTATCCTCTCTTTTCTGCCATAATGAAGTGTAATAGACTTCTATAATAACTAACGGTTATTTCACTGCTTTGCCTGGGAACGCGGGCGTCCTCGCCCGCAACCCTGGCAGGCGAGGGCGCCCGCGTTCCCAGAGTCGGCTACAAAGATAGCAAAACTTTTCCTTCCCCCGCTATGTGTTAACAAAGTTTAAGCTTGAAGAAGGCTCCGACTCTTTTTTGGCTGTTTTTCTTTTTGAAGTAGAATAACCCGCACAGGTGGAGTGTTTTTGGCAACGGACAGAACGGACTCTACGGACTTTTCTGATAATTTTCAGAATCAATTTTCGTCGAAAAATATCAGTGTCTTCTGCGGGATGAATTGCCACGAGGGTTCGAGCAGCGAGATATTCTTGATGATGGTCTCCACTTCGTAGCCATCGTCAAAGATAGCCCTGAACTTCTTCTGCAGCACAAAGTTGATTTCGATTACCGGCTCATAGTTGGCATTGCCGAAAGCCCTGATGGACTCCGTCTTGCCAACCTGCCGGGCACCTTTCACTATCAGCGGCTTCCTTTTTGGACTTTTTTCCAGTCCGTCAGGTACTTGTCAATCTTCCTTTTAAGCAGTTCCATACCGTAAAATCACATTTTCGGCCACAAAAATAAGCTTAAAATCGCATTTTTTGGTATAAATCTCAAAGAATAATCACATTTTCTGGCATTTTTGCTTCAACCAGGCACAAAAGTCATGCTCTTGTCCCGTTTCCGCTCTAAGAATCGGCCGGTTTGCTGACTTGTTGGCGCAACACGGGCTTTTTGTGCGTTGTTTTCTGTGTTAGCAGTCATCGCCAGTCGTCCAAGTCAAAAGAAAGGCCGCAGTCCCGTTGTAGGGCTGCGGCCTTATCGATCGTTTTTTACCTGTTACAAATCTTTTTACCTTTTGTGGAAATGTCTTACTTGACGAGTCCGCGGTTGTTGAGTGTGGTGTTCAGCAGCAGCAGGTACTTGCGATACTGCTTGTCGTTGAGAATGTAGCGCATGAACCTCACGTCCTTGGCTACAGCCTTCTCCACCATGGCCTTGCGGTTCTCCTCGTTCATCTGAGCTGCGAAGAGCATTTCGGCTGCGAAGGTGTGGTGTATGTTCTCCACGGCTTCCATCTGGTCGGCGCTCAGGTCGAGTGTCTCGCCCAGTCGGCGCATGTTTACGCTCATGTCGTAGGCCTGCAGGTTGGCCACGTTGTTGGCGTTCTCGTTCTCAGCGTGCATTGTAGTGATGCTCAGCATGGCTACAATCATCAGAATCATTTTTTTCATCATCTTTTTACCCTTTCTTTTCTTTACTCGGGGCGACTGCCTTTAGGCATCGGTTGTTCCCCTACTTTCTTTTTTTATTATGTGTGTTGTTATCCTTGTCTCCAGGCTTTTGTTCCTTTCGACGGTGCAAAGGTACGGCGATTTTCTGTTCCTGCAAAGTTTTCTCCTTCCTGTGTGCGCAAACAGCCCCATTTGTTGACGCAGGTCAACAAATGGGGCAAAAATCGATTTTTTAGCTTTTAGCAAGAAATTCTTGTACTATCGTGCGTCTTATTCCGCCAAAATGTGTAACTTTGCACGCTCTAATATATAATAAGGAATACATATTAATAAATAAGGTATATAAGAATGGAGAAACCCAGCAACCAGTTTATTTCGGTCCACTATCAGCTCTATACGATAGAGGCCGACGGTCCGCAGCTACAGGAGCAGACCAGCCGTGAGCATCCGTTTCAGTTTGTGAGTGGCTTTGGCGTTGCCCTCGATGGCTTTGAGCAGCGCCTGTTAGGCATGGAGAAAGACACTCCCTTCGACTTTACGCTCACTCCCGACGAGGGTTTCGGTGCCTACGACGAGACGGGTGTGCACAAGATGAAGCGCGAGGTGTTCATGGTGAACAACCATTTCGACCACGACAACATATTCCCTGGAGCAGTCATTACGCTGCTCGACGAGGAGGAGCACCGTTTCATGGCGCGTGTGGTGAAGGTCGAGGATGACGGTGTCACCATCGACACCAACCACCCCTTGGCAGGCAAGACGCTTAACTTCACCGGCTTGCTGCTTGAGAAGCGCGAGGCCACGCTACCTGAGATTCAGCAGATGCTCAACCTGATGACCGGCGATGACTGCGGCTGCGGTTGTGGCTGCGAGCACACCGAGCATGTGGGAGGCTGCGACTGCCACGGCAACCACCACCATGGCGACGGCTGCGCAAAAGGCGACCACCATCACCACCATGGCGACGGCTGTGGCTGCGGCCATTGTCATCAAGACTGAACCCAAGCCAGGAGGACTGACTATGCGCAACACCTTTGGCCATTTGTTTCGGCTGACCACGTTTGGCGAGAGCCACGGGGCGGCCGTGGGCGGCGTTGTCGACGGCATGCCCGCTGGCATCGACATCGACCTTGACTTCATCCAGAGCGAGCTGGCCCGGCGTCGTCCGGGGCAGAGCGCACTCACCACCTCGCGTAAGGAGCCCGACCAGGTGGAGCTTCTCAGCGGCGTGTTCGAGGGCAAGAGCACCGGTTGCCCCATAGGCTTCATCGTGCGCAACCAGAACCAGCACTCCCAGGACTACGAGGAGCTGCGTACGCTGTTCCGCCCTTCTCATGCCGATTTCGCCTACTTCGCCAAGTACGGCTTGCGCGACCACCGCGGCGGCGGTCGCTCCTCAGCCCGTGTCACCATCAGCCGCTGTGTGGGTGGTGCCTTGGCCAAGCTGGCCTTGCGCCAGCTGGGTGTCAGCGTCAGTGCCTACACCTCGCAGGTGGGGCCGCTCTCGCTCAGCGGCGACTATCGCAGCTACGACCTGTCGCTCACCGAGACCAATGCCGTGCGCTGCCCCGATGCTGTCATGGCCGGGCGCATGGCCGAGCTGATAGCCCAGGTGAAGGCCGAGGGCGACACCGTGGGTGGTGTCATCACCTGTGTCATCAAGGGCTGTCCGGCTGGGCTGGGCGAGCCGGAGTTTGGCAAGCTCCACGCCGAGCTGGGTGCTGCCATGCTCAGCATCAATGCCGTCAAGGGCTTTGAGTATGGCGACGGCTTTGCCATGGCAGCGTGCCGTGGCTCCGAGGTCAACGACGTGTTTGTGCCCGCCGCCGAGGGCTGTGGCGATGCCACGCCCGTGACTGTTGTCGGCAACCAGGGCCAGTGCTTCACCGTGGCCACGTCAACCAACCACAGCGGCGGCATCCAGGGCGGCATAGCCAACGGGCAGGACATCAGTTTCCGTGTAGCCTTCAAGCCTGTGGCCACCCTGCTTCGCGAACAGGTCACTGTCGACAAGGCGGGCATGGCCACCAGTTTTACCGCTCATGGCCGCCACGATCCGTGTGTGCTTCCGCGCGCCGTTCCAGTAGTCGAAGCCATGGCGGCGATGGTGATTCTGGACAGCTATTTGGTTGATAAGGCGGTAAAGTTGTAGTTTTTTGCATTTTCTATGAAAAAAAATGCAAAACACTGCTTGCAGTATCGAAAAAAAGAACTATCTTTGCATCGCTATTCGGGATTTGTGAAAATCCTGTATACGCTTTAGTTAAGTCTAGTTTAGTTTTTGTGTTGGTTGAGGGCTGGCGATTGCCAGCCCTCAAATTTTTGTTTCAGTCAGGAGGAAGAGGGCTGCTCTCGGCGGGAAAACCGCCGGGCACGAACGCTCCACAAGGACGCCCGACGGGAATAGCGCCGGGCACGGACGCTCCACAAGGACGCCCGACGGGAATAGCGCCGGGCACGGACGAAACGCGAGGTAACCCGGCGGGAATAGCGCCGTGCACGAACGAAACGCGAGGTAACCCGGCGGGAATAGCGCCGGGCACGGACGAAACGCGAGGTAACCCGGCGGGAAAACCGCCGGGCACGAACGCTCCGGCGCAGTGGGTTGTGCTTGCTATGGTTAGAAGGGGTAGCCCACGGCGAGGTGCAGGGTCTGTGCGTCGTGGAAGTTAGGGGCGTTGAAGTATCCTGCCTTGCCAGTATCGTAGGGAGCGTGGACTACTATTCCCCAGTCGAGCCTGATGACGAGGAATCCCAGGTCGTATCTCAGTCCGATGCCCGTTCCCACGGCCACCTGGTCGAAGAATGTGCTGGGTCGAAGCTTCATTCTCCGAAACAGCTCGTTGGCCAGTACTGTAACCAGTACATCCTGTGGGTCATCTGGGTTGCTGGCGGTAAGGGTGTCCACCTTTCTTCTCCACACGTTGCCGGCGTCGAGAAACACTGCTCCGTGTAGGTTTCCGAAGATGGGCGTTCGGTATTCCAGGTTGCCTTGCAGCTTGATGTCTCCGTTTTGTATGATATAGGCAAACTGCTTGTTGCCAAAGAGGTCGATGTATCCTCCCGGTCCAATGTTTCTCACGCCGAAAGCCCTCACGCTGTTGGCTCCTCCTGCGTAGAACTGTTCGCTGAATGGTGCGTCGCCGCTGTTGCCGTAGTAGTAGAGCAGTCCGCCGTTGAAGTGGGCCACGAGGCTGCTTTTTGTTCCGGTTTTCCAGGTTTTGGTCAGGTCGGTCTCCACGCGCAGGAACTGTGCATAGGGGTTTCTGAACAGTGTCTTGTCCACTTGGTTCCAGCTTTTTCCCGTTGCCAGGTCGTAGAGTGCGGTGACGTTGCCCGCCTCTTCCACGGTGGTCTCCCAGCGTATGGGGTTTCTGTAGTTGGCCGGGCTTGTGTAGACGTAGGTGTAGCGCATCTTTGGTATGAACTGGTCTTCCATGGTGGTGGTGAGGTAGAGGTTCTTGTTGAGCAAGTCCTCAAACTGTTTTGTGTGGCTGTTCATGTATTGGTATTTCAGCGTGAGCGGCGACAGTGTGTGTCTGCTCTGTGCCGTTTTCTGCCAGTTGTAGGTCAGCTCTCCCTTCACTAAGTGCATCTTGTAGAATCCCGGCCTTCTGACGATGTCGCTCGACAGCCCCACCACGGTCGCTGGTGTGGCGTAGAAGCGCTGTCGTCGCCTCTGCCCCTGCCTGTTGGGGTTGTTCCTGCGCCGCTGCCAGGTCAGTAGCAGTCTGGGAAACTCCACCGACACCTCTGCGCCGTACTGGTATGAGCTGTTGCGGGTGTCGCCGGTGTGTTGCCACTCGTAGCTTCCGTGCAGGTTGATGTCGAGGCGCTCGCCGCCTCGGAAGGCGTTGCGCCTGGATAGTCCTATCTTCATCTCCGGGCCGTATCGTCCTATGGTGCGTCCTATGGCGTTGGCCTCTACGTAGAAGTCGTAGGGCTGGTCGAGCGTGCAGCTGAGTGTGAGGTCGAGCGTGTCGGTGTCGGTCCTGGGCTTGAACTGGAAGTTGATGTTGCTGAACACGCCCGTGGCGCTGATGCCCGCGAGCGACTCCTGGTGTCGGTCGTAGCTGTAGGGCTGTCCGGGCCTTAGCGTGAGTGCCCTGAGCACCATTCCCGGCTTGATGGGTGGTCGCTTCCCGCCGTAGTGTATGGTGAGGTGGCGTCGTTGCAGGCTGTCGGTGAGCTGTTCGGCGCGCGTTCGTCTGAGCACCACGCGGGTTGTGCCTAAGTACCAGGGGTGTAGTGCTGCTTCGGGCAGGTCGCTGGCGAGCTGCAGTCTGAGGTCGGCGTGGCCTGCCGCTCTCATGGTGTCGGCCAGGTAGGTGGTGTACGATGGCTGGAAGTAGTAGTATCCGTTGTCGCGCAGCAGTGTGCTGATGCGTGTTCGCTCTTCTTCGAGTGTGTTGGCGGCGAAGGGGTGTCCGCTGGCTATTGTGGCCTCGCCCTTGGTGCTGTCTATGAGAGCCTTGGCAGGGCCTGGAAACTTGGTGTAGCTGATGGTGTCGAGCAGGAACAGCGTGTCGAGCCTTACGGTGTAGGCAATCTTGGCCTTTCGAGGGTTGCGCATGTCTATGGTCTTGTAGTCCACGCTGGCGCGCATGTATCCGTTGGCAGCCAGCACCGACTTCGCCACCGATGCCCTCAGTGTGGGGTTCACCTTGCTCATAAGCACTGGCTGCCGGCCGAATGTCTTGGCTATCCATCGCCCCAGGGCTGAGTTGCTGTTGGCGTAGCGTCCGTAGACCCACAGTCGCCACGACCAGGGCAGGCGGTAGTAGCTGGAGCCAAAGAGTGCTCCGTTGGGAGCCGTGGCCAGTGCTGCCTCCACCTCCTGCTTGGTTTGCTGCAGGTGGTGTTGCAGGCTGTCGGGCAGCTTTAGGGTGTCGTCGACGTAGGCTATTGGCTTGAGGCCCACGAATAGCTGGTCGTCGGGAGGTATGCTGCGCGTGGTGCTGCAGGCAGCTGTGAGCAGGGTGAGCGTTGCTGCTGCGCAGGCGTTGCTGAGGGCTTGGCGTAGGGTCATGGCGTGGTGGAGGCTGGGTCTTTCTTAGGTTGTTCCCCGGCAACGGTATTGCCTGGCACTCTGGCGGGCTGCTGTGGGGCGTTGCGCTGTGCGGGTGGTAGGTCTGTGGGCTGTTTGCGCCAGAAGAGTAGCACGTCCTTGAGCGTCGACACCTTGCGTCGCCACACGAAGCCGGCGCCGTAGAGTCCGGTGTAGCCTTCGAGCCAGTCGTACACGTTTTGCTGAAAGAAGAGTTTTACGTTCTGTCTCCCGCTCTGGTCGAGGCGATACTCCATGGTGACGTTGTCGAAGAAGCTCTGCTGCTGTCCGGGCATTTCGCTGCCCGACGACACTTTTCCTCCGAGCTGTATCTTGAGCCTGTTGTTGAGGAATCGCTTGGCGAAGCGGAATGAGTAGTCGGTGCGCATCTCGCCAGTGGCCGAGGTGCTGTTGTCCACGCCCACCTGCAGGTCGAGCGTCTTGAGTGCCGACCCGGCAATCTGGTTGATCTCGCTTTGCAGGAATGAGCTTAGTGCGGCGTTCATGGAGAAGGCGCTGGTGTTGCCGTCGGCGAGGTACATGCCCGTGGTGAGCATGGTCACGGCCAGCTTTCCCCGCTCCTCGGCTCCCATGGACTTGAGTTCGCTGCTGAGCTGGGTGTCTTCCGGTGCATCGATGATGAACTGTAGCCCCATGTCTGCGAGTGTCTTGGTGATGACCACGCCGCAGTCGAAGGTCACGGCGCGTGTGGCACCATCTTGGCCACTACCGGCCACGGTGGCCTTGGTTCGCTCCGTGGCTGTGATGTTGAGCTTTGGGTTAGTGGGGTCGCCGGTAAACTCCACGTAGCTCTCTGGGCTGATGGTGAATGTCTTGAGTGGTATTACCGGCAGCGAGTACTTCATCTCGCCCTGCGCCACGGTGTAGCGCCCGCTGAGTGTCACTCCGTCTATGCCGTAGCCCATTTTCAGGTCGCCACCTCCCGTGAGGTCCACGTAGTTGGTCTGCTCGGCATTGAGGTTGCACACGATGCGTGCTCCCTGTGCCACGCTGATTGTGAGGTCGGCTTTGAGTCCGCTGGGCCTGGGGCGTGTCACCACGGTGCGGGTGGTGTCGGCGAAGTCGGTGAACTGCACCAGCTCGCTGAGCCTGTTGTCGGTAGAGAGTGGCGAGTCGAGCAGCATGTAGGTCATGTCGGTCGAGGCAAGCAGGTTGAGCCTCCCCCTGAGCATTAGCTGGTCGAGCGGTCCCTGCATCCTGGCGTAGAGGTCGACGAATGCCTTTCCGAACGCCACCGAGCGTGCCGTCTGCTTCGAGTTGATGATTTGGAAGTTGGTGGCCCTCATGCGCAGGTCGGTGGTGATGTTCTGCAGGTTGGTAAAGTCGATGTTGCCCATGATGACAAGCGGCTCCTTGCCAGTGGCGTAGAGTCCGAAGTTCTCTATGTATAGACGGCTGTCTTCCACGCGCACGGGGTCGTTGTCGAACCTCAGGCTCACTCCGTAGGGCTGGCTGACGAGATAGGCCGAGTCGAGGTACAGCTCGCCGTTGACCACTGGCTTGGTGGGCGTGCCCTTCACGCTGAGTTCGCCATCGGCGTATCCGTCGAGTCCTATCAGCTGGTCGGGCACGAAGCCGTTGACGAGCCTCAGTGGCGTGCGTGTGAGCTTGAGCGTGGCGTCGATGAGCGAGCTTTGTTGGTTGTAGGTGCCGCTGAGCAGCCCCACCTCGTCGTCGTCCACCATCAGGCGCGTCTCCATGGCGTGTCCGCCGTCTTCGCGCTGCAGGTAGTTGATCTCGGCACTGAGGTTGCCTATAGGGGCGCCCTCGTAGGTCATCTGGCTCACGGCCATGTCGCTCACCACGGAGAAATGCTTTTGCTCGTCCTGCACGATGTGGAAGTCGCCGCCCAACAGGCCTGTCATCCTGGGCATGTAGGGCAGTACAGAGGTGAACTCGTCGAGGTTGAAGCGGTTGAGCGACACGGTGAGGTCCAGCGGCCCGTGGTTGTGGGCTTGCTCGTTGCCGTCGTCGCTGGCGTCGAGTGGGGTGTTGTGCATGGTGTCCTCGGTGTAGAGCTTCATGCCGGTGCCGTCGTCGGCCACCAGGTCTATCTTGGCCTCTATGTGCTTGTCGCTGCCTAAGAATATGTAGTTGTCGCTGTTCAGGTTGAACTCCTTGTAGCCTATGGTAGGCCGCTTGGGCATGAGCTGCAGGCGCAGTCCTCCGGTCTCCATCTGTGCCGTGGCGCCCACCCTTACACCCATCCGCTGCTTGTCATCGTAGTATCTTATCCCCATGAGTGCCCCGTGGTGGTGTAGGTGTCCGTCGAAGAGTGTGGTGAACACGAACTGCGGGTTGTGGCGGTTGTTGGCCACCACGCCGTTGTACGCCAGCCTGTCGCCCTTCTGCGTGAGTGTCAGCCTGACGGTGTCTATCTGTGTGCTGTCGGCTATGAGTCGCCAGAGGCGTGCCTCGCCGTTGATGCCGGTGATGGGCGACGTGTTGATGTCGACGAGCAGCTCACTGAATTCTATGCCCTTGGTGCGCAGGATGTCGGCCAGTGGGTTGCTGTGCCCGCTGGTGAGGTAGAGCCGCCCTGTGGGCAGCAGTCGCTTGACGGCGACCTGGTCGATAATGTTCTCCCTGTATTTCTCCATCACCGTGTCGGTGAGCGTGGTGAGCTGCCGAGCGAGGCTGCGGTAGTTGCCCGAGGCGTCGACCTTGGTTATGAAGGTGCCCGCCTGCAGCCTCAGTAGCGTGGTGTCGTTGTTGGTGCGCAGCAGCACGCCCACGTTTTCGGGGTGGTAGGTGTTTCTCCGGTCGCGTATGTAGATGTTGCTGATGAGTCCCGACAGCTCGTGGCTAAGGTGGAGGTTTGACTTCACTTTGATGTCGCCGCCCAGGCCTATGGCCAGCGGCTTTTCCGAGAGCTGCATACGCTGTAGGTCGGCCATGGCCACGCTGGTGCTTACCACCCCGTCTACGTGATGCTTGTCGAGGGTTCCGCTGAAGCCCACGCTGCCCTGGAGCAGGTCGTTGTGTGAGGTGAGGCTGACGGTGGCTTCGCCGTTGGCTATCTGTGCCGTGGCACTTATGCTGTCGAGGTTGAACTGTCCGTAGCCCAGGTGCCTGATGCTGAGCTGTGCCTGTCCGTGGGTGGCGGTGCTGAGCAGGTTGGTGCCCTTTCCGCTGAGCTGTGCGCGGGCGGTGAGGGTGAAAAGCGAGTCGCGGGGCATGATGGCGTGCAGGTCTATGCCGTTGGCGTCGACGTGGGCCTGGTAGGCTGTGGTGGTGGTGTTGTAGCTGCCCTTGGCCTTCAGGGTGCCCCTGGCCATGGTGCCGCTGATGTCGGCACCGTACTGCGGCCCGTCGGCGGTGAGGCTGGCCTTGAGGCGTGTGCCGGCGGGCACGCGGTAGTTGGCTCCCACCTCGGGGGGCAGCAGTGCCGCCACGAAGTCGAGGTTCTGGGTTTCTAAGCCCACTGCAAGCTGGCTGCGCAGTCGCTGCGGATCTCTGGCATGGGCCACGAAGCCGCTTACCGTTGCCTTGAAGGCCGTGGGCAGCGATGCCTGCACGTCTCTTAGCTCCATGCGCTCCAGGTTGCCGCTGATGTCGCCGCGCAGGCTCAGCGGGTGGTTGGGATACTGTCGTATGAGCTTTTCCAGGTCCATGTCTCCGGGCTTGAGCAGGGTGAGCAGGCGTGCCAGGTCTTGCTTGCCTATGTGGCTCATCAGCCGGGCCTCCATCTTGCCTGGCGCCACGCTGTCGGCCACGCTGAAGTCGGCTGCCACCTGGGCCTCTATCTCCGAGTCGGTGGTGAGCAGCCTGAGGTGGGGCAGGTCTATGTGGGTGAAGGCCGTGTCGAGTCTCACGGCAGTCGAGAGGTGGGTGAGCTGCAGCCCGCTGCGCTCCCTCATGGCCGCCTGGCGTATGCAGAGGCGGGTGCCCTCGGGGCCGTAGTAGATAGAGTCCATGGCCAGGTCGATGGCGCTGATGGCCAGCAGCGTGTCTGTGGCCAGGGTGGAGTGGGTTGGGTGGCTGGTGGGGCGTGGTGGCTTGTTGGCGTGGGTAGGCTTCGTGGCGCAGAGGGTGTAGCTGCCGTCGTGCCAGCCGAAGCTCCCCACCTGGTAGGTACCGCTGTCGAGGTCGATGTGTGCCTGCCGGGCCACGGTGTGCCCCAGGTATGCAGTCATGGCTGTGCTGTCGCCAGGCAGGCTCAGGCTTACGCTGGTATCGTAGATGCTCAGCGAGTCGGCGTTGATGCGCCATGTGACGTGGCTGGTGGTGGTGTCGGCAGCTGCGGTGTCGCTCAGTGCAATGTGCAGTCGTGCCCCGCTGAGCCGCGCTCCGTTCAGCTCAATGGTTTCGCGGTCGAGGTCGATGCCTCTCGACCTTACCGACAGCTCCTCCAGGCTCCCCCTGACCTGCACGTCGCTGATGAAGCCGTTGGTATTGAGTCGTGTCTGGCTGAACACCAGTGCGCTGACCACTATGCGGCGGCCGAAGAGCGGCCGCAGGCGCACGTCGGCCACGAGGTGGCCTATGTCGGCTATGGTGTCGCCCTGGTGGACCACCATCAGGCTGTCCATGCCCAGGTTGAGCGGCCATTCCAGGTTGACGTGCCCCACGCTGATGTCCATGCCCGTCTTCTCCGAGGCGATGGCCGACACGTGTCTCACCGCCCACTGCTGTACGGGCGGCAGGTAGATGAGCGCTGCAAGCACCAGAAACAGCAGGACTGGGCAGAGCAGCGCTATTACTATCCATTTCAGCTTAGTCTTCATAGTACACGGCGGGCCATGGCCATTTTGTGTGCAAAAGTAGGAAAAAAAAACCACATACTGGCCCTTTTTGCACGAAAAAGTAGCTCCGAGGCCAAAAAAGCGGCAACCTTTTTGTAGGAATAGGAAAATATGTTGTACCTTTGCAGCGTTTTTTAGACTGCCGGTAGGCGAGTAGAAAATTGAGACCTATGAGGATCATAGTCACTGTAGTTGCCGTAGCGCTGCTGTTGCTGGCTGCGTGTACGGGAAACAGAATTCAGCCCAGTGAGGCTGGCGATGTGAGCGACAGCATTGCCGACACGCTGAGCCGCGACACCGTCAGGCCCGACACCATGGAGCTGCTCATTGCCGAGACGCCCATGCCGGTGACGGCCGACGAGCTGTTCGACGACTTCCTCTTCAACTTCGCCGCCAACCCCCGCCTGCAGATGGAGCGCATTCGCTTTCCGCTGAAGGTGAAGGGCGAGGAGGGCGACGAGGTCATTGCCCGCGGCGACTGGCAGACCGAGCACTTCTTCATGCGCCAGGGCTACTACACGCTCCTGCTCGACGACGAGCGCCAGGTGGAGCAGGTGAAGAACACTCAGGTGGACCGTGTTATCATCGAAAAGATTTTTCTCGACCAGGGCCGCGTCCGGCAGTTCCTGTTCAGCCGCGTGGGCGGACTGTGGGAGATGATGTCTATTAACGTCACGCCACTGGCCGACAATGCCAACGCCGACTTCCTGCAGTTCTACGAGCAGTTTGCCACCGACTCGGCCTTCCAGGCCTCAAGCCTCAACCCCATCGTAGAGTTCTCAGGCCCCGACCCCGACAACGAGGACAGCCTCATGGAGGGCATCATCACCGACGACACATGGCCGGCCTTCGCCCCGGAGCTGCCCGCCCACACCATCTACAACATAGTCTACGGCCAGCCGGCCGCCTCCACCGAGAAGAAGGTGTTCATGGTGCGCGGCATATCCAACGGCCAGGAGCTTATGCTCACCTTCAAGCGCAAGGAGGGCCGCTGGAAGCTCACCAAACTCTCAACCTGACTCCCCATGAAACAGTTTTCCGACTATAGCCTGCTCGGCCACAACACCTTCGGCATTGACGCGCGTTGCAAGCGCTTCGTCGAGGTGGCCACGGTAGACGAGCTGAAGGCCTTTGCTGCCAGCAGGCTTGCCGCCGCCGACAGGCTGCTCGTCGTCGGTGCTGGCAGCAACCTGCTGCTCACCCGCGACTTCGACGGCACCGTGCTCCACCCTGCCATCATGGGCATGGAGCGGCTCAGGGGCTGCGAGGGCTGCGACGAGGACCACGTGCTGCTGCGCGTGGGCTGCGGCGAGACGTGGGACCAGGTGGTGGCCCACTGCGTGGCCCAGGGCTGGTATGGCGCGGAGAACCTCTCGCTCATTCCCGGCGAGGTGGGCGCCTCGGCGGTGCAGAACATTGGCGCCTACGGTGTCGAGGCCAAGGATATTATATATAAGGTGGAGGTGGTGGAGCTGGCCACGGGGCGGCTGCTGGCCCTGAGCGCCGACGACTGCGGCTATGGCTACCGGCAGAGCCGCTTCAAGCAGGAGTGGCGGGGGCGCTACGTCGGCAGCCACGTCACCTATCGGCTCGCCACCCACTTCACCCCGCAGCTCGACTACGGCAACATACGCGCTGAGCTGCAGCGCCAGGCCATAGAGGAGCCTACGGCGCAAGAGCTGCGACAAACCATCATCGACATACGCCGGCAGAAACTGCCCGACCCTGAGGAGCTGGGCAACGCCGGCAGCTTTTTCATGAACCCCGTGGTACAGGCCGACAAGCTGGCTCAGCTGCTGGCCACCCATCCCCACATGCCCCACTACCTGCTCGACAATGGACAGGCCAAGATTCCCGCCGCCTGGCTCATAGACCAGTGTGGATGGAAGGGACGCTCGCTCGGGCCGGCCGGCGTGCACAGCCGCCAGCCGCTGGTGCTCGTCAACCTTGGCGGGGCCACTGGCAGCGACGTGGTGAGGCTTTGCCAGGCTGTGGTGGCCGACGTGGAGCAGCACTTCGGCATTTCCCTCCATCCAGAAGTAAACATCGTATGACACTCACGTTTCTTGGCACCGGCACCTCGTGCGGCGTGCCCAGCATAGGCTGCACCTGCCCCACCTGCACCAGCACCGACCCGCACGACAAGCGGCTGCGATGCTCGGCGCTCGTGGAGACCGACACCACTCGCATACTCATCGACTGCGGCCCTGACTTCAGGCAGCAGATACTGCCCAGGACATTCAGGAAAATCGACGCCGTGCTCGTCACCCATGCCCACTACGACCACGTGGGCGGCATGGACGACCTGAGGCCCTATTGCCAGTTTGGCCAAATCAACGTCTACGCCAACGAGCAGGCCTGCTCCATGCTGATGCAGATGATGCCCTACTGCTTCGCCGACCACCGCTATCCCGGCGTGCCCGCCATCAGTCTTCACCGCTTGGTGAAGCACCAGCGGCTGCTGGTGGGCGACGTGGAGGTGATGCCCGTCGAGGTGATGCACGACCGGCTGCCCATACTCGGCTTCCGCTTCGGAAGTCTGGCCTACATCACCGACATGAAGACCATCGACGAGGGCGAGATGGCCTACCTTGAGGGCGTTGAGACGCTTGTGGTCAACGCCCTGCGCTATGGCCAGCCCCACCACTCCCATCAGCTCGTCGACGATGCCATAGCCTTTGCCCGCCGCATAGGCCCAAGGCGCACGCTGCTCATACACAGCGACCACCACATTGGCCTGCACGACACAGTAAACCGTCGTCTGCCAGACGGCTTCGAACTGGCCTACGACGGTATGCAGATTGAGGTGGGGTAGGAGGCTGCTCCCGGCGTTAGTCCACCTGCTGTCCGAGCAGGTTGTAGCGCTCGGCGTTGCGGCTTACGTAGACGCTGCCCTCGCACAGGTACTTTCTTGTGGCACACGGCCTGACCGCCTGGCCCAGGGTGGTGGCGCCGATGCCGGTGGCCAGCCCTTCGGCTATGCCCTTCATAATCCATGTTGCCTTGACCTTCATGCCCTGTCGGCGGTCGAAGATGCCAAACTTCTCCTGACCGTTGCCGAAGGCGTTGTTGTCCCAGATGAAGGTGGAGAAGCCCCGCTTCAGCGCCTCGGTGGTGAGCAGGCGGCAGTAGTAGGTCATGTTCTCGTGGGCTATGTCGGCCTTGCCAGCCTGGTAGTGGTCGGTGACGCCCCACTCGCCGATGACCACGCCCAGGCCCTTGCCGGCCCAGGTGGCTGCCACGCGGTCGAAGAAGTCGGTCATGGCCTTCTCGCCCTGGGTGGGCGTGGCGCCGTACTGGCGGTAGGCCTCGCCCCAGAAGTAGTACTTGCACTCGCCGGCGTAGTCCCACGGCGTGTAGTAGTGGAACTCCACGCTCATGTAGTCGTTGCCGTTGCCGGTCGCGTCGGTGGGAACGACGAAGTCGCCGTTGTACAGCCCGAAGTCGGGGTTGCACACGTAGGTCTGCACGATGAGGTGGCGCCTGAGGTTGTTGCCGCCAGTGGCGCGCACAGCCTCGACGAAGGCCTGGTTGTAGCTGTTCTGCACCGTCAGGTTCTCCTTCGACGGCTTGCCCCAGTTGTCTTTCACGTGCACCTCGTTGGTGCCGGCGAAGGCCAGCCGGTAGTCGTACTGGGCAAAGGCCTTGGCTATGTGGGTCCAGAGCAGGGCGAGGCGGCGGTTGTTCTCGTCCTGGTAGGCGTAGGTGGGCCGGCCCTCGAGCCACTTGTCGTGGTGGGTGTTGACGATGACCTTCAAGCCCTGTGCCAGGCTCCAGTCTACTATGGTCCTAACCCTCTCGAGCCATGCCGGGTCGATGGCCATGGTCGAGGCATTGGTGATGTGGCATCCCCAGCGCACGGGGATGCGTATGGCGTTGAAGCCTGCCTCGCGGATGGCCTTGATGGTGGCCTCGGTCACTACGGGGTTGCCCCACGACGTCTCGGCGTGGATGGCGTTCTTGGACTGGCCGATGACCATCGACTCGCCGTCCATGCCCGGGGCGGGACATTCCAGCTGGTTGCCCAGGTTCCAGCCCACGAGGCCTTTGTTCCACTCCTTGGCCGTGGGCTGGGCCAGGGCCGTGGTGGCGGTAAGCAGCGTCAGGGCAGCGCTCAGCGCAGCCGGGAGCCACAGGTTGACTAAGCTTTGTTTCTTGTTCATGGTTCTTGCGGTATTTGGGTTTTACTTTTTTGCGGTTCTGCGAGGTTTTGTGTGGGTAACGCTCGATTGGCTTTGCCCGCCCTTGCTGCGTATGTCGCGGTTTTCCCCGACCCTCAAGGGGGAGGGGTTGGGGTGGGGGCTGTAACTTATCCACACGAAATCTTGTGGAAATCTTTTTTCCGGTTAGTGCCTGCGCCTTGTGTCATTTCTGGCGCTACTTGGGGTGTGGGTGGCGCGCTGGCGCTATTTGCGTGCAAAGATACGACAAAGCGGCGAAAGACGAAAACTTTTCTGCCACTTTTTCTGCCTGAAAGGGTGGAAATGGCCCCGCAGCTCCACCGCCGCTCAGCCGGATTCGTATTCCGGCTGCTATGAACATAAGCATTTGTCATGCAATTAACTCTACTATGGCAATCTTCTCGCATTACAAATGCTGATATTCGGTGCGGTCGGATTCTTGCGTCCCGTTGGTGGCAAGCCAGCAAAGCTGGAGCGGCAAATCCAACCGAGCGGGGTCTGTAACTTAACAATTGAGTACGACAAGCTCTACAGCCTGGTTCCGACGGCTTGGCGATGCCCGTTTTCCCGTGTAAAGATAATTCCGAGCCGTGTCAAGAAATCGAAAAACTGCATATTTATGCAAAACAGGACGTGGGTTTTGCGAAATAGTCACTGACTATTTTCCAAAACCCACTGCCTGTTTTCCGAAACCCACGTCTTTTCTGCCAAAACCCACCACTTTTTGCCCAAAAAGGCCGTCCTGGCAGCGATTTGTGACTTATTTCTGACAAAATTCCGGGCGGTGAGGCCGGAAACTGTATATTTATTCATTCCGGACTGTATATTTATGCAAAACGAATGGTGCCTCGCCATGTCGGCGAGGCACCTGTGTACGAAAAAGCACTGGTTGGCGGCCTACAGCACCACCGTGCGCATCCAGTCGCGTATGATGCCGTCCTTCTGGTTTTGCGAGTCGCTCACCAGGAGCAGCACTATGCGGCCGTCGGCCAGCCTCCCGGCCTCGCAGAGGCCCTCGTAGTTGGCGAAGTTCTGCCGAAACAGGTTGAGGCGGGTGGTGAACTTGGCCAGCAACCGTTTCTGGAGCACGGCACCGGTGGTGGCCTCTTCGGGCGGGCGTGTCTCATACAGGCGCACGGTCACGCTGCCGCCTACCTTCGCCCGGGGCATGTAGATCTCGCGCTCCATCACCAGCAGGCGGCCATCGCTCAGGGCGCACAGCTCGCTCACGCCCTCTACCACCACGTTGCGACGCTTCTTGCGGTGGCGCGGGGCGTCGGGGGCGTAGAGGAAATGGCCCAGGGGGCTGCCGTCGGGGCTGAGCTGCATCAGGCGCAGCAGCGTGTCGCCTGGCAGGGGTGTCTCGGTGGTGGTCCACAGGCAGCGGCGCACGGGGTCGTAGCAGAGCGACTCCAGTCCGCGGTTGCGGTGGGGCTTGGCGGGCAGTGCCACGGCGTGGGCCTTGAGGAAGGTGCCGTCGGGCAGGTATTCGTGTATCTCGTTGTCGCGCTCGCCGCTGATGTAGATGTGGCCGTTGGCGAAGGCAATGCCCTCCTGGTCGCGGTTGTCGCGCCCCGAGGCGCGGTAGCCCTCGTTGTCGAGGCTCCGAATCCGGCCGTTGAGGCTGTCGATGGCGATGCGGAGCATGAAGAACCCGTCGGGGCGCTTGTCGCACACCAGGGCGAAGCGGCCGTCGCCCAGGGCTGTCACGCCACTGTAGTTGCCAGCAGGCAGCACTTGGTGGAAGCGCTGCTGAGGGTTGACCTTGGCCTGCGCCAGTGCCCTGGCAGCCACTGTCCACAGCATAAGGCCTGCGGCGGCGCAGAGAAATGCCAAGCGCTTACTCATAGTCGTCGATAACGGAGTTCATGAAGTCCATCATGGGCTTGGCGGCGCGGAAAACGCGCTCCATCTCGTCGAGCCAGCCGTCGCCGTCGAAGAAGTCGTCGGCCACGTGGTGCCAGGCGCAGTAGTCCTTCAGCCGCAGGTAGCCCAGGTGGCGATAGTCGCGCGGAAAGCCGGCCGGACAGGTCTTCAGGCGCGACAGGCCGAAGCCCTGCGGGCTTTCCCAGGTGGCCTCCTCGTCGTGGGGGTGGAAATAGTGGCTGAAAGCCGGGCTTTCCACGCAGCCCAGCCACGCCTCCTCGTTGGCCATGATCTCGTTGCGGCAGGCGGTGAGTATATTCGTGGGCAGCCAGTAGTTGCCCACGGCCAGCAGGCAGCTGCCCGGCTCGATGTGCAGGTAGTAGCCGCCGCGCAGCGCCTTCTTGCCGCGGGCGTTGATGTAGGCGCCGAAGTGGTTTTTGTAGGGCGACTTGTCGGGCGAGAAGCGCGTGTCGCGGTAGAAGCGGTAGACGGTGTCCTTAACCGTGAGGGGGGCTATCTCCGGGTCGAAGGCGGCGATGCGCTCCAAGGCCCGGCCCACGCCCTGCTCAAAGCTGGCCCGCGCCGCGTCGTAGTCGGCCCGGTGCTGCTGGAACCAGGGGCGGTTGTTGTTGGCCATGACCTGGCGGAGAAAAGTGAGTATCAGTTTGGTGTCCATGATGGGGAAATAAAAAAAATGAGGGTGCAAAGGTAATCAAAAAAGCTGGAAATGCTTGCGCAATCTGTATTTTTTTTGTAACTTTGCAGTCGCATTGCTACCAGCAGGCAATGCCACGCCTCACGGACACAGACTTATAGCGCCCCAGACCTGGTAGGGTGGGGCAGAAAAGCAAACTTTATAACCACAATACAGCACATGATGACCAGAAACAGAACAAAGACCATCGCCGCCGCACTGCTGCTATCGGCAGCTGCCATGGCACAGGCGGGAATGCAGCCTCAGCCCACGGCCAGGCAGGAGATTGCCGCCAACAGATACCTTGCAGGAAGCAACCACCTGGACTACGACAGGCAGCTGCCCACCAAGGCGCTCACCCCATCGCCCAAGGGCTACGAACCCTTCTACCTCACACACTACGGGCGCCACGGCTCGCGCTGGCTCATCGGCGAAAACGACTACAGAGGCCCCATGGCCACGCTGCGCGAGGCCCATCAGGAGGGCAAGCTCACGCCGCTGGGCGAGGAGACGCTCAAGAAGCTGCAGCAGTTTCACCCCACCACCGAGAAGCGACTGGGCGACCTCACCACCGTGGGCGAGCGGCAGCACCACGGCATAGGGCGGCGCATGACCGAGCACTTCCCAGAGATATTCAAGGCCAAGAACGTGCTCATCGACGCTCGCTCCACAGTGGTCAACCGCTGCATACTCTCCATGATGGCCGAGTGCGAGGAGTTTGCAGCCGCCAACCCCACAGCGCGCATACACAACGATGTGAGCGAGGCCCTGCAGTACTACCTCAACCAGCCCTGGGAGGGAAAGGTGAAGGAGGAGGGCCGAAAGGGCGACCGCGAATACCGGCAGGCCGAGCAAAAATACACACATCCCGAAAGGCTGATGAAGGCCCTCTTCAACGACGAGAAGTGGGTATATAATAATGTTCGCGCGAACGCGTTTATGATGCAGCTCTTCCAGGTGGCCACCAACATGCAGAGCCACGACACCGACATCGACCTCTTGCCACTGTTCACCGACGACGAGCTGTACGACCTGTGGCGCATACGCAACATAGGCTGGTACCTCGACTACGGAGCATCGCCAGTGTCGGGCGGCATCATGCCCTTCAGCCAGCTCAACCTGCTGAAAAACATATTGTCCACAGCCGACACCGTCACCACAACACAGGCCACGCTGCGCTTCGGCCACGAGGTGTGCGTCATGCCACTGGCCTGCCTCATGGAGCTTGGCCAGTGCGGAGCCAAGGTGGAAAACCTCGACACGCTCGACAACGTGTGGCGCAACTACCGCATCTTCCCCATGGCCTGCAACGTGCAGCTCGTGTTCTACAGGCCCAAGAAGGGAAAGCCGGGACCCACGCTGGTCAAGGCTCTGCTCAACGAGCGCGAAACCACACTCCCCGTGAACACAGACCAGTGGCCATACTATCGGTGGGACACCCTCAGGGCCTACTACATGGACAAAATAGCGCAGTTCGAGAAAAGGGAAAAGAAGTGAAGAAGCGAAAATAACAGAAATGTGTGGATGAGACAGCATTTTTTCACATTTTTCTTTGTTAGTGTCCCAAAAAAACAGTAACTTTGCACAATTAGATGACCAAACAATCCATATTTTAATAGTTAATACGTACAAAAACCTATGAGTCAAAAGAGAGTTTACCTCTTCGGCAACGGTAAAGCCGAAGGTAATGCGAAAATGCGTGAGGAACTCGGCGGCAAAGGTGCCAACCTGGCCGAGATGAACCTTATCGGAGTGCCCGTGCCACCGGGCTTCACCATCACCACCGACTGCTGCAACGAATACTACCAGGTAGGCCAGCAGAAAATCATGGAGCTGCTCAACGACGATGTCATGGCAGCCGTGAAGCACATTGAGGTGCTGATGAACTCCAAGTTCGGCGACAAGGAGAACCCACTGCTCGTCTCAGTGCGCTCGGGAGCACGCGCCTCGATGCCAGGCATGATGGACACCATACTCAACCTCGGACTGAACGACGAGGTGGCCGAGGGCATGGTGAAGAAGACACAGAACCCACACTTCGTCTACGACAGCTACCGCCGCTTCGTACAGATGTACGGCGACGTGGTGCTCGAGATGAAGCCCGTCAACAAGACCGACATCGACCCCTTCGAGGAAATCATCGAGAAGGTGAAGGAGGAGCGCGGCGTGAAGCTCGACAAGGACCTCAGCGTCGACGAGCTGAAGAAGCTGGTCGTACTGTTCAAGCAGGCCATCAAGGAGCGTACCGGCAAGGACTTCCCCAACGACCCCATAGAGCAGCTCTGGGGTGCCATCTGCGCAGTGTTCCGCTCTTGGATGAACGAGCGCGCCATACTCTACCGCAAGATGGAAGGCATACCCGACGAGTGGGGAACAGCCGTCAGCGTCATGGCCATGGTCTTCGGTAACATGGGCGACACTTCGGCCACTGGCGTATGCTTCAGCCGCGACGCCGCCAACGGCGAGAACCTGTTCAACGGCGAGTACCTCGTCAATGCACAGGGTGAGGACGTGGTGGCCGGCATACGCACGCCACAGCAGATCACCAAGATTGGCTCACAGCGCTGGGCCGAGCGCGCCGGTATCTCTGAACAGGAGCGTGTAGCCAAGTATCCTTCCATGGAGGAAGCCATGCCCGAAATCTATGCACAGCTCAACGGCATACAGGAAAAGCTGGAAGAGCACTACCGCGACATGCAGGACATGGAGTTCACCGTGCAGGAGGGCAAGCTCTGGTTCCTCCAGACACGTAACGGCAAGCGCACCGGTGCCGCCATGGTGAAGATTGCCATCGACCTGCTGCACGAGGGAAAGATAGACGAGAAGACCGCCATCATGCGCTGCGAGCCTCAGAAGCTCGACGAGCTGCTCCACCCCGTGTTCGACAAGAAGGCCCTCACACAGGCCAAGGTTATCGCCCAGGGACTGCCAGCAAGCCCCGGTGCTGCCTGCGGACAGATTGTGTTCCACGCCGACGACGCACAGGAGTGGCACAAGGACGGCCACAAGGTGGTGCTCGTGCGCATAGAGACCTCGCCTGAGGACCTGGCCGGTATGTCGGCTGCAGAGGGTATCCTCACCGCTCGTGGCGGCATGACCAGCCACGCTGCCGTCGTGGCTCGTGGCATGGGTAAGTGCTGCGTATCGGGCGTAGGCTCGCTCAACGTCAGCTATAAGGACAAGACCGTCGAGATTGACGGCGTCACCTATAAGGAGGGCGACTACATCTCGCTCAACGGTACCACCGGACAGGTGTATGCCGGCGAGGTGCCCACGAAGGCTGCTGAGCTTAGCGGCGACTTCAAGGAGCTGATGGACCTTTGCGACAAGTACACCAAGCTGCAGGTACGCACTAATGCTGATACGCCACACGACGCCCAGGTGGCACGCAACTTCGGTGCCAAGGGTATCGGCTTGACTCGTACCGAGCACATGTTCTTCGAGGACAAGAAGATTATCGCCATGCGTGAGATGATTCTGTCGAAGGACGCCGAGGGTCGCGAGAAGGCACTGGCCAAGCTGCTGCCCTACCAGAAGGCCGACTTCAAGGGTATCCTCGAGGCTATGGACGGACTGCCCGTCAACATCCGCCTGCTCGACCCGCCACTCCACGAGTTCGTGCCCCACGACCTGGCCGGTCAGGAGACGATGGCCAAGGAGATGGGTGTCAGCGTTGAGGACATCAAGCGCCGCGTTGACTCGCTGGCAGAGAACAACCCCATGCTGGGCCACCGCGGATGCCGTCTGGGCATCACCTTCCCCGAGATTACCGCCATGCAGACCAAGGCCATTCTCGGTGCTGCCTGCGAGCTGAAGAAGGAAGGCAAGGACCCGAAGCCCGAAATCATGGTGCCGCTGATTGGTACGCTCTACGAGCTAAAGCAGCAGAAGGAGGTCATCCAGTATGCAGCCAAGGAAGTGTTTGCCGAGTATGGCATAGAGGTTGAGTTCGAGATTGGTACGATGATCGAGATTCCACGTGCCGCCCTCACAGCCGACCGTATTGCCACCGAGGCTCAGTACTTCTCATTCGGCACCAACGACCTCACGCAGATGACCTTCGGCTACTCGCGCGACGACATCGCCTCGTTCCTGCCCGTCTACCTCGACAAGAAGATCCTCAAGGTTGACCCCTTCCAGGTGCTCGACCAGAAGGGCGTCGGCAAGCTCATCAAGTACGCCGTGAAGGAAGGCCGCGCCGTGCGTCCCGAGCTCCGCTGCGGCATCTGCGGTGAGCACGGTGGTGAGCCCAGCTCCGTGAAGTTCTGCGCCAAGATTGGCATGAACTACGCCTCTTGCTCGCCCTTCCGCGTGCCCATCGCCCGCCTCGCCGCCGCGCAGGCAGCCGTTGAGGAGTAATAAAACTCTCCGATATAATAAAAGAGACCTGTCCGTTTGGGCAGGTCCTTTTTTGCACTCTAGAGATAAAGATGTCTAACCTATCTCCCCTTCCTATACATACTTGGATTAATACCCTTCATCCTTGTGAAGAAACGGGTGAGCGAAGCAGTCTCAGAAAAGTGTAGGCGGATGGCTATATCTGCGATGGGTAGTGAGGTTTGTTGCAACAGGTAGGAGGTCTCCATCAGAAGCATTTGGTTGATGTAGTCGACAACTGTGCGGCCTGAAACGTTACGGACAATCTGTGAGAGATAGCGCGGCGTGATACAGAGCTGTGAGGCATAGAAGGCGACATCATGGTGCTCGGCGAAGTGGATGGGTACAAGACGAAGGAAATCGAAGAACAGTTCCTCGATGCGTTTGGGAAACCGGCGGTTGCGGATGGTTCGTTCCTGGATGGCGTTAAGTTCAAGCAGAAAGAGGCCGTATGTGGTACGGAGGCACTCGCTACGGAAAGGATGATCAGCCGAGAGGAGATAGCGACGGATGATGCCCATCAGTTCCATGAGGTGGAGTTTATCTTCTTCCGCAAGGGTTAAGCGCGGCTCTCTCAGTTCCACCGCAGGGAGATAGGCGGCACGGATGGCATCGCGCATCGTCGGTGACTCGAAGGCAAAGTCCTTGTCGGCCACAAGGCAGATGCCGCGATAGTCATCAGAGATATCACTAACGCTTACCACAATCCCTGGTGTATATATAATAAGGTCATCCTTGGTGAAGTGAACCTCGCGTCCATTGTATAGCATCGTCATCCATCCTTGCAGAACGATGGTGTAGCCGTAGGCGGCAATAGTTCCAGGCAACGCGTTGGTTTCTACTAAGGAATTGTGTGCATCGGTATCGACAATCAACAATTTCCCGTCCCAGTCTGGGATGGTGTCATGACCGTATTGCCACATCCAGGTGGATTCTAATCTGAACATATTACAGTTGATTGATGGTTTGTGGGTGCAAATATACAAAGAAAATGCGTATTATTTCTGTTTCAATCAATTTTTCTTCTTTTTAGGTTTACAATTGTATCTGTAATTTTATGTAACTTTGCCCCCAAATAATTATCAAACATTAGTATTCACCTGAAAATTAAACAGATTATGGCAAAAGAAGAAGCATTGAAGCAGTTCGCCCAGTTAGGCGCTGTATGGTTTGGCAACAGTAAGCAACATTTCGCATTCTCGGCATACTGCCGTCTGCAGGGTTGGAACAAGCTGGCCGACAAGTGGAAGGAAGAGGCAGAGGAAGAGTGGGAAGAGGCAGAGGAAGTACTGAACCGTCTGGTTGAACTCGGCTGCAAGCCTGCTGACCTGCAGGAGGCCATGAAGACGATTGAGTTCCCCTTCTATGACGACCCCAAGCAGCAGATAGAGTCAGACTATGAGCCGACTGCCATTAAGCAGTTGAGCGAACTGGCTGTTGCCTTCGCAGATGATTATCCCACACAGAAACTGATTATGAAGTGGATTGACGGTGAGAAAGATCACATGGCCTGGGAGGCTCAGTACCTGAACTACATCGAGAAACTGGGCTATGAGAATTTCTTAGTGGCAATGATGTAAACCAATTGACATTTGATAAATCATGAAAGAGAAAGTATTACAGGCCATGCGCGAGTTCGGTGCTCCCGTAAACGCTGGCAAGATTGCGGAAATCACAGGCATTGACCGAAAGGAGGTTGACAAGGCTTTTGCTGAATTAAAGAAGGAGGGTGCCATAGTGTCGCCCGTCCGCTGCAAGTGGCAACCTGCTTGAAATTTTAACTATAGAAGAATAAATAACCATAATATGGAAATCAAAGCTGTAAAATTCAGAAAAGACGGATTCTATACTCAGCCTTTCGTCATGGGTGGCGAAGGTGGTGATTTTGATCAGAATATCCGCTATCGCGGCAGTTTGCAGAATTGGCTGATTGACACTGGTTCAGAAGTTATTCTTGTAGATACAGGCATCCCCGCAGGTACACCAGAAGAAGTTCCCGATAAGAACTCGTTCGGTTTTACTGGCAAGGACATCTGCACTTATATGGAGGCCTTTGAAGCTCTTGGATATAAGCCTGAGCAGGTGACGAAGATCTTGCTCACTCACCGCCATGCAGACCACAGCGGAGAACTGAAAAGTTTCCCCAATGCAAAGATCTATGTGAATCAGGACGAAACGGATGCTGCCGAACTACAGGGACTCACAAACCTCGTACCAGTCACCTACACCGATGGGCCATATTACAACTTCCCCGAGGCTCAGAAAATCCAAGATGGCATCTACCTCATCAAGGCTAAGGGGCATACCAAGGGCAACAGCATCATTATTGTCGAGAACGAAGGTCTTTTCTATATGCTTCACGGCGACATCACCTATGTGGATGAGGCTCTCTACGAAGACAAACTGTCTGTGGTCTATGACGACCTGCCAGCCGCCCGGGAAACGCAGGACCGCATACGTGAGTTCATACGAAATCATCCAACTGTCTATTGTGGTACTCATACGCCGCAGGGCTACGAGAATTTGGAGGCCAAACGCGTGATGGATCTCGACAATCCCGTGCCGACAATCCTTGCCGAGGTAGATTTCTCAAGTCAGAAAGCCAGCGGCAAGTATGTTTGCTCCGTTTGCGGCTACGTCTATGACCCAGCCGAGCACGACGGTGTAACATTTGAAGAACTGCCCGATGACTGGCGTTGTCCGCGCTGTAAGCAACCTAAGACAAAGTTTAATAAAGCATAAGCTGCCAAAGCTGCTGAAGAGAAACAACAACTTTTTTCACATAATGTTAGGGGACTTACTCACAATTGGGCAAGTCCCTTTTTGTACGTCTATCTGTTTTGCAAATGTGGTTCAGAAACTATCTTAATACCTTTTGTCTTTGCCTAACGACATGTCATGTCTAAGATTTAAATGAGAATGATGAACATAGACAAAAGGCAAATACATTTGTATCAAGGGTTTTGAAATGATTGATGTGGAGTGAATAGTTAATCAATTAGATTTTGCACCTTACGTTAAGTTGCAATAGTTTGCTGAAAAATCACCTCTTTACAAAGTCAGAGGGAGTACACAGCAGATGTCACAGGGACAGGTGAATGACATAAGATGTCTGAGGTCTGATGGCTGATGTATGATGTCTGATGGCTGATGTATGATGTATGATGGCTGAGGGTCGAGCGGATGGAAGAGATAAGACAGGCTGTGTGCAGACAAACAAAGGGATTAACGATTTTTTGCAAATAATAGTGGGTTGACAATTAGGTCGGTCCACTATTTTTTGTACCTTTGCGCTCTGTGTACACAGCGACGCTGGTACGCATATAATAATGTGTAAAAACAATGAATGTCATACAGCTACATATCGTCGGCATTCTCCACCATCGAGAATGCCATGCGATACATGTGCGGATAGCTGTCCTTGAACAGGCGCTCAAACTCTTGTTTGCTGTAATTCATAAATGTCTTTTGGCCTTTATTCGTATATAAGACCCTCGGACGTTCAAATCAAATACCCCTCATTGCAAATATTTTTTATTGAAAGCGTGAATTTTAATCTCTCTTTCCCTCCATCTTATCTATAAATGTCTCGTAGATGAGAGGATAAGCATCACTTGCATTAAACGATATGCCAGGACGCAATAGAGATTGCATATCATTAGTAAACTCAGGATCTTCCAACTTCTCCAGCATGTTATTGACATACTGCTTATAAGATGGAGCCTTGTCAACGACAAACTCCATATATTTCTTGTAGCATTGAAGAACTTTATCAACATCTACTTCCTTTCGTTGTAAAGCGATATAAAGGTCAAAGAGGTCACGACCTTTCTTTCGCTGGTAAAGGGCACGAAGTTTAGTGCCCAGCAATTCTTCAAAATGATAGGTGGTTAGTTCGGCTTCGCCAGTGAACCAAGAGTTCTCGACTCGGAATGGAACTTTGGTCAAGCCAAGCACGTTAAAATGTTCGAAGCAATTGATTTCAACTTTCAGACGTATTTGTATCGTTGGCGGTATTTCCGACTCCATATGGAAAAGCATAGTGTTATTATATCGTTTCTGCTTAGTAACTCTATCTGGCAACCAGTCAAGAACTTCCCCTAATCGATACATTATAGGCTTGATTGGACCAGGAGCAATCTGAACCAAATCTATGTC
>Ga0247608_10001845_pt1 | contig 28094 bp, 23 predicted proteins | sample 176DNAGHGlowgp2_FD_193490 | JGI IMG/M metagenome (GOLD analysis project Ga0247608, IMG submission 193490) | Sheep rumen microbial communities from Palmerston North, Manawatu-Wanganui, New Zealand - 1766 DNA GHGlow gp2 | ecosystem: Host-associated > Mammals > Digestive system > Stomach > Rumen ... | reverse complement strand
CTACCAAATTACCCTGGGAAACAAACACGTGGCCGTACGGAATGCCGCCATTGCGGTGGCCATTCTCTCCTTTGGCCTGGTGTTCGTAACTACCGGAGCCGTGGAGCCGGCCCTTCCCGTTAAATACCTGGGAATTACCCTCTTGCTGTTTGTCGGCCTCCTTATGTACATGGTAGTCAACCACCAGGATTTCAAGGAATACGCATACGTACTGGCCGGGCTGCTGTATATCGGCCTTCCTGTGGCCCTTTCTCCGTTTGTGGTAAGCACGGGAAGCGGCTACAGCGGCCTCCTCATGCTGGCGTTCTTCATTATCATCTGGTCTTCGGACGTGGGCGCCTACTGCTTTGGCATGCTGTTCGGTCAAAAACTATGGCCGGCCAAGATGTGCCCGGAAATATCGCCCAAGAAATCCTGGGCGGGCTTTTTCGGCGGTTGGCTCACCGTCCTTCTGGCTGCCTACATTCTCCTTAAGACGGGCCTGATCACCTTCCCGGTGGTTCATGTGTTGGTGATGGCCAGCCTCATGCACGTCACGGGCGTTTTCGGAGATTTGTTCGAGTCCCTGTGGAAGCGCCAGTTCGGCGTAAAGGATTCCGGCAACATCATGCCGGGCCACGGCGGCCTCCTGGACCGCTTTGACAGCGCCCTCTTCGCCATCCCCACGGCGTATGTTTACCTGATGTTGTTTGATTTGGTGTAAAAGTGTTCAGGGAACGTGCTATAACCTTTGATTATTGAAAGAACATGAAGTGGATTAAGATAGACAATGATTCGTACGGAACCATCCTCACAAGCTGGTGTATCTGTGCCGTCCTCATTTTTCTTACGGCCCGGTACATTCCGCTCCTGTGGCTGAGTATCCCTTTGTGCGCCGCCATGGTTATTTTCATGGTTTTCATCACCTGGTTCTTCCGGGTACCCAACCGTGAAACGCCCTTTACGGACAATAAGCGCCTGGTCACCTCCGTGGCCGACGGCAAGGTCGTCATTGTGGAGAAAGTCTTCGAAAAGGAGTATCTGAAGCGGGAGTGCATGCAGATTTCCGTCTATATGGATTTCTTCGACGTACACTGCAATTTCTGGCCCATCACCGGCATGGTCGAGTATTACAAGTACCATCCCGGGAAATACCTCCTGGCCTTCCACCCCAAGTCCTCGGAACTCAACGAACATTCATCCACCTGCATGAAGAACGAGCACGGTGAAGTGTTTTTCAAGCAGATTGCCGGCACGTTTGCCCGCCGCATCGTCTGCTATTCCGAACCGGGGAAGATTGAGTACCGCGGAGATCAGTGCGGCGTCATCAAATTCGGCTCCCGCATAGACTTGTTCGTCCCGCTGGAAGCCGATATCAAAGTGAAAGTGGGGGATAAGGTCCGCGCCGTCGAATCAATCCTCGCGGTCCTTCCGGATTAATTCCACCAACCTCTCTACAGCCTCGTCCTCGGGTATGTGCCTGAGGACGGGTTCTTTTTTACGGTAAAGGGTCACCTTGCCGGCCCCTTCGCCCACATAGCCGTAGTCGGCATCGGCCATTTCTCCCGGACCGTTCACGATGCAGCCCATGACGGCGATCACGACGTCCTTGAACTGGGAAGTGTGCTCCTTCACCTTGTTAAAGGTGTTTTCGAGGTCGTAGAGCGTTCTTCCGCAGCCGGGGCACGCAATGTATTCCGGCTTGTAGAAACGCCGTCTGCAGGCCTGCAAAATCTCGTCTTTGAGATAGGCGTCTTCCAGGGGGATATCGTCCACCTCGTGGTTGAGAAGGGGTGCCCCCCAGTCGCAGGCGGCCTGGAGGATGGATGCTTCACGCCCGCTCAACAGGGCGGCCGGCGCATCCGAATACCGGTGGGCCAGATACTGCGCCACGGGAATCTCGTTGGCAGGATCTTCCGTCAGGGAAACGCGGATGGTGTTGCCGATTCCTTCACCCAGCAGCGTCGAGATGGCGACACAGGACTTGATGCGGCCGCTGTCGCCGTTGCCGGCCTCGGTAACCCCCACATGCAGCGGGAATACCACGCCGTTTTCCTTCATCAGGCGGGCCAACTCGCGGTAGGCCTGCACCATCACCACCGTATTGGAGGCCTTCAGGGACACTACCACATTGTAGAACTCCGCATCGATGCACATCTGCACCCATTCCATGGCGGCCAGGGCCATGGCCTGCGGCGTATTGCCGTATTTCTCCACGATATACTTGCCCAGCGAGCCGTGATTGAGGCCGATCCGGATGGCCCGGTCATACTGCTTGCACTTCTGGAGGAACTGACCGAAGAGGGACCGCGCCTTTTCGTGATCGGGATGGAAGTTGCCCGGATTGATGCGGATTTTCTCCACCACCAGAACCACCGCCATGGCAATCTCGGCCGAAAAATGGATATCGGCCACCAGGGGGACGTCGATGCCTTCGCTGCGGAGCGTGGCGTGAATCTGCTCCAGGGCCTTCACGTCGGACAGGGAAGGGACGGTGATGCGGATCAGTTGCGATCCCGCCTCCGCAAGCCGGCGGCACTGGGCCACCGTGGCGGCCACATCGGCCGTATGGGTGTTGCACATGGTCTGCACTACGATGGGGTGGTCGCTGCCGATGAGGACGGACCCGCCCACACGGACGGTCCGGGTTTTCAAGACTTCTTTACTCATGTTGCATTTCTTCTTCTATCATCTTCCGGGCCAGTTTCCGAAGCTGGGAACGGGTGTGTCCGTAACGGGGGGTGAACTGGTAATAGACACCGAAGGTGACGGCGCCGTCCAGCGGATAACCGAAGCGGTAATAGTACGGACTGGTATAGTCCGGCTTCCAGAACGAGCCCCAGCCCCATTTGATCTGGGCGTTCACATGGAATTCAAAGGGACTCACCACCACGCCGAAGCCCACACCGCCGTGCAAGCCATAACTCAGCCGGAGATCGTAATCCATGAACTGGTCGATATAATTCTCATATTTGGAGCCTGCATAAAAATCATCCAGCGTGCGGTGGACGGCGGTCCGGTAGCCCATGTAGATGCCCACTTTGGCCATCAGTTTGAAATACTCGCCGATATCGTAGTGGAAATGGGACAGCAGGAACGCCTCCGGCACCTTATACTGCACTTTGTAGGCCCCCGTGCCGCTTTCCACGGGACGGTTGCCGGTCTCCTTGTTCACCTTGTACTCATAGCCCTCATGATTGAACTGGGCGCCCACCTCGAAGCCCATGTTGGGGAAAACGCCGAACATCGTGAACTGGCGGATGATGGAAAAGCCCACCACCGGATACTGCATCATGAATGTGGCCTGCCGGATGGGGTTGAAGAAACCGTAATCCAGCGAGATACCCCCGTAAACACCGGCCATGAGGTAATCGTTGGGCTTCTGGACCTGGAGTTTGAGGCTGTCCAGGTATTCGTTGGTAACGGTGTCGGGCAGGGAGAAGAACTCCGCTTCCAGGCTCACCTGAGCCTTGGAAACAGCGCAAAAGGCCAGCAGGGCGGCGGCCGCGGTCAACCATCTCTTACTCATCGGAACATCTCCTCCAGATTAACTTGCCAGACCATTTCGGCCCTTTCCAGGACCTTGATCAGAATCTGGTCGTTCAGTTTGAAAAAGCGCACTTTCTCGGGCTGCCGACGGGCCAGCAGGATACCCGTATCCACGATATTGTTCCGGTTGATGTCCTCCGTGATGCGAATGCAGTAATTGCCCTGCTTGAGGTAGGGGAACACCACGTTGGCATCCTTGTCCACGATAAAGGAACGGACTACCTTGTCGCGTTTCTCGGTGAGCAGGTCGATGATGTACTTGTTCTTCACTCCGGACAGTTCCAGGGTGATGGAACTCAGTTTCTCGTCGGTAGGGAGCGTAACCTTGAGGTCGGTGCTGTCGTTGTAGTAGCCGTTCACGTCCCGGAAAAGGCGGTGGGGAATCTTGAGATAGTAATCGAAACCAACCTGGAGGGGGTCTTCGGGATAGATGTTGTAATGCCGCAGGTTGGTGGAATCCTGCACCACGCGCACCTTGCCCTTGCTCTCCTGCTGGCGGGGATTCACAATCCGGAACTTGAGCGAATCCCAGGCCGATTCGATCAGGGGATACTTGAACTCCACCTCGTAGCCGTACTGTTCGATGGTGGTCGGGTCGGCCTTGGTGGTCATGACGGCGATGGTGTCCTCATGCTTGGTGTCACGGGTGCTGGACGATTTTTTCATGAGTTCGGCCCTCAGTTCCTTGCCGATGGCGAGTTTCACCGTCTCGTCGGTGGGCTTGAGGACGCCGGCCGTGTCGGTCTTGTCATACTTGATGACCAGTTGCAGGGTGTCCGGCATTTTCCGCTGGTCGTTCACCCACAGTTCCAGGGAATCCCGCCGGGGGTTGAACTGGGAAATCAGTTTCTCGCGCGGGAGGCCCTTGATACGCATGTCGTGTATCACGGCGTCGGGGGCCATGAAAGTGAGGTAGGCGGTCCGGAGGCCGACACGTTCCTTCTTCACAATCAACTGTTTGGTGGGCTTCTCGCGGAAAAGGTTCAGTTCGATGTCCGTCTTCCGGGCCATGCAGAGGGCCGTATCCTTCATGTCGAACTTCATCAGTTCGTACAGGGAATCCCGATAGACGGTCTTGGGCCGGAACACGGAATCCAGGAAAGCGACCCGCTCGTTTTCCGGATCGTACTTATTGTTGTTGTTCTCGTCCTTGACGGCATATACGTGATACACCGTGTCCTGGATATTCCGCATACTGAAAAAACCCCAGTCGTCCGTCTTGGCGGCCGCGATGGGACGCTGCAGGAAGACGGCGGAATCCGAAGGGTCCTTGTACAGCATCACGGTGATGCCTTTCATCGGCTTGAGGGTATTGCAGTCCTGCACGAGGCCGGTCATGCACATCGAGTCAATCTGGCTGCCCGTGGAAAACACCAGGGTGAAGCCCGGGAAGGGATTGCCTTCGTTGTTGTCCACGATGGCGCCGGTGAGATCCAGCGTATAAGTGGCGTTGGAATCAAGGTCGTCCTCGAAGGAGACTTCCAGCGACTTGCCCTTGATGGCCGATTTGGGCCGTTTCTCCTGCGGCGGAGAAAGGTAGATGCCGTTGGCATCCTTGATTTTCACGTATTCGTTGAAAGTGAAGCGGATCTTGGTCTTGTGGACGTCCACGTTCACCGTCCCGGGCAGGGGAAACACCTTGGTCAGGACCGGGGGAATGGTGTCCTTGGGCCCGCCGGTAGGGGGCGTGGTGGTATTGGCGCAACCCGACGGAAACATCAGGGTGCCCAGAATGATGGCGGCCGGAATGAGGGGAAGGAATTTTTTCAGTTTCATAGGTCGCTTCTCGTTACATTTTCTATGCCTTCGATGGAAGAAAGTTCTTTAATCATCTGTTCCAGGATGCCCCGGGTAGAGACAGACATGTCGATATAGCCCTCGAAAAGGCCGCCCTCGGCCTGGAGGAAGAGTTTTCGCATGTTCACGCCCATGACGCGGGATACATAGTGGGAAATCTCGTTGAGCATGCCCACGCGGTCCAGGCCCTTGAGGGTGATGCGCACCGGGAAGGAAGTCTCCTCGGCCTGTTCCAGCCACTTGGGAACCACCACCCAGTCTCCGTGCGTGGCGGCAATGCTCTCGGCCACGGGGCAGGCTTTCTTGTGGACGGTGATCATGCCGTCCGGCGCCTTGAAGCCGATCACCGGATCGCCGGGAATCGGATTGCAGCAACTGGCGATGGAAAAGCGCGTCGCGCCCGGATCGCTGTTGCCGATGATAATGGTTTCCGTGCCCTCCTTCTCTTCGGGCCTGCCTTCCAGGCGCAGCACCTTGCGGAGCCAGGAAAGGCGGTTGCCGGAATTGCGCTTGAGGGCCTCCTGCACGTGCTCCAGGCTGAGCGTGCCGATGCCGATGCCATAGTACAGTTCTTCGCGCGAACCCACGCCATAGGACACTTCCAGACGCTGGAGATTGCGTTCATTGATTTCAAAGCCAAGGCCCGTGAGGGCATTCTCGAGGGTCTTGCGGCCGAAATCCACCGTCTGCTTGCGCTCGGTCTTGAAATAGTCCGTCACGATGGTGCGGGCGCGGCGCGTGCTGAGGAACTTGAGCCATTCGGGCTGGGGCTTGGCATCCTCGGCCGTGATGATCTCCACCTTGTCGCCGGTCTTGAGCACATGCCCCAGGGTCACCAGACGCTGGTTCACCTTGGCGGCAATGGCCTTGTTGCCCACTTCCGTGTGGATCAGGTAGGCAAAATCCAGGCAGGTGGCACCCTTCTGGATGGTCCGCTGCTCACCCATGGGTGTGAATACATAGATGTCCGTGGAAGTGAGGTCGTTGTGAATGATGTCCAGCAGTTCCAGGGCGTTCACGTCGGGATTCACCAGGATCTCCTTGATGCGCTCCAGCCAGTTTTCCATCTCGTAGTCGCCCTCGCCCAGATATCCGTGCTTCTTGTAAATCCAGTGGGCGGCGATGCCTTTTTCGGCAATGTCGTCCATGCGGCGGGTACGGATCTGGACTTCCACCCAAACGCCGGAGGGACTCAGGAGCGTGCAGTGCAGGGCTTCGTAACCATTTGACTTCGGGTGCTTTACCCAGTCCCGCAGACGCTCGGGCATATACCGGTAGATGCCGGTGATGATGGAGAAGATATGGTAGCACTGGTCACGCTCCGTCTCGGCCGACTGCTGGTCGGCATCGAAAATGATGCGGATGGCATAGAGGTCATAGACTTCCTCGAAGGAGATTCTCTTCTCCTGCATCTTGTGCCAGACGGAGTAGGGGGTTTTCACCCGTTTCTTGATCTCGAACTTGAAGCGGGCTTTTTTCAGCGCCTCCTCGATGGGAACCACGAACTCCGCCATCTCGGCCCCTTTCTCCTGCGTGTTCTTGTCGATCCGGGCCTTGATTTCTTCGTAGGCCTCCGGTTCCTTGTACCGCAGCCAGATGTTCTCCAGTTCGCTCTTGATGCCGTACAGACCCAGCCGATGGGCCAGCGGAATGAAGATGAACATGGTTTCCGAGAGGATTTTGTCCCGCTTGTGCTCCGGCATGTGCTCGATGGTGCGGCAGTTGTGCAGGCGGTCGGCCAGTTTGATGAGGACGACGCGCACATCATCGTTGAGCGTGAGGAGGATGCGCTTGAAATTCTCGGCCTGGAGACTCTGCTGGGAGATATCGGTCCCGTGGGTCTTCTGCTCGTTGTCCAGCACCGTCTTGATCTTGGTGAGCCCGTCCACCAGCGAAGCGATCTTGTTGCCGAACCGCTCCCGGATGTCCTCGACCGTGTAGTCGGTGTCTTCCACCACGTCATGCAGCAGGGCGGCCGATATGGCCTTGTAGCCCAGGCCGATGTCGTCCACGACGATCTGCGCGACGGCGATGGGGTGAATCATGTAGGGCTCTCCGCTGCGGCGGCGCACGTTGCGGTGCGCATCGTTGGCGAATTCGAAAGCCCGGCGCACCACCTCCATCTCCGTCTCGTTGGCGCAGCGTTTTTCGGCCGACAGGCGAAGTTTTTCATACTCCTGGGCGATGACTTCGTAATCTTTCTCGGTGAACTCGGAAAAACTCATATACTCATACTGTTTTGAAACCGTTCCTTGCGGGCTCGGACGGCTTCTGCGTTCATTTCATCCAACATTTCTATCGTGGTCCTGTGCCTGTCCACATTCTGGAAGGCATAGGAAAGTTCGGCCCCGTACAGCACGATGGTCCATCCCAGGTTCAGCCAGACCATAAAGAGAGGAATGGCGGCCAGCACGCCGTAAACGGCACTTTGCTTGGCCACCATCATCTGGGTTTCCAGATAGAGGTACTGCACGGCGGCAAAGGCGACACCCGAAAGGAGGGCGGCCTTGAAGGCATGGCGGGAATGCACATGGGTTCCCGGCACATACTTGTACAGGGCATAGATGACCAGCACGGCGACGGCGGCGAACACCAGCCAGGACATGAAACTCTTCAAGTGTACGGCCAGGAAAAGGTCTCCGGGGAAAAGATCTTCCAGCACATGGGAATACAGCACCGAACCGGAGAAAAAGATCAGGACCACAAAAGGCGCCAGGACGGTGATGCCGATGATGACGCCGGCAGTCTTGAGGATATTCTCCTCCCGCTGCACTTTCCAGACATTGTTGAACACCTGGCGTACCGTAATCATCAGGGAGATGACAATCCATACGAAGGAGGCCATGGAGATGAAGCCGAAAAGCCCCGACTCCGCCGTGTTCACGATGTTGTCGGCCGCAGCCAGGAGGTCCTGGATCAATTCTTCCTCTCCCAGGTTGGCATAGAGCAGTTCGGCAAAACGCTCCCGGAGGCCGAAGCCGTCCGTCAGGTACAGGCCGATGGCGATGCCCGGCACCACCGCCAGCATGCTGCGGTAGGCGAGGGCCGTGATCTGGTAGCCGATTTTCTGGTCGGAGAAGGTGTTGAGCATGAGGATGACCGTCTTGGCATCCTTCACCAGGCGCCCTTTCCAGCGGGAGAAATCGGATTCGTCCAGATACCAGATATCGTGGGAAACAAAGTGCACGATGCGGGTGATCCAGATGGAGACCCACCGGACCAGCACAGCCAACTTATGCGTCAATTTCCCAAACATAACTTTCTAAAACAAAGTTGGTTCCGTTTCTTCAGTTCCGGATGTATTGCCGGGCATCGGCCGATGATCCCCGACAAGTTCATAGAACCGGGCCTCGTCGATGATTTCCACGCCCAGTTCGGCGGCCTTCTTCACCTTCTCCGGGCCGGGCTTGGCACCGGCAAGCAGGAAAGCGGTCTTGCCGCTCACGGAACTGCTGTTTTTGCCTCCGTGAGCCTCGATGAGCGCTTTCATGTCGTCCCTGGAGATGGAGAAGTTGCCGCTGATCACGACGGTTTTTCCCGCCAGGACATCGGACAGGCGGCTGGATTCCTTCTCCAGCGAGAACTGAAGGCCGGCCTCCCGGAGGCGGTCCAGTTCCCGTAGGTTCTCCGGAACCTGGAAGTAGGCGAGGATGCTGTCGGCAATCACTGCGCCGACGTCGGCCACGGCCAGGAGTTCTTCCCGGGAAGCGGCCTTGAGGGCCTCCAGAGAGCCGAAATGACGGGCCAGGTCCCGCGCCGTGGTTTCACCCACATAACGGATGCCGATGGCGAAGAGGACCCGTTCGAAGGGAACCCTCCGCGAATCGGAAAGACTCTGCAGGAAACGGCGGGCGCTCCGCTGCTTCCAGCCTTCCAGCTGCAGGAGATCGGCCTCGCGGAGTTGATACAGATCGGCCGGGGAGAAGACGAGTTTGCGCTTGTACAACTGTTCCACCGTGGCTTCTCCGGCCAGCACGTTCATGGCCTTGCGCGACAGGAAATGCAGGATTTTGCCTTTGATCTGGGTAGGGCAGCCCGTGGTGTTGGGGCAGAACCAACGCGCTTCCCCTTCGGGTTTCACCAGGGGAGTCCCGCAGTCTGGGCAACAGCGGGGGAAAACGGGTTCTACGGCACCGGGAGCCCGTTTCGAAGGCTCCACCGCCGTAATCTTCGGAATGATTTCACCGCCTTTCTCCACATAGACCCAGTCTCCTTCATGGATGCCCAGGCTGCGGATCTGGTCTTCATTGACGAGCGTAGCGCGCCGCACCATGGTTCCGCTCAGGAACACCGGTTCCAGATTGGCCACCGGCGTCACGGCACCCGTGCGTCCCACCTGATAGTCGATGGAGAGGATGGGGGTGCAGGCCTGCTCGGCCTTGAACTTGTAGGCAACGGCCCAGCGGGGGCTCTTGGCGGTATAACCCAGTTGCTGCTGGAAAGCCATCTCGTTGATTTTGATGACGATGCCGTCCGTGGCAAAGGGAAGGGCCTTGCGGGCCGTATCCCAATGGGCGATGAAGGCTTCGATTTCGTCGATATCCCGGCAGATGCGCCGCTCGCCGGATACGGGCAGCCCCCAGTCTTTTGCAGCCTGAAGGGCGGCGTCGTGCGTAGGGAAGGCCACCTGGCCCGTAGGAATGTGGTACAGCGTACACATCAGGCCGCGCCGTCCCACCTCTTCCGGGTCCTGCAACTTGAGAGAACCGCTGGCCGCATTGCGCGGATTGGCAAAAAGCGGCTCTTCGTTCACTTCCCGCTCATGATTGAGTTTGTCGAAAGATTCGTACGGCATCAGCACCTCTCCGCGAATCTCGAACTCCTCCGGCCAGCCGCTTCCGGCAAGGGTTTCGGGGATGTTCGCAATCCGGCGGGCGTTCTCCGTAACGTCGTCTCCCACCACACCGTCTCCCCGGGTAAGGGCACGGAACAGTTTCCCGCCCCGGTAGGTGAGACAGATGGCCGTTCCGTCGAACTTGAGTTCGCAGCAATAGGTGAACTGCGTACCCAGGGCCTTCACGGCCCGCTGGGCAAACTCTTCCACCTCTCCGATGGAATAGGTGTTGGCCAGCGAGAGCATGGGATATTTGTGGGGGTATTTGGCAAAGCCGGCGCCCTCCTGGGACGGGTCGTCCTCCAGGTCCGACCCCACCCGACGGGTAGGGGAATCCTCCGAGGCATACTCGGGATAGGCCGATTCCAGCGCCTCCAACTCGTGCATGAGCGAATCGTACTCGAAATCGCTCATAGTGGGGGCGTTATCTACGTAATACTTCCGGCTGTTCTCCCAGAGAACGGCCCTCAGTTGCTCGATCCGCTGTTTGGCTTCCGTGTAATCCATGTTCTTTGCGCGTGCACATGTGCGTACATGAATTACAAAGATAACTAAAAAAAGTATTTTTCTTCGTTTTTTTCGCGGTTTTCCTCAATCACGTCCTCGTATCCCTTGAGGGCGGCGAAAGGAGCGAACTGCGCGGCACGGTCCAGACGGGACATGCGGGGATGCTTCCGGGAAGTAGGATGCTCCAGGTGGATGATATCGTCGTACGGGGTGTTCATTCGTGGTGTCCTCCTATCTGCCGGTTGCGTTCGCGGGTGGTGGCGCCCTCCTCGAAATTCATGCCTTTGAGGATGGCGTTCTTCCCGAATTTCCGACGGATTTCCAGAATGGCCTCCTGCTGTTTCCGCTCCCGGGAAGTGTCGGTGGCGTCGTCGAAAAGACTCATCTGAAGACCGTCCACCTCTTCCTCTCTCTTTACTTGAGATGCAACCACGTAAACGCGTCTGACAAAAAGACTTCTGTCAACAATCTTATCATACAGTTCCATCATGCCCCTAAGCAGGATGGAAGTGGCCGAAGTGGGGAAGGGAAGGTTCACGCTGCCATGGGCCGGCTTGGGCGTGGGACGGCCGTACCAGTCCTTCACCATAGGCCCTTTTCCCTTGCCGGCTTCATAGCCCACATGCAGCACCAATTGGGTGGTCACGAGGCGTTTTTCCACCAGGTCCAGCGACAGGAGGTCCGTCATCTCCCGCACAATGGTGCGCGCCTTTTCAAAGGAATAGGGCTCCATGAGCACCTGCCCGCTGGAGAGGCTGCTGGCGGCGGGCCGATAGTTCTTGATATCGGCCATGGTGCAGGGCTCCCAGCCCCAGGCGTGGTCGATAAGGAGTTCGGCGTTGACGCCGAAGAGTCTGTACAGCACTTCCTCGTTCCGAAGCGACATCTGGGCCACATCGCCCAGGGTGTACATGCCGGCCGATGCCAGCCGGGCCTCGGTCCCGTGCCCGATGCGCCAGAAGTCCGTCAGGGGCCGGTGGGTCCAATATTTTTCCCGGTAACTCATTTCCGTGAGTTCGGCAATGCGCACGCCGTCCCGGTCGGCCTTTTGGTGCTTGGCCTCGATGTCCATCGCCACCTTCGCCAGGTACATATTGGGGCCGATGCCCGCCGTGGCCGTGACCCCGGTTTCGCGGAGCACCTCCTGGATCAGGCGCATCGCCAGCGTATGGGCTTCCATGCCATACATGCGCAGGTATTCCGTAGCATCGATGAACACCTCATCGATGGAATAGACGTGAATGTCTTCCGGGGCGATGTAGCGGAGATACACGCCATACACCTGGCCGCTCACTTCCAAGTACTTGGCCATGCGGGGCCTGGCCGTGATGAAGTCCAGTTCCAGGCGGGGGTTCTCCCGTTTAAGTTCCGCAATCTTCTGCCTGACCTCGAACAGGCGCGGGCGCCCGGGAATGCCGTACGCCTTCAGGGCGGGGGACACCGCCAGACAGATGGTCTTGTCCGTGCGGGCGTCATCGGCCACGACAAGACGCGTGGAAAGCGGGTCCAGCCCCCTCTCCACGCACTCCACCGAGGCGTAGAAGGACTTCAGGTCGATGGCTATGTATGTGCGTTGATTCACTTGGACAAAGTTAGCGGATTATTCCGGAAAAAATCACTATCTTTGCATGATTTAACGGAAATCAGTTTTAACAAGATAAGATTTATGAAAGATTCCATCATCATCCTTTGCGGTGGCGGCCCGGCTCCGGGCATGAACACCGTGGTTATGTCTGTGGCCAAGACCTTCCTCAGCAACGGTTATCGCGTAATCGGCCTGCACGGCGGTTACAGCGGCCTTTTCTCCAAGACCCCGCGCACCGAGGACATCGATTTCTTCAAGGCCGACGCCTACTTCAACCGCGGCGGTTCCTACCTCCAGATGAGCCGCTTCAAGCCCACCGACAAGGATTTCGAAGAGAACTTCAATCTGGGCCTGTTCCAGGAAAACAACATCAAACTGCTGGTGACCGTGGGTGGCGACGACACCGCCTCTACCGCCAACCGCATCGCCAAGTTCCTGGAAGCCAAGCAGTATCCCATCCACAACATCCACGTGCCCAAGACCATCGACAACGACCTTCCGCTGCCGCAGAACACCCCCACCTTCGGCTTCAACAGCGCCAAGAACGAGGGTGCCCACCTGGCCCGCACCGTGTATGAGGATGCCCGCACCAGCGGCAACTGGCTCATCATCAGCGCCATGGGCCGCAGCGCCGGTCACCTGGCCCTGGGTATCGGCGAGGCTACGCACTGCCCCATGACCATCATCCCGGAGATGTTCAACAAGACGGAAATCACCCTGGACAAGATTGTGAACCTGGCCCTTTCCGCCATCCTCAAGCGCAAGCTCCTGGGCATTCCCTACGGCACCGTCGTGGTGGCCGAGGGCGTTTTCCACGACCTGGATCCCCAGGAAATCAAGAATGCCGGCGTTTCCATGACCTATGACGAGCACGGCCACCCCGAACTGGGCAAAATCTCCAAGGCTGTCCTGTTCAACGACATCCTCGAGAAGGAATTCAAGAAGATCGGCCTGAAGGTGAAGACCCGTCCCGTGGAAATCGGCTACGATGTCCGCTGCCAGGATCCCATCGCCTACGACCTTACCTACTGCACCGAACTGGCCATGGGTGCCTATGAACTGTTCAAGAAAGGGGAAACCGGCTGCATGGTGTATGTGGACGCCTTCGGCGAGGCCAAGCCCCTCTACCTGAAAGACCTCCAGCAGGCCGACGGCAAGATTCCTCCGCGCCGCGTGGCCATCGACGGCGGAACCGCCCAGAACTACTACAACCACATCTGCCATTTCATCACGCCGGCCGATTACGAAGCCGCCAAGGAGATCGTCGCCAATCCCGAGGACTACGACTTCAAGAAGATCTTGAATTGGTAAGATGAAACAGATTATTTACCAGGTTCTTCCCAGACTTTGGGGGAACGGTAAATTTTCCAGCTTCGACGCCGAAGTTCTTTCCGCCTGGAAGGACCTCGGCGCCGATTATATCTGGTACACCGGACTCATCCGCCATGCCAGCCGCTTCACCGGCGACAAAGTGGTGAAAGGTGATGCCGGCAGCCCCTATGCCATCACGGACTACTACGACGTGAATCCCTACCTGGCCGACGACGAATCCCGCCGGATGGAAGAGTTTGACGGTCTGGTTGCCCGGACGCACCAAGCGGGGCTCAAGTTCCTCATGGACTTTGTTCCCAACCACGTGGCCCGCGAATACAAGGGGACGCTGGGGGCAGGGGACAACACCGCCGTGCACTGGGCCCCGGAGAATGATTTCTTCTACTATCCGGGGCAGGCGCTGCAACTGCCCGTCAATCCTCACGGCTATACGGAAATGCCCGCCAAGGCCTCCGGGAACTGCTTTACGGCCGCCCCCGGCATGAACGACTGGTGGGAAACCGTCAAGATCAACTACTGCGACTTCCACACTGCCACCTGGGACAAGATGCGGGACATCGTCCGCTTCTGGGCCGCCCGGGGCGTGGACGGATTCCGCTGCGACATGGTGGAACTGGTGCCTCCGGCATTCATGGAATGGCTTATCGGCCAGATCAAAGCGGAATTCCCGCAAGTGGTCTTCGTGGCCGAAGTCTATGAGAAGGACAAGTACCGCATGTATGTGGAAGAAGTGGGCTTTGACTACCTGTACGACAAATGCGGCCTGTATGACACCCTGCGGGCTGTGACCTGCTCCGGGGTATCGGCCCGGGAAATCTCGCATAACTGGCAGTTCCTGGGAGACTTGCAGCCGCACATGCTCAACTTTCTGGAAAACCACGACGAGCAGCGCGTCGCCTCCGACTTCTTCTGTGGAAGCGCCGCCGGCGGCTATGCGGCCCTGGGCGTCTCCCTGCTCCTGAACACCGCCCCCTTCATGCTCTACTTCGGGCAGGAAATGGGGGAGCGCGGCATGCAGCAGGAAGGCTTCAGCGGGCTGGACGGACGCACCTCCATCTTCGACTGGTGCAGGGTGCCGGCGCTGGAAAACCCCGACACCGCCGTTCTGGGGCGTTACAAGGCAGCCTTGGCCCTGGCCAGGACACCGGCCTTCTCCGAGGGGAAAACCTTCGACCTGTGCTATTGCCAGGACACGGGGCACTTCAACCCCGACCGCCATTTCGCCTTCCTCCGCAGTGACGGAGAACACACCTGGCTGGTCGTATCCAACTTCGGCCCCGGGGCCGACATCACCGTACGCATCCCTGCCGAAGCCCTGGACTACCTTGGTGTCAAACTGGTGCGCACCGTGTACACGCTGAACGTGAAAGAGAGAGACTTCCTGGTTCTTGAAATCCATTAGCGATACAATGAGGAATTTTTCCCTCTTTTTCTTACTTTTGCAGTCAGAAACATAAACCCATCATCACCCGTGAATAACAGATCTTTTTCAAGCAGGTTGAGTTGGAGAATCATCGGCATCGTTTCCGTCATTTTCCTCGCCACGTTCATCGTCATCGGCATCGTTTCCGAGTATGCCATTTCCCATGGAACGGCCAGTATCTCCCCGCTGATGCTCACCCTGGGCCTGCTGCTCGTGGGAATCATAGGGCTGGTTATCCTGTATTTCGTGTGCCGACGCGAAATCCGCCGGATGACGCGCCCGGTCACGGAACTCTCCGTGTCGGCCCTGAACATGGCCAAAGGCAATTTCAAGGCTGCTTTGCCGGACATCGCCAGCAAGGATGAAATGCTGCGCCTGAGGGACAGTTTCGTCTATATGCAGAACACCATCTCGGATTACATCGGCCAGTTGAAGAGCACCAAGAGCGACAATGAACGCATGGAATCGGAACTCAACGTGGCCCGGACCATCCAGATGGGGATGCTGAACACCGATTTTCCGCCGCAACTCCACGCGCTGTTGATTCCCGCCAAGGAAGTGGGCGGAGACCTTTACGACTTTATCCAAATCGGCGACATGCTGCATTTTTCCGTGGGCGACGTCAGCGGAAAAGGTGTTCCGGCCTCCCTGGTCATGTCCATCACCCGGGCCATGCTGCATTTCGTAGCCACCCTCGACCTGCCGCTGGACGAGTCTGTGAGCCGTATCAACAACAGCGTGGCCGACTCCAACAGCAACGACATGTTCGTCACGCTCTTCATCGCGCGCATCAACCTGAAGACGCTCCGGATGGACTATTGCAATGCCGGCCACAACCCGCCGATTCTCCTGTCACCGGACGGGAAACCCAGTTTCCTCCCCGTCAAGAGCAACCTGGCAGCAGGCCTGATGGAATCCTTCCCCTATGAAGCCCAGCATATCGACCTTGCGCCCGGCACCCGCATCATCGCCTACACGGACGGCGTGACGGAAGCGGAGAATGACAAACTGGAACTGTTCGGAGAAGAGCGCCTGATGGACAATGCGAAGCAGTTGGCGCCCGACATGAACGAGGAAGCCGTTGTGGATCAAATCTACCGGTCCGTGAAAGCTTTCACCGCAGGACACCCGCAGAGCGACGACATCACGATCATGAGCATAAAGATATGAAGTACATCTATATCATAAACGGACGGGCCGACAAGGCGCCGCATTACAAGGAGTTCTTCGAGCAATTGAAGGAGGTCCCCCATATTTACGAAGTATATACCACCCTGGGGGAAGGGGACGCTACCCGTTATGTGCATCTCTATTGTGACCTGCACCCGAAAGAAGAGGTGTGTTTCGTCGCCTGCGGCGGCAACGGCATCATCAACGGTGTCGCTTCCGGTCTGGTCGGCTATGCCGTGTCCGGCGAGGAGGCGGCCCGGCTGGCGGCCAACAAGACCATGGCCATCCTCTATTTCGGCGGCGCCACGGAAGACTTTATCATCAACTTCCCCGGGCGCGATTTCCGAAGCATCCGGGCCATGCTGGACGGCACCGTGACACCGACGGACATCATCAAGGTCAACGACAGTTTCTGCCTCAATGTCTGCAACCTTGGCTTCAACTCAAAAGTGGCCTCCCGTGCCAACGAACTGGTCGCCGAGGGGAAATCGGCCCACCAGGCCTATACGCGGGGTGTCATCAATGCCTTCCTGACCAGCCGGTTCAACCGCATCAAGGTGACGGTGGACGGCGAACGCATCGCCCGCGGGCGCATGGTTCTCTGCACCATCGCGAACGGACGGCGCGTAGGGGGCGAATTCAACTGTGCGCCCGATGCCAAAGTGAATGACGGCCTGATCGATGTGTGCTATTTCCGCGCCATGAGCTTGATGCGGCTCCTGGCACTGTTCCCCCTGTACCGCAGCGGCCAGCACATCGGCAGCCGGGCGGGTGGAAAAAAAGTCCTCTACAGGCAGGCCCGCGAGGTCACCATCAGCAGCAAGGACCTCATTGACATCTATATCGACGGCGAACAACTTCCCGGTTCCCAGTTCCATCTCAAGATATTGCCGGGAGCACTGCCGCTGCGCCTGCCCAAACTTCCGTAGGGAGCGGAATTATTCCCAAACCCTCCGGCGGAATTCCGCCACGGTGACGGCAGTTGCCACAGCCGCGTTCAGGGATTCGGATCCCGGGATGTCGGGAGGGAAGGGCGGGATGAAAAGACGTTCGGTCACACAGGTGGCCGTTGCGGCGGAAATCCCGTTGGCTTCATTGCCGATAACAATCACAGAAGGCCTTTCCATACCGTTGGAGAGGCTTTTTTTGTACAGGTTTTCCCCATCCAGGAAGGTGCCGTAAACGGCGCCGCCGGCCTCGCGGGCCTTCCGGCACAGGGCCGGGATATCCGTATAGTGGAACTGCACGCGGAAGATAGCGCCCATGGTGGCCTGCACCACCTTGGGATTGAAAACGTCCACCGTATCGGGGGAGGCATAGACGGCGTCGATTCCGAACCAGTCGGCGATGCGGAGGATGGTGCCCAGGTTACCGGGGTCCCGGATGCCGTCCAAGGCCAGAAACAGGCCGTTTGCGGGCATCTCCCCGCTTTGGAGATCCTGCGGACGTTCCACCGTACAAAGGACCGGAGAAGGGGAGGAAAGGCCCGTAATCCGGGCCATCGCAGCCTCTCCGATCTCTTGCACCCGGTACACGTCCCGTACCTTGAAGCGGGAATGCAGGGCTTCGGCCACCAGTTTCTCGCCTTCGGCCACAAAAAGCCCGTGCAAGTCCCGGAATTTCTTCTGGGACAGAGACTTCACCAACTTGATTTCGGCCGATGTAATCATTTATAACCCAGCAGTTTCAACATGCTTTCGGCGCTCTGTTCCTCGGCAAAGACCGTGGTGATCAGATTGCCTTCCTTGTCACGGTCGATGAGGATGTGCCTGGGGGAGGGCATGAGGCAGTGCTTGATGCCGCCGTAGCCGGAAAGGGCCTCCTGGTATGCTCCCGTATGGAAGAAGCCGATATAGAGGTTTTCCCGGCGGCTGCGGATGGTGGGAAGGAAGATGGCGTTGGCGTGATAGTCGGCGTTGTAGAAGTCCTGGCTGTCGCAGGTGAGACCGCCCAGGAACACACGCTGGTACTCGTCGTTCCATTTGTTGATGGGCAGCAGGATGAAGCGCTGGTTCAGGCCCCAGGTATCCGGAAGGCAGGTCATGAAACTGTTGTCGATCATGTACCACTTCTCCCGGTCGTTCTGCTGTTTGATGTCCAGGATCTTGAAGATGGTGGCACCGCTCTCGCCCACGGTGAAGGAGCCGAATTCCGTAAAGATGTCCGGTTCTTCCACGCCCATGGCATTGCAGGTGACCTTGATCTGGTTGATGATCTCTTCCACCATATACTCGTAGTCGAAATCCTGGGCCAGGGAGGTCTTGTTGGGAAGGCCGCCGCCGATATTGAGGCTGTCCAGTTCCGGGCAGATGGCCTTGAGTTCACAGTACACCTTCACGCACTTGGACAGTTCGTTCCAGTAGTATGCGGTGTCGCGGATACCGGTGTTGATGAAGAAATGCAGCATCTTCAGGTGGAAATTGGGGTACTTGGCCACCGTATCCTTATAGAACTTGAGGATGTCCGAATAGCGGATGCCCAGACGGGAGGTATAGAAATCGAAGTTGGGCTCTTCTTCCGATGCGATGCGGATGCCCATCATGGTGTCCTCTTCGATGAGGTCGGCCAGGTCTTCGAACTCGTTCTTGTTGTCCAGCACGGGAATGATGTTTTTCCAGCCGTCCTTGCGCAGTTTCGCGATGTTATGGATGTACTGGGGGCGCTTGAAGCCGTTGCAGATGATATAAAGGTCTTCCTTGCTCACCGAACCGTCCCGTCCCAGGGCCTCGATGAGGTCCAGGTCATAGGCCGATGAGGTTTCCAGATGGACATCGTTCTTGAGGGCCTCGTGGACCACGAAGGCGAACTGCGAACTCTTGGTGCAGTAACTATAATGATAGTCTCCCTGATAATCGGCCTTGGCCATGGCCACCTTGAACAGGCGCTTGGCCCGCTGAATCTGCGAGGAAATCTTGGGCAGATAACTGATTTTGAGCGGGGTACCGTATTTTTCGATAATTTCCAAGAGGTCGATGTCGTTGAACATCAGATTACCGTCCACCACCATGAATTCATCCTGCGGGAAATCGAAGGTCTGGTCGATCAGGTCAATGTACTTGTTTTTCATCCCGGTTAAACGAAGTTTAAAAATTCTCGCAAATATAAGTAAAAAGTATTACTTTTGTAAGAATGAAACCGCGGAAAGTCATATTTCTTGCCATTTGTCTGCTGACGGTGGTTGCCTGCAGCGTCACCCGCTCGCTGCAGGACGGGGAATATCTCCTCCGCAAGAACCAGGTCAAGGTGGACGACTCCGCCTTCAACGCCTCGGAACTCACCTCCTACATCAGCCAGAAGCCCAATTCCTATCTGTTCGGCATCAATCCGCTGCTGTCGGTGTACAACTGGGGAGGGGACGGCAGCACCAAGTTCAAGCGTTTCTTCCGGAACATCGGCGTGAAGCCCATCGTGTACGACCCCACCCTGGTGGACAAGAGCATTTACAGCATCCAAAACCACCTTCAATATACCGGTTACTACGGTTCCCAGGTGGAGAGCCAGGTGAGCGTAAAGGGCCGTAAGGTTTACGTCACCTACTATGTCGCCCTTGGCAAACGCTACAAAATCAGCGCGATAGACTACGAACTCCCCAAGTATGGCACCTTTGCCGACGACTTCCGGGAGGTCCTTCCGGGCAGCACAGTCACCGTGGGGCAGTACCTGTCCGAATCGGCCCTGGAGGAAGAGGCCGAGCGCTCGTCCCGGGAACTCAGGAACAAGGGCTATTACGGCTTTACAAAGAGTTTCTACGCCTTCGAGGCCGACACCCTTTCCTCGGACGGCACCGCCCGGCTCAAGGTGTTCATCCGCGACTACGCCCTGGGAGACAGCCCGTCGGCCGCCCGGGAGCACCGGAAATTCACCCTGGGAAACGTGACGATTTCCCATCCGGAAAAACTCAGGATCCGGCCTTCCGTGCTGGAAAACCTCAATCCGCTCCGCCCCGGACAGCTGTACGATGAGCGGGAAGTCAACACGGCCTACACCCGGCTGGCCAGCCTGGGCATGCTCTCCGGAGTCAATGTGAACATGGTCCCCGCCTCGGAGGACAAAGTGGACTGCAACATCACCCTCCGCAACTCCCGCCTCCAGTCCATCAAGACCGACCTGGAGGCCTCGGTGAACTCCACGGGGCTTTTCGGCATTTCCCCGCAGATCAATTACTACCACAAGAACATTTTCCATGGGGGAGAGCGGCTCAACATCGGCCTCAAGGGCAACTTCCAGTTCAAGCCGAAGGACCGGATCAGTTCTACGGACCTGAGCCTCACCACATCCATCCGCTTTCCCAAGATGGTGGGCATCCCCAACCGCTTGTTCAAGGGCTCCCACATTCCCACGACGGATGTCACGCTCGCGTTCCTGTACCAGAACCGCCCGGAGTTCCGGCGCACCAACATCGCCGCCTCCTTCACCTACAACGGAAGGGTAGGGAACCACTTCTTTTATTCCGTTACGCCGCTGCGCGCCAATATCGCCCGGCTGTTTGACGTGGATGCGGATTTCTGGCTCAAACTGCTGCAGTCCAACCCCTTCCTCATCAGCGTCTATTCCGACCACTTCGACATGGGCATCAGCGGGATGATCTACTATACCACCAATTCGGCCGCCATCCCCCAGACGCCCTACCATTACATCCGCCTGGGCGTAGATGTCTCCGGAAACTTCCTCAGCCTCTTCAACTCGGTCCTTCCCAAGAACGAATACGACGAACACACCATCTGGAACACTCCCTATCATCAGTACGTGAGGGCCGAACTCAACCTGGGCAAGGTCTTCCGTTTCGGCCGTTCCCAGAAGCATGCGCTGGCCCTGCATGCGATGGCGGGCGCAGGATATGCCTATGGCAATTCCGTTTCCATTCCCGTCGAGAAACAGTTTTACGCGGGCGGTTCCATGTCCATGCGCGGCTGGCAGGCCCGGACCCTGGGTCCCGGCACCTCCAAGTACATGGACATCTTCGCCATACCCAGCCAGATCGGCGCCATGAAACTGGAAGCCAACGTGGAATACCGTTTCCCGATCACATGGAAACTGGAAGGCGCCCTGTTCGTGGACGCCGGTAACGTCTGGGACATCAACGATAAGATAGACTTGGATGACGGCAGCCTCTTCCGCCTGAAGGACCTGCCGCAGGCCATCGGCCTGGACTGGGGCCTTGGGCTCCGCGTAAACCTGGATTTCCTTCTCATCCGCCTGGACGGCGGTATCCGCCTGCACGATCCCAACCGCCGGAACACCAGCCGATGGGTCCCCGTAAACGAATGGTTCAAGGGGAATTACGCCATTCACTTCGGCGTGGGTTATCCTTTCTGATAATATTTGGGCCAACAGGCCTCGAGATAGGCGCGGAGGGCGTTTTCGTGCTTGTTTACCTGAGGCTGATAGAACACGGTGCCTTTGATCTCTTCCGGCAGGAATTCCATGTCCACGAAATTCCCCGGATAGTCGTGGGCGTACTTGTAGCCGTCGCTGTAGCCCAGTTCCTCCATCAGTTTGGTGGGGGCATTGCGGATGGGGAGGGGAACCGGCAGATTACCCGTCTCCTTCACTTTGGCCAGGGCGTTTTCAAGCGCCATATACGAAGCGTTGCTCTTGGGGGAGGAGGCCAGATAAACCGTGGTTTCCGCCAGGGGAATGCGTCCTTCCGGCATGCCGATCTTGGACACCACCTCGAAACAGGCATTGGCCAGCAGAAGGGCGTTGGGATTGGCCAGTCCCACGTCCTCCGACGCGCTCAGGCACAGGCGGCGGGCGATGAACAGCGGATCCTCTCCGCCGTCGATCATGCGGGCCAGGTAATAAATGGCGGCATTCGGGTCCGACCCGCGGATGCTCTTGATAAAGGCGGAAATGATGTCGTAGTGCATCTCTCCGTCCTTGTCATAGATGGCCATGTTTTCCTGGATGGAAGCCGTTACGATGGCGTTGTCAAGGACGACAGGGGAGTGACCGGCCTGAGCATCCACCACCAGTTCCAGGACATTGAGGAGTTTGCGGGCATCTCCTCCGCTGTAACGCATCAGGGCCTCGTTTTCCCGAATCTCGATGTCTTTCTCCTTCAGGAGGACGTCTTCCTTCAGCGCCCGGTCCAGAAGGAGTTGCAGGTCGGCCTTTTCCAGCGATTTCAGGACGAAAACCTGGCAGCGGGACAGAAGGGGAGTGATCACCTCGAAGGAGGGGTTTTCCGTCGTGGCGCCGATCAGGACGATGGTTCCATTTTCCACGGCGCCCAGGAGGGCGTCCTGCTGCGCCTTGTTGAAGCGGTGGATTTCGTCGATAAAGAGGATGGGAGCCCCTTTCTGGTTGAACAGGGAATTCCCCTGTGCCTTTTCAAATACTTCCCGGACATCCTTCACACCGGCCGTCACGGCCGACAGGGTGAAGAAATCGCGGTCCAGCGTCTCGGCGATGATATGGGCGAGGGTGGTCTTGCCTACGCCCGGAGGACCCCAGAGAATGAAAGAACTGAGGTTTCCGCTTTCGATCATCTTCCTCAGGATGCAGCCTTCACCCACCAGGTGACGTTGGCCCACGTACTGGTCCAGCGTCCGGGGACGCATCCGCTCCGGGAGCGGAGGAAGCATGGAAGAAGAAGCGCTCATCAGATGGATTTGCCAAAAACGCGGCGACGGCGCTTGAACTCTTTCCGATACATGTTCCAGATGTTCTGCACCTTGGTATTGGACTCCATTTCGGCATTGGATTCCCCGTATTTGAAGCCTCCCTTGATGAGGGTAGGGATGAGTTCGTTGAAGAGCATCGCATGCACGCCGCGGTTTTGGTATTCCGGATCCACGGCGATGAGCATCAGTTCCAGGGCGTCTTCATGTTTCAGATACAAGGACTTGAGCAGATACCACCAGCCCAGCGGGAACAGGTAACCTTTTCCTTTCTGGACGGCGTGGGCGAGGGAAGGCATGGAAATGGCCAGGGCGATGAGTTTGCCTTCCGCATCCTCCACCAGCGTAACGTATTTGAGGTCCAGAAGACCCAGGAACGTGTTCACATACTGGTCAATCACTTCCGGAGGAAGCACCGTGAAGTCAAAGAGTTCACAATAGGTCCGGTTTACCAGGTCGAAAATCTTCCGGCCATATTTTTCTTTCCGGACTTCCTCCTTGGTAATCTTGCGGACATGCAGGTTGTAGCGTTCGGAAACCAGGGCGGCGGCACGGACCACTTTGTCCGGAACCTGATCCGGAACATAGATGCGGTACTCCAGCCAGTCGTTGACCTTGGTCATGCCCAATGCCTCAAAATGCTCCCCGTAATAAGGGTAATTGTATTTGAGCATGAAGGAGGAGATGTCATCGAATCCTTCCACCACGCAGCCTTCATTGTCAAAATCAGTGAAACCCAGGGGACCGGCTACCGAGTCCATTCCATTTTCCCGGCCGAAGGCAATGACTGCGTCGATCAGGGCTTTGGAGACCTCCTTGTCGTCAATGAAATCTATCCAGCCGAAGCGGACTTCCTTGTGGTGCCAGTCACGGTTGGCAATATCGTTGATGATGGCGATGACCCGTCCTGCGATTTTCCCGTCCTTATAGGCCAGGAACCTTTTGGACTTGGTGTATGGGGTCATGGCATTTTTTTCCGGATCCAGTGAAGACATCTCGTCCACATAGATATTGGGGACATAATATGGGCATTTCTTGTACAGTGAAAGCGGGAATTTCACGAATGCACGCAGATCAGCCTTGCTCTCGACAGTCTTGATGACAACGGACATATAGTAGTAGGTTTCAGTTTGTTTTGGGTTTTAGTAAACGTTCTGCAAAGATACAAAAAAAACTGCACTCGAAAGGGGAGTGCAGTCTTTAATTTGAGAATAAAGAACGAGTTTATTTTTTTTCGGAGAGATCGAACTCAAGGGTACCGTTATACTCTGTTCCTTTGAAAGTTGCCTTGTTGTGTATGACAAGCTTGCATTTGGAATTGGACGGGAATTCGATGGATCCGTTGTCGGCGATATTGCCCTGATCCAGTTTGTATTTGAAGACATTGCCGTAAGAAATACTGTAGATTCCGGTGAGGCAGTCTTCTCCGTCTCTAAAACTGAGGATAAAGGTACTGGCGCCCGTTAAAATGATTTCATTCAAGACCGCCCCCTTGAAGGAATTCATCTCTTCATCGCTGAAAGGAACACCGTTGGCTTTGGCATAATTGCTGATTTCTTCCAGGTTGCATCCGTTGAATTTCTTTTCGACGTTGACATTGCCGCCGACAAGTCCTACGATGACGGTATTCACTTTCCAGGTACGGGAGGCGTTGGCCTGGGCATCCGTGGACGTCTTGGTAGGGACGACCGTAGCCGTGACCGACTGGGCTTCACCGGAAGCAGGCGTGACAGTGACATTGTTTCCGCTCACTTTTACGGAGCCTATGCCGGAGAGTGTATAAACGCCGTCTTTGTAAGTATAAGTGCCAACAAGCACTTCTTCGTCGGAAGCCTTCGTGGCAGGCTCAAAGGTCATGATATAGCGGGATGCCTCGGTGAATTCGAATTTCTTCACACGCACCCTTTCTTTCTTGGCCACCAACTCCGGGGTTTTATCAGCAGGGAAAGTAATTACGGTAGCCACTTCCTTGGTAGCGGGGTCGGTCATTTTCACTTCATCGCTTCCGCTATTATCAGAGCCGGGCTTGGAGCAGGAGAAGGGGAGCACCAAGGCAAAAGCGAGAAGGAGATAATAAATTTTTTTCATAATTTAAAAAACGTTAAAGAATACATTCAGTTTGAGCATAGGATAGACGGGAATCGAATGCAAGACGTCCAGATAACCTTTGTCCTTGTTGTCCAGAGCAGCGCTGTTGAGATCGACAGGAGTACCGGCTTCGTCGCGGATGTAATTGTAGGACTGCGTATGAACTTTGCCGATCAAGACTCCCATATCGAAAGTCACGCTTACAAGTTGATCGGTATTCACGGCATGTCCGAATCCAATGCCGATATACGGCAGGACATTGCCGATTTTGGCGTCTATATTGACAAAACCGTTCTTGTCGGATGAAATAGAAGCACCGTTGTTGAAGCCGAATGCCAGGGTAGCATATTCGTCGGGAGTCAGAACTTTGCTGAGATCCGCCGAGCCGCTTGCCCATTTACCGGAGCCGAAAAACAGACCGGCCGCAAAATGGAAAGGAATGTTGGGCCAAGGATAGATATCGGCAAGAATCTTGCCAAGGCCGCCTGGCATGACGCCGATGGAAACAGGGACGTTGCTCAAGTCAAGCGTACGGCTGGATGCCTGGTGCGTACCTAAATTAAGGGTCGCATGCATCTTGGTAGGGACGAAGATGGAATACCCGGCACGAAGCTGCACATAGGGAGTAACCGGAGCAGCAACCTCGATGCCGATACCGTCAACACCGATTGTAGGGCCGATGGAAAGATGATTGAAAAGTTGCTTATCCTGCGCAAACCCCATCAGAGACAGCGACAAGGCAACCAAAATAGCAAAAGTTTTTTTCATAGGTTTAAAACATTAAAATTAGAACAAACTTACCTTTATTTATGCAAATATAAGGATTATATTCTATAAATCAATTCTTTCTGAATTATTGTTCTTCACCTTTTTTCAATTTTGTTACACAATTTATATTATGTTAACTTATGGATACTAAATAATCCCCCCCTAAGGGTGTATACAAACAAATTCCAATCCCAGCGCCAATCAGCATCGCGAGCAAGTGAAATCTGAATCGGGGTTCAGCCATTTATCCTTCGTCTGGAAGATATTCGTCGATGGCTTCGGCAATCGACAGAATGGTCTGGTAGAAAAGGATGTTCGAGCCTTTCAAGGGCATCCAGTGCTCTTCGCCGCTGCGTCCCCTCAGGTACTTGTCTGTGTAAATCGTCCTGAATGTTCCGATATAGACTTCAACGCCGCCCGCCGCGTTGATGCGCATGGCGCGGATCGGGAAGGATTCCGTATAGCCCTTCTTGCTGTCATAAACGAGGGCCAGCATATCCTTCTTGTCAAATTTATTATTGGAGCAGTTGACAAATCCGCCTGCCTTGAGGATGCTTGCCTTGATGGCGTCGTGTATGGCGTCACCGGCTTTCCTGTATGTCTCCGATAAATCTATGAGTTCCTGTCTCATCATCTTTTATTTGATTGTCACGTTTGTGGCTCCCATCGGGCCGTAAGTATAACTGCATGAAAGGGCGAAGACTTCATCCAGATCCTTTCGGATGGCCTGTGCGAGAATACCGTCCCCTACCCCGTGGATGAAGACGATCCGCTTGCCCTTGTGCTTGATGTTCTGCCGGAGGACCTGGCGGAAATAGTTCATCTGGAAGTCCAGCGCCGCCCACTCGGGGATGCCGTCGCTGCCGGGGATGCGCCCGATATGGAGGTCTACCGTAAGGTCTGACAGCGGGTCCTCGGTGCGGAGCGGTTCTTCGACCGGCTTTGCGTGCCTGGAGGGTATGGCCGAACGGAGTTTGCGGTCTTCCTCCGGATCGATCGGGTAAAAGTCTCCTTTCCGGGCGCGGAAAGTGAGGCCGTCCATCTCCAGTTCGTAGAAGTCCTTCCCGAACCCGACGATGGTGGCCACGTCGCTGCTGTCCATCATGCGGACCTTCTGCCCCTTGGCAAGACCTTCGCTGCGGGCCTTTTCTTCCTCCTTGCTCCTATGGACCACGGTTTTGGAACGCGGCTGATTGCCGGCAGGTCTGGCCTCCGGCTCCGGTACAAGGTCTTTCTTTATGACCTTGAGGTCTTTTAGGCTTGAGAGTTTCACTTGATGCTTTTCCCCAGTTCGTAGGCTTCGTTGTAGGCGGGAAGGTCCTTGACTTCACCCTTCTTGTCGGCACCGCCTCCGTAGACACGTCCGCAGCGGCGGATACCCTCGAAGCAGTCAGCAAAGCCGTCGAACACATCGAAGGCCCTGTCGAGCTGCACCCTGTTGTCATCCTGGGCGGTGACCATATAATAGAAGTCCTTGTCCTTCATCTTGTCATAGAGGGGATTCATCCTGTCGAGGAAGACCTTCATCTGCCCGCAGACAGAGTAGTAATACACCGGACAGGAGAAGCACACGACGTCGGCCTCCATCATCTTCGGAAGCAGGCTGTTGGCATCGTCCTTCTGGAAGCACTCCCCTTTCTTCAGGCACACAAGGCATCCCTGGCAGTAATTCAGTTTCTTCTCGCGGAGATACACGGTCTCCACCTCGTTGCCGCTCTCGGCGGCGCCTTTGGCAAACTGCAGGGCCAGAAGGTCCGAGTTGCCGTCCTTGCGGGGACTGCCCGCTATGATAAGTACCTTTTTCATATAAATCAATATCCGTAAACTAATCCATATTTGTCGTGTAAATCCTTGAGTTTTCCGCCGGATTTCATCTCCTTTATAATCGAGTTGACCTTCTTCAGCAGGTCGTCCTGCCCTTTGCGCATCAGGATACCTATCTGCCCGCGTGTGAAGGGACTGTCAAGAAGAGGCGCTGCGAGCCGGCTGTCATTCCGGACATACCAGGGGGCCTCGGTGATTTCCGTAATCATCACGTCGGCTTCCCCTTCAGCCACCCTAGACGGGATTTCCTCATTCTTCCCGAAGACGACAAGCGTGCATGACGGCAGGTTCTCGCGGGCGAATTTCTCGTTGAGGCCTCCAGGGTTGACCATCACACGGACCTCCGCTTTGTTGAGGTCTTCCAGCGACTTGTATTTCCCGGCATCTTCCTTCCGGCAGAGGATGGTCTTGCCGTTGCAGAGATAGCCTTCGGACATGTCCATGGTCTCCAGCCTTGCCTCCGTGATGGTGATTCCGCCGATGGCGAAGTCGAACAGATCCGGGTTCTGGACATCTGCCGACAGGGTGGGCCAGGAGGTGGGGACATGGCTTATGCTGACGCCCAGTTTGTCCGCAATTACCCCAGCCACGTCAATCCCGAATCCCCAGTATGCG
>Ga0247608_10001841_pt1 | contig 28117 bp, 20 predicted proteins | sample 176DNAGHGlowgp2_FD_193490 | JGI IMG/M metagenome (GOLD analysis project Ga0247608, IMG submission 193490) | Sheep rumen microbial communities from Palmerston North, Manawatu-Wanganui, New Zealand - 1766 DNA GHGlow gp2 | ecosystem: Host-associated > Mammals > Digestive system > Stomach > Rumen ... | reverse complement strand
GGGATCGAAATTATCGATGTCGGCATACATTACGTAGAATGCATATGTATTCCAGAATGTTCCGATGAACTTCTTGATGCCGTCATTTACAGCTTCCTTAGAGAATCTTGAAGGAAGCCAGGGCTGGTTTGCAGTATAGAAATACCATCTTGCAGCATCAGCTCCCTGTGAATCAAGAACATCCCATGGATCTACAACGTTACCTAAGTGCTTACTCATCTTGATACCGTCCTTATCCTGAACGATACCCATGACGATACAATTCTCGAACGGAGCTCTGCCGAAAAGAACTGTTGAAATAGCGATAAGTGAATAGAACCATCCTCTTGTCTGGTCGATACCCTCAGAAATGAACTGGCAAGGATAGTGCGTATCGAAGAACTCCTTGTTCTCGAAAGGATAGTGATACTGTGCAAAAGGCATTGAACCTGAGTCGAACCAGCAGTCGATAACTTCTGTTACTCTCTTCATCTGGCCGCCGCACTTGGGGCACTTGATGTGTACGTTATCAACATAAGGCTTATGAAGCTCAATGTTTTCCGGGCAGTCGTCACTCATGGACTTCAGTTCTTCGATAGAACCGATGCAGTGTCTGTGGCCACACTCGCACTCCCATACCGGAAGAGGTGTACCCCAGTAACGCTCACGGGAGATACCCCAGTCGATTACATTTCTTAAGAAATCACCCATACGGCCGTCACGGATAGTCTCAGGCATCCAGTTGACCATGTTGTTGGACTTCAAGAGCTCGTCTCTCTTCTTGCTCATTGCGATGAACCATGTTGATCTTGCAAAATAGATCAAGGGTGTGTCACATCTCCAGCAGAACGGATACTCGTGCTCGAACTTGGGAGCTGAGAAAAGGAGTGATCTGGAATCAAGGTCCTTAAGTACTTCAGGATCTGCATCCTTAACAAACTTGCCAGCGAAAGGTGTCTCTTCTGTGAGATTACCTCTTGTATCAACAAACTGTACCATCGGGAGATCGTTGTCTCTTCCGACTCTTGCATCGTCTTCACCGAATGCGGGAGCAATGTGAACGATACCTGTACCGTCTTCCATTGTTACGTACTCGTCGCAAACAGTGTAATGAGCCTTTTTCTTCTGCTTTGCAGCTTCATCTGCAGCGCCCTGATAGAGAGCTACATAAGATCTGCCGGCAAGATCGGAACCCTTGTAGGATTCAAGGATCTCATAAGCCTTCTCGCCGTCTTTTGCAAGGCTTCCCAATACGGAATCGAGCAAAGCAGTAGCCATGTAGTATGTGTAACCGTCGCAAGCCTTTACCTTGGAATACTCATCGTTGGGGTTAAGGCACAAAGCAACGTTTGAAGGAAGTGTCCAGGGTGTTGTTGTCCATGCGAGGAAGTAAGCATCCTCATCAACACACTTGAATCTTACGACAGCAGATCTCTCCTTGACTGTCTTATATCCCTGGGCAACCTCGTGTGATGAAAGAGCAGTACCGCATCTCGGGCAGTAAGGAACGATCTTGTGACCCTTGTAGATGAGACCCTGATCCCACATCTGCTTTAAAGCCCACCACTCGGACTCAATGTAGTTGTTATCGTAAGTAACGTAAGGATTCTCCATGTCAGCCCAGAAACCTACGCGGTCGCTCATGTGCTCCCACTGGTCCTTGTATGTCCATACGGATTCCTTACACTTCTTGATGAAGGGCTCTACGCCGTAACCTTCGATCTGGGGCTTGCCGTTGATGCCCAAAGCCTTCTCGACTTCAAGCTCTACAGGAAGACCGTGTGTATCCCAGCCTGCCTTAAAGACGATCGTCTCGCCCTTCATTGCATGATATCTCGGGATTACGTCTTTAATGACTCTTGTCTTAATATGTCCGATATGAGGCTTGCCGTTTGCCGTCGGCGGGCCGTCATAGAGGGTAAAAGTCGGAGCACCGTCAGCCTTGGGCGCAATGCTCTTCTTATAAACGTCGTTTTCTTTCCAGAACTCGAGAACCTGTTTCTCTCTGTCTACGAAATTAAGGTCTTTTGAAACTTTGTTGTACATAACCTGCTTCACCTTTATATATAATTTTGCAAGTTAAAATTATATATATTAAGGCGCTTCAAAGTCAAGCAAACAGGCTCCACGGATAGCCCGACGGTATCGGAGCCTCAAATGTAATAAATTCGCGCTTTACAGGGTGTTCGAAAGATAATTTGTATGCTTCAAGAGCAATATCTTTACATCTTTTGTCCTTATCTCCGTACTTCTGATCGCCGATAAGCGGGTATCCGCTGTGCGCCATCTGGGCTCTGATCTGGTGTGATCTGCCCGTTCCGAGCTTTACTTCGACCATGGTAAGACCATCTTTGGAAGCCAAAGCCCTGTAATCCAGATAAGAAGCCTTATATCCCGGCTTTTCTTTGTCGATGACGGTAACGATGTTCTTATCTTCATCCTTACTGATGAAATTCTCGAGTCTTCCCTCACCTTCAAGAATGCCTTTTACAATACATCTGTAGATCTTCTCTACCTTTCTCATCCTGATCTGCTCGGATAGTCTTGAAGCTGCTTTACTCGTACGCGCGAAAACCATTACCCCTGATACGGGTCTGTCGAGCCTGTGAACAAGGCCCAGATAGACTTCACCGGGTTTGGAATACTCCTCTTTGATGTAGGCTTTAAGGATAGTAAGCATATCCGGAGCAGAAGAACCGTCACTCTGGGACAGAACGCCCGCCGGTTTGATGGCAACGATTATATGATTGTCCTCAAAAAGGACCTTTACGCCGTTTGTGATCTCTTTCACTTCGCCGACCATCTTGCAGTCTGTCCGCAAGGAAGCAAAACGCCCATCTTGGATACTGGCAGCATCAGTTCTTCGGCTTCGACCAGACCTCCGGGAAGCGCAAGCTTAAATATCTGGCCTGATGCCTGGGCAGTAATGCCTGTAGCATAGGAACTTGCGATAAAGAACAGCGGATCGTCAGAGATTACGTTAGCGCAGAGCTTAACCAGGTCATAGAAAGAGTCTTCAAGTTTCCATAGTTCGCCCTTGGGACCTCTGCCGTAAGAAGGCGGATCCATGATGATGCCGTCATATTTGCGGCCTCTTCTTATCTCACGTTCAACGAATTTCATGCAGTCTTCTGCTATGAATCTTACATAGTTACTTTCAAGACCGGACGCTTTGATATTCTCTTTAGCTCTTGCGATCATGCCCTTTGATGCGTCAACATGAACAACTTCATCGGCTCCATGCGCGCTGCATGCCAGAGTCTGTGCACCGGTATAAGCAAAGAGATTAAGTATCCTGATGTCCTTCTTCCCTGCTGCTTTAGCCTTTTCGATAAGGTCTCCGCAAAAATCCCAGTTGGATGCCTGCTCAGGGAAAAGGCCGGTATGTTTGAATGCCGTAGGTTCGATTATGAAAGTGAGTTTTTTGCCTAAAGACTCGTAATCGATCTTCCAGGTTGAAGGAAAGCTCTTGAGCTTTGTCCATGCGCCGCCTCCCTGATCGCTTCTCGTATAAAGGGCATTGGGCTTATCAAGGTCATCCATGGATATTTCTTTGCCATTCCTGATTACGGGCCATACAGCCTGGGGATCGGGACGCCTTAAGATAACATCACCCCATCGCTCGTATTTCTCACCGCCGCCGCAATATAGCAGCTCATAATCCATCCATTTATCTGATACAAACATTTATCTCACCTTCATAACGGTCGAAGAAGCTATACGTTCACCATCAAAGTACAGCTCAATATAATATTCACCGGGCTCAAAAGTTCCAAGACCTTCAAGACCCGCACTGAAATCTGCTTCGGCAGTTACATTATTCTTCATATTTACGTTTCTTGTCATCAGGACAGAGTCGTCCTTATACAAATAAGCTTCAAAAACACCGGTCATCGGTGTATTGAAATAGAATACTGCCTTAAGGGCAAAAGCATCTTCGGAATTTATACTGTCGTAATCCACGGGGTTGTCGTCGATCACGTCATACCATGTGGATGTCAGATATGCTCCGCTGACAAATCCGGTATCAAGTTCAACAGGTTCAGTTGATTCTGTAATATAAGTGCCTGTAGGCTCCATAGTCTCATAAGTGGTCTCTGTCGTACCCTGTGAATTGCCTTCCGGCTTAGAACTCTCGGAACTGTAAGTTCTTGAGCCATCAGTATCATCGCGGAGATCGCCTAATATCGAACAGGAACAAAAAGATGCAAGAACCGACAGAGACAATAACCCTGCCGCAATTCTTGTTCCGATTGATGCTTTCCGATTTGCCATAAGACCTCTGAACATAAAACTGGACTAATTATATCAGGCTTTATCCGTCTATTACATCGTCACTGGTTTCTTCTACGACAATGCAGGCAGCCGTGAATACGATATGCTTTTTAGCTTTATCTCCGTATACGACAAGGCCATAGAAACCGGGCTTGAACTCGGTTGACGGATAGTCCAGATCGTAGCAGTACTGTTTATCATAGGCTGAGGGATAGCAGGAACCCTGATAAACGGGATCCATCTCGTTTATGCCCTCAAAATCAGATTCTTCACTGTAATAGTATTCGTAATAAAGCTCATCTTCCTTTTCACTGCTGACAGCAAGCGAAAAGCCTATGACCTTTGTATTGGAAGCAAAAGCGCTCTTTCCGACGGAAGTTCCGTCATAATCCCACCATCCGGATTTGACTACGACTGAATCGCCCATAAGGTCGCTGTCTTTGAATTCATATACAAGATTAGAAAGATAGTAATCCTCCTTATAATCTTCAAACTCAATGAGCTCAGGCTCGATCACCTCGTTCTTGACCGTACACTCAAATGAATCGATTTCCTTTGCATGCTCGTCGTAAACGAAGAAAGTATATTTGCCGTCAAGAAGGAATCCATCTTCGTTAAGGCCGGTCTCTCCTGCCATATCCGAAGTAAAATCAAGCCTTAAACTGTCTTCATCAAGATCGATTACTTCAGATGCAAAAAGAACCTCTTCACCTCTGGATACTGTATATGTGATGCCGGGAATAAATCTGTAATTGAATAATTCTTTGTCAAAATCGATCCTGACTCCGATCGAATCTGTGTTGGAATATACACCATTGGGGGCAAGAACAAGGCTTCCGTTTTTATAATAATCAGAAAGAACGCCCGGCATAATACCGTGATCAACGGTATTGAACTCATATACGGCATCTATTACTTCTTTTGCATTAAGGATTCTCGGAGCCTCACCGTTAAGATCAACTGTAACGCTTGTAGTAATGATGGTTTCAGAAGAAGTTGTTAATGCTGTCTTAAATTCAGAGACTGTACGTGATGCCTTAGCGGCTTCACTGTTGTAATCAGCTTCGCCCCAGGAAATATATACAGTAGCTGTCTTGGCTTTATAGTCATATAAAGGCTCCTGAACGTTATATCTTATTGATTCCTTAACAGCAGAAGAAAACGCATTCTCTTCACTGTTAAATCCCGAGGGCGAGATAAGCTCTTTCAGATCATTGGAAGTAACGTCTGTCTCGCCAAGATAAGTCAGGAGTTTGTCGGCATCACCGCTCTTAACGTCTTCGCAAAACGTCTCACAAAAAGCTCTTGCTGTATCTGTCTCTTTCTGATTGCTGCAGGCACAAAGTGAGAGCATCATAGATGATACCAGTAAGGTTGCTAAGACAGCTCTAGTTAATCTTTTCATCAAATTCCATATCCTAATTTAAGTGGCGCCCTCTATCAGAAGGCGCCACTTTTATTTTTGACTATTATATCAAAACTTGTTCAAATCAAATTAGGCAACATTGCAGAAACCATACATAAGAACATTGCTTGTGCCTGCCTCATAGATTACGAACATGTAGAATCCGGGAGCAGCCTCGCCGCCAACGGGATAATCGATATCATAGAATGTACCGTTAGAATATGATGTCGGAGAAACCGTATTGGAATATACAGGATTCTGGAGAGCTTCACCTATAGAATCTCGGTCTTCCTTGTCTGTGTAGTAATAGCTGTAATCAACAGTCATATTGCAGGACGGATCAACTTCCAAGGAGAAAGCAATCGTCAAAACATCTGTTGAATATACTGCATCACCTGTTCTGTAGCCGTCATAGTCAAACCACTTGGCGTTGATGACATAGCTTCTGAATGTTAAATCCTCGAATGCATAGTATTCGCCTTCACCGGGGAATGTATCACCGGGATTACCGCCGCCTGTTGTAGGAGGTGTAACAACAACAGACTTCTCAACAAAGCATGACTGAACATCTACTATTTCATCACCATAAGGTCCGACATAGTAGAGACTGATAGTATAAGTGCCTGTCTCAAAAGTATCACCGCTGGAAAGACCGATAAGGTCGCCATCTACACGGCAAACAACATTTGTGGATTCACCAAAGATAAAGTCAGGACCGGTGTAAAGGTCAGAACCATCCTTTGAAAGAACGAAATACATTCTCTCGCCACGTGCAGCATAATCAAGGACTGCAGAATCGAAATAATAATCGTATTCGATGAAATCAGTATCGAAATAGATATCATCGTCATCTGCAAGCCAGAAGCCGCTCATTGTTGTATCAATGAAACCGCTGATCATATCAGCTGTAAGAGCGAAATTGATATCAGCGTTTCTGTAATCATAGAGCTTCATGAACTTCTTGCTGCCAACATTGTCAGGAATCCATTCTTTGTCTTCCTTAACAAACTCTGCAGTAAACGTTACTTCAGTAGTCTTAGCTTTCTTAACTGCAGCTGTAAGATCATCAATGTTTGTGTACTCTTCCTGAAGAACCTTTGAATAATCACAGATCGTGAAAACGATGTCGATCGAAGCCTCACCCTTATTTACGGAGACTGACTCTTCATCAACCTCATATTCAATGGTTGCTTCAACTGCTTTGTAGAAAGCCTTCTCATCATCTGTACTGTATTCAGCAGACAAGAGCTCGGTCAAAGCAGTAGCCTCATCACTCTTCTTGTCGAGAGTTGAGTTCTTGATCAGCTTACTTGCATCAGCTGCAGCCATATTCTCTGCCAGTTCTCCGGCAGCTTCAATAACAGCCTTCTTGCCTCCGCCGAAGTCAAGACAGCCTGTGAAACCGAATACGATAGCACTGCTTAGTAAGACAGATACAGCTTTTTTCATTTGGTTTTTAAGCATTAACGTACCCTCCCTCATCTAGGTATTAAAACAATTTTATATTTAATCGACTAAAAACTCAATAAAATTAGCGATTTTTAAGAAATTTCACATTTATTCTAAAAAATAATATAATATCTCTATAAATTTGGGGGTACTGAAAATGGCTGTAGCACCTAATATCTTAATTTGCGACGATGATCCGGTTGTACACGAATCATTAGGATTATATCTCGACAACGATAATTTCACGCATTCTGATGCCTATGACGGCAGGGAATCTCTTGAAATGGCACAGGCTACCAAGCCTGATCTTATTCTGCTTGATGTCATGATGCCTGAGATGAGCGGCCTTGATGTATGCCGCGAACTCAGAAAGACTATGGCTACTCCCATCATCATGCTTACAGCCAAAGGAGAAGAGATCGACAAGATCGTAGGACTTGAGCTTGGAGCTGATGACTATATCGTTAAGCCTTTTTCTCCCCGTGAGGTTATCGCAAGAGTAAAGGCGGTCCTCCGCCGCTTCGGCGATGCACCCAAACCGTCTTCTGTCCTTACTTTCGATGGTCTTGAGATAAACCTCAACAATTATTCAGTTAAATCTAACGGTGAAGCTGTTCCCTGCACTCCTAAGGAAGTTGAGATCCTTTATCTTCTCGCTTCCCATCCCGGACAGGTCTTCGGCCGTGACCAGATATTGGAATCCGTTTGGGGTGTTGATTACAACGGTGATTCACGTACTGTTGATACTCACATCAAGAGGATCAGACAAAAGATCACATACGATAATGCTTCCTGGTCAATCCAGACCATTTATGGTATCGGATACAAATTCGAGGTCTCATAAATGTTTCAGAGTACGCTTCTTAAGCGAACAATGTCCCTTGTCGTATTGTCACTTGTGGCTTCTGCCATCATAGCGACAATAGCATTCGTCGTAGCCGGAAAAAGTGCTACTCTTTCCATCGAACTGGACAATGCTCTTAAGATCGATTCCAAAATTAACGATATCTTTTCAAGCAATCCGGAATATTTTGAAAATTCCGATTTCAGATACTATTTCTTCAGCTCAAGTTACGCAGCAGGACACGACTACTATCTTGTCAACATGAACGGAGATCTTGTTAATTACACCAGTCAGGAAAACAGAAATATTTCACCTTCAGACACATTTGAAATACTTACAAAGATCAACACTTTCAAATTCAATAAATATAACGGACTGGATTACTATATCGCCGATAATCTCGAATATAACATCTCTGATGCAATCAACGTCTCCCGCATGTCGCTTACCATCAATGGTAATAACTATTATCTCTACTCACTTAAATATCTCAACGGATATAATGAGCTGATCGGTAAATACCTTAATATCCTTCTTCTCTCAACACTTATGGCCGCATGTACGATGCTCATTCCGGCTTATGCATTTGTCAGCAGAATGGTCCTCCCGCTTCAGAAGATCAATGAAGTCGCGATGGAATACGGCAAAGGCAACTTCAGTGTCAGGGCCGATGAATCCCATAAGGGCGAGATCGGTGAGTTGGGCCAGTCATTCAACTTCCTGGCTGACAGACTCTCAAAATCTATCAGCGATCTTACAGCTGAACGTAACCAGTTACAGGATATCTTCGATGTTATTTCAGATGGTATCGTCGTAGTAGACAAAAATTCAGTTCCCGTAACAACTAACAAGGCTATCCATAAACTTTTCGAGCGTGCTGAAAAGAACAACATGTTCACTGAAAGACTGCAGCTCATTCCTTTTGATGATGTATGGACTGACTTTGAAGACTGTATTGCAACAGGCGAGACAAAGACACGTCAGATCGATAACAGAGATTATGCCTATCAGTGCACGATCATTCCTAAATATGACTCATCTGACAGTACGCAGGTTATCGGTGCTACCGGATTCTTCCGTGATATCTTCGAGGAACAAAAGAACGAGCGTTTCCGTCAGGATTACGTTGCCAATATCTCTCATGAGCTCCGTACTCCTCTCCAGACTTTAAGAGGTCTCATCGAACCTCTTTCAGACGGAATGGTCAAAAAGGAAGCTGACCGCCAGCGTTACTATCAGATCATCTTAAACGAGACAATGAGACTCTCGCGTCTTATCGATGACATGTTGGAGCTCTCAAAACTTCAGTCCAGAACGCTTGCGTTTAAGACCTTCCCCTTCAACCTTAATACTCTGATCTCAAGCATCGAGATCAGGTTTAAGCCCATCATGAAGGAAGCAGGCATCAAGTTCTCCGTTCAGAACAACTACGGTGAACTTCCTACTGTTATGGGTAACCCTGATCGAGTCGAACAGATCCTCGTTATACTTCTTGATAATGCCAAGAAATATACTCCCGCCGGTAAGAGCATCACTATTCTTACCGATTATATAGAAGCCGAGAAAAAGGTTTATATTTCTGTTGCCGACACAGGCCAAGGCATCCACGAATACGATATCGGTCATATCTTTGACAGATTCTTCAAGGCAGACCGTGCGCGCGGTAAGAAGGGTTCCGGCTTAGGTCTCTCTATCGCCAAGGAGCTTCTTACTTATATGGGCGAGACTATCACCGTCAACAGTAAGTATGAAGAGGGTTCAACCTTCACATTTACATTGACAAAGGCAGAGGTTCCGGATGTCTGGGACTGATAACGAAGGTATAAGACTCAACAAATACATTGCTTCGTCAGGTCTCTGTTCAAGACGCGAGGCTGATACTCTCATCGAAAAAGGCAAAGTAACGATCAATGGCGTTGTTGCAGTACAAGGCGCCAAAGTTAACGAAGGCGATATCGTAGAAGTATCAGGCAGAAAGATCAGGCCTGATGATGACATGATCTATATCGCTTTCAACAAACCTTTGGGTGTTACATGCACGACTGATAAGAGGGATCCTTCAAACATAATCGATTATATCGGTTTCGATGAGCGCATCTTCCCTGTCGGACGTCTCGATAAGAATTCATCAGGACTTATCCTACTAACTAATGACGGTTCTATCGTTAATAAACTCTTAAGAGCAGAAAACGGCCACGAGAAAGAATACCTCGTAACCATTAACCGTCCATATGACAAGGAATTCATTAAATCAATGGAATCAGGAGTTCCTGTTCTGGGACAGCTAACACTTCCCTGCAAGCTTAGGCCTTCGGGCGACAAAACATTTAAGATAATCCTCCATCAGGGATTAAACCGCCAGATCCGCCGTATGTGCGAGTTCTTAGGTTATAAAGTCACAAGACTCAAGCGTATAAGATTCATGAACATCATGTTAGGTGACCTCGAGACCGGTAAATGGAGATATCTTACTTCAGACGAAAAGGAAGAATTACTTAAAGACATATAAAAAGGCTGTCCGAAGACAGCCTATTTTATTTATTGATAAACGGTCAAAATATTACTCTTCGTCAGCCTTTTCTTCAGAAGAATCATCAGATACAGATTCTTCAGAAGCTTCAGCAGCCTCTTCAGCTTCTCTTGCTGCCTGCTCTTCAGCTCTCTTCTGAGCTTCAGCCTCTTCATCAGCCTTCTTCTCAGCCTTTGCTTCTTCTACGAGAGCATCAAGATCAGTGGAACCGGTATCGTCTGCAACGAGTTCCTTCTCATAATAGAACTTAACCTTATCCTTGCTGTTGCGGGCACCGTATGCTTCAGCGATTGCAAAGCACTCTTCACGGAGCTGCTTGAAATCATCAACGGATTCAAGATCAGATGAAGATGTCTGATAGCATGCATCTTCGAATACATCATCAAGAACGAGATAGAATGTAGCATCCTTCTTGAAGTTCTTATCAATAAGAGCCTCAGCCTGGTCAGGTGTACCGTCTCTTCCGTCGAAGTTCTCAAAAGGAATAGCAATCTTGCTGTATCTGTATCTGAGAACAACATTCTTCTCGTTGTAATCAACAGCTACACGGAACTTGGCAATGAGGAAAGACTGTGCAAATACAAGGATGCTGATGATCGTGCTGAGACCACCTACAACAAGCAATGCGATCTTAATGATGTTATCACTAACCTTGAGCAATCCGATTAAAACAAGAAATACACCAAGAATGAAGAAGATAACAGAAAGTACTCTGTTACGTGTGATCTTTGATGGATTAGCCGGATAGCAATGCACGCCTTCCTTAGGCAGCTTTTCAATTAGTTCTTTGTTCTCGAGTTCAGTTGGCATATAAACCCCTCCTAAATTATTTACTCAAAACCTCAATCCTGTCTGAAAGATTAGCATACATTTCTTCATACTTTGCAAGCTTAGCTCTCTCATGCTCAACAACTGCGGCAGGTGCCTTGCTAACAAACGATTCATTTGAAAGCTTGCCGTTAAGACGCTTGATCTCACCGTCGAGACGTGTCTTTTCCTTATCAAGTCTTTCAAGCTCTTTAGCAATATCAATAAGATCTTCCAAAGGAATGTAGATCTCTCCACCGCCGAATACTGCAGTAACGGCTGTTGAAGGAATACCTTCCTTGGACTGTCTTGTCTCAAGAGAACTTACGGATGCGAGTCTTTCAAGGAATCCCTCGCCGTCTGTAAACATCTTGGCGATCTTATCAGAAGAGGTAACAACGATGATATGAGCCTTTCTGGAAGGAGCAACATCCATGTTCTTACGTACAGCACGGATACCTCTGATCGCATCGATCATGGTGTTCATCATCTCTGCGTCCTCAGGGCTGGACATTACCTTGTCAGCCTCAGGCCATTCAGCAACCATGATCGATTCTGCCTTATCGGCAATAACGAGATTGGAGTAAACCTCTTCAGTAATAAAAGGCATGAACGGATGCAGGAGCTTCATAGCCTCGCTCAAAACATAATTGAGGAGATAGATCGCATTGTTTCTTGTCTTGCATTCCTTATCATAAAGTCTGCTCTTTGTGATCTCGATATACCAGTCACAGAAGTTATCCCAGAGGAAGTCAACGATCTTGCTCAAAGCAACGCCGAACTCATAGTTATCAAGGTTAACAGTAGCTTCATTGATAAGGTTGTGAAGTTCTGTAAGGATCCACTTATCTTCTGTTGTGAAAATGGACTCATCAACAAGGTCAGGTGTGAAATCGTCATCTGTATTCATGACGACAAATCTCATGGCATTCCAGATCTTGTTGGAAAGATTACGACCCATGAGGATCTTATCTTCCTGGAATCTCTGGTCATTACCCGGAGCATTACCTGTAACGAGAGCAAATCTCAAAGCATCACAGCCGTTCTGCTCGATTACTTCGAGAGGATCGATACCGTTGCCCAGAGACTTACTCATCTTACGTCCCTGTGAGTCTCTTACAAGACCGTGAATGAGAATGTCACGGAACGGAACATCATCCATGTGTGCAAGACCTGCAACGATCATTCTGGAAACCCAGAATGTGATGATGTCGTAACCTGTAACGAGTGTATCCGTAGGATAAAACTTGGCAAGGTCTTCAGTCTTTTCAGGCCATCCAAGTGTTGAGAAAGGCCAGAGAGCTGATGAGAACCAGGTATCGAGAGTATCAGGATCCTGACGCATCTCCTTACCGCACTTAGGGCATGTGCATGAAGATTCCTTTGTAACGACTAATTCACCGCAGTCATCACAATAGAATGCAGGGATCCTGTGACCCCACCAGAGCTGTCTGGAGATACACCAGTCTCTGATGTCTTCCATCCAGTTAAAGTAGTTCTTGGAAAATCTCTCAGGAACGAATCTGATGGAACCGTTTCTGACTGCCTCGATAGCGGGCTTTGCGAGCTCTTCCATCTTTACGAACCACTGGAGAGATACACGGGGCTCAATAGTAGTACCGCATCTGTAGCAAGTACCTACATTATGTGAATAGTCTTCGATCTCTGTGAGGAATCCGCCCTCTTCAAGATCCTTAACGATAGCTTCTCTTGCTTCGTATCTGTCCATTCCTGCATATTTCGGATAATCTTCAGTGATCTTTGCGTCTTCTGTAAGAACGGTGATTACCTCAAGACCATGACGCTGACCTACTTCGAAGTCATTAGGGTCATGCGCAGGTGTGATCTTAACGGCACCTGTACCGAATTCGATATCAACATAATCATCAGCGATAACAGGGATCTTACGGCCGACAAGAGGCAGAACGAGCATCTTGCCTACTACATCCTTATAACGCTCATCCTTAGGGTTAACGGCAACAGCTGTATCACCAAGGAGAGTCTCAGGTCTTGTAGTAGCGAGGTCGATATATCCTGAACCGTCCTCGAAAGGATATCTCAGATGCCAGAAGTGACCTGCCTGGTCTGCATAATCAACCTCAGCATTGGAAATTGATGTAAGGCAGTGAGGACACCAGTTGATGATCCTCTCACCTCTGTAGATCAAGCCCTGATTGTAGTACTTAACGAATACTTCCTTTACGGCGTCAGAGCAGCCTTCGTCCATTGTGAAGCGCTCATGTGACCAGTCGCAGGAAGAGCCTATCTTCTTAAGCTGCTCAACGATCCTTCCGCCGTACTGTTCCTTCCATGCCCAGGCTCTTTCAAGGAACTTGTCACGTCCGAGGTCATCCTTTGTAAGGCCTTCCTCACGCATGGTTGCAACGATCCTGGCCTCTGTAGCAATTGAAGCATGGTCAGTACCGGGTACCCAGAGGGTCTCGTAGCCTGACATTCTCTTATATCTTGTGAGGGTATCCTGCAATGTATTATCCAAAGCATGACCCATGTGGAGCTGGCCGGTAATGTTCGGCGGAGGCATCACGATAGAGAACTTCTTTCCCGTCTTGCCTGCCTTGGGCTTAAAATAGCCGCTGCTCGTCCACTTCTCATAAAGCCTGCTCTCGGCTTCATTCGGATCAAAAGCTTTACTGATCGAATCAATTCTTGCCATAACTAAATCTGATATCCTCTCTTACTTCTTTATCATTGAGAGCGCACCATAGAGGATGGAATCATCTCCTAAAGCCGCTTTCTTGAATTCAACTGTTTCTCTAATTGAAGGCATGCAGTATCTGTCTACTTCTGACAGGATCTTCTCAAGGAAGATGTCACCCACTGCCTCGATTACGCCGCCGCCATATACAACTACGTCAGGGCTGAATGTATTAACAAGGTTGCCCGATGCGACCGCAAGATAATGACATGCACGGTCAACTGCTTCAACGGCAACACTGTCGCCCTCAGCCAAAGCATTTTTAAGCACCTTGGACTTGAACACACCATTCTCTACGGCTTCTGCCATAGAAGACTTTCTACCTCTTGAGACCTGCTGTCTGATATAAGCAGACATACCCTGCTTGCTTGAAAATGCCTCAAGGCATCCTCTCTGTCCGCAATTGCATAAAGGTCCCTCAGGATCAAGGATCATATGTCCATATTCAGCAGCCTTAAACTTATTGCCAGTGAAAAGTTCGCCGTTAAGGATGAGACCGCCGCCCATGCCGGTTCCGACAAAAAGACCGACGACATTCTTATAACCCTTGCAGGCACCATACTTATACTCGCCAAGCACGCCGACATTAACGTCATTACCGATATAAAAAGGACAACCGAATTCCTTTTCGATCGGCTTCTTGATATTGTAGTTTCTCCAAGGAAGGTTGGGCGAGAAAAGAACGACGCCTGTCTCCTGGTTGATAACGCCGGGAGCTCCTGCAGCGATGGCATTGATCTTATCAGCCTTGATCCCTGAAGCGTCAATAAGCTCTTTAACCACGTTGATTATGAGCTGCTCGATGTTATCAGATGAATCTCCGCCTGACTTTGTCTTCTTCTTGAGTCTGAAAACAATTTCTTTCTTAGAATTGAAAACAACGCCAAGAACTTTGGTTCCACCAATATCAAGACAAATGTTATATGATTCTGCCATAGTCTTACCCTCCTTTTTTAATCTGTTCGTTTACTTAAGATCAGCTTACGCCCAAAGCTGCACCATTAGCAGCATTTGCTTCACTATAACTCTTCTCGGAAGTACCGTTCTTATAAATGAGAACCGGCTGCTTTCCTTCGACGATGCACTCTTTCTTGATGATGCATTCCTTAACATCCTTCTCAGAAGGAATGTTATACATAACATCTCTCATAGCTTCTTCGATGATGGATCTTAATCCTCTTGCACCTGTGTTCTGCTCGATTGCCTTGTCAGCTATTGCTCTGATTGCATCTTCCTCGAAAACAAGTTCAACATCATCCATCTTGAGCATCTTTTTGTACTGCTTGATGATTGCATTCCTGGGTTCTGTAAGGACTCTTACAAGAGCATCGGCATCAAGCTTATCAAGAGCTACCGTAACGGGAAGACGACCGATGAATTCAGGGATAAGACCAAACTTCATAAGGTCATCAGGCTTAACATCGTGGAAATAGAAACCGCTGTTTCTGTCTTTCTTGGACTGAACTTCAGCGCCGAAACCATACTGCTTCTGCTCTACTCGCTGTGCGATTATCTCATCGAGACCATCAAATGCGCCGCCTACGATGAAAAGGATATTTGTGGTATCGATCTTAATGCACTCTTCGTTAGGATGCTTTCTGCCGCCCTTAGGGGGAACATTTGCAACAGTACTCTCAAGGATCTTGAGCAATGCCTGCTGGACACCCTCACCTGACACGTCACGTGTGATAGAGACGTTCTCGGACTTCTTTGTGATCTTATCGATCTCATCGATATATACGATACCTGTCTGTGCTCTCTCAATATCGTAGTCAGCTGCGATAATGAGCTTAAGAAGAATGTTTTCTACATCTTCACCGACATAACCTGCCTGTGTAAGGCTCGTGGCATCGGCAACTGCGAAAGGAACATTTAAGATCCTGGCAAGTGTCTGGGCAAGAAGCGTCTTACCTGAACCTGTAGGTCCGAGCAAAAGGATATTGCTCTTGGAGATCTCAGTATCGTCAGCGGGAAGATCTGAATAAACTCTCTTGTAGTGGTTATATACGGCAACAGAAAGTGCGATCTTCGCGTCATCTTGACCGATTACATAAGAATCAAGCTTCTCCTTGATCTCATGAGGCGTAACAAGCTTCTTGGGCTTGATGGAACGCATCTTGCGCTTTTTGTTGACCTTCTCCTCTTCAGCTACGATGCCATATGCCGTTCTGATACAATCGATGCAGATATAGCAGTTAACACCGGAGAAAAGTCTCGGTACCTCATATTCGGATTTACCGCAGAATGAGCAGCTCAAAACATCTCTTGAGTCGCCGCCGTAGTTGCCATTCTTAGAATTAGCCATTAAAAATCTCCTAAAAATGATATTTTTAGTCATGATATTTTATCACTACCTGCCATTTTAACAAATAATATATATATAAATATTTCAAAATGGTGATAATTTAGGCTCAATTAAGAAAACAAAGCGTTAAATGGCCGCAGAATCGAGTATTACAGTAAAAGGACCGTCATTTATAAGGCTCACCTGCATATCAGCACCGAAAACACCTGTACCAAGAGTTTTTACCTGTGGCCTTATGGAATCAGCGATATAGTTATACAGTTCTTCTGCCCTTTGAGGGCCCATGCTGTCAGTAAATGAAGGCCTGTTGCCGTGTTTGCAGTCAGCATAAAGAGTAAACTGGGAAACCAGTAAGATCTCACCGTCTATATCGGAAATGCTTAAATTGGTCTTTCCGTTACTGTCAGAGAAAATGCGCATCTTGAGAAGCTTGGCGATCATCTTATCGGCTACCGCCTCATCATCTTCTTTACCGATACCGCATAAAACCAGCATGCCGGGACCGATGGAAGACTTTCTTACACCTTCTATATCAACTGCCGCTTCTTTAACTACCTGGATGCAAAACCTCATAGATCAGAACTCCACATCCTTCTGGCAGCCTTCAAGCATATACCATGAACCGTTGATTTCATATACAACATAATAGAAATCAACACTTGCGTTTTCGGTATTCTTACTGAAAAATACGGTCACCTTCTGGATCTGTATCCTTCCAATCGCAGAATACTCAAAACCTGTTACGAAACAGATCGCAGACCTCATGCCGGCTTCATCATAACCATTAGCTATAGAGTAATCCCGGTATCCCGTTGATGCCGTACCGTTAACAACTGCATCGATTTTCATGACATCTCTGTACTGCGAATAGAGATCATCTCCGGATGATTCATCTAATTTATCCATAAAGCCTTCGGGATAGCATTTGTCGAACATTGCCCTGTTATCGGTAAACAACGCTTCCATATATGCTCTTGCAACGTATTCACCGGATGTGTTTACCTGTTCCATGGTGACCTGGGGCTCGATCTGAGGTCCTTTATCTTTGCTGTCACAAGCAGTAAACGCAAAAACGAATACAAGCAGTAAAGCTATAGCCGACAATGTCTTACGCATCTTATTCCTCCTGCCCCGTCATCTTCTTAACATAATCTAGATATTCAATGATCTTGCGTTCGTATCCGATGTCCGTAGGCTCATAATATTTTTTCCCGATGGTCTTATCAGTCATGTACTGCTGCTTGGTAACATGTCCCGGAAAATCATGCGGATACTTATATCCGACTGAATAGCCCAGTTCTTCCATTCCTTTGGCAGGGGCATTTCGAAGATGCATCGGAACAACACCGGTATCAGTATTAGTGGCATCATCAAGAGCCTTGTCGATCGCCAGATAGGCAGCATTGGATTTGGGTGAAGACGCAACGATAATGCACGCTTCAGCCAGAGGGATCCTTGCTTCAGGCATACCGACAGATCTGGCACATTCATGAGCCGCAACCGCAACGAGCAACGCGTTGGGATTTGCCATGCCTACGTCTTCGGCAGCACAGATCATTATCCTTCGCGCAAGGAACTCAATATCCTCTCCTGCAGCCAAAGCTCTCGCAAGATAAAGGATCGCGGCATCAGGGTCAGAGCCTCTCATGGACTTGATCATCGCGCTGATATTGTCATAGTGGTATTCGCCATCCTTATCGAAAAGAACGGTCTTAGTCTGGATGCACTCCTTCATTACTTCATCGGTAATCGTAATAGAACCATCAGATGAAGGCGGAGTCGTAATAACGGCAAGTTCTATGCTGTTAAGGGCAGATCTCGCATCACCGTTGGACGTCTCAGCTATTTTCAGAAGCGTCTTTTCGGATATTTTGACATCCATGCTGCCAAACCCCCTTTCCTTATCTGAGAGGGCATTTTGCAGCACTTTAACGATATCCTTTGATTCGAGAGGCTTTAGCTGGCATACGGTTGACCTGGATACCAGAGCCTTGTTTACCTCAAAGAAAGGATTCTCTGTAGTCGCACCGATCAATACAACCGTCCCGTCTTCAACATAAGGAAGAAGGGCATCCTGCTGTAATTTATTGAATCTGTGGATCTCGTCGATGAAAAGGACCGTCTTGCGTCCTTCTGAAAGGAGCGGATTGGAAGCATCCCCTACGATTTTCTTTATATCTGAAACGCCTGCCGTTACCGCATTAAGCTGCTCAAATCTAGACTTTGTCGTATTGGCAATGACACGCGCAAGAGCTGTCTTTCCGACTCCAGGCGGACCAAACAAAATGATCGAAGACAGACGGTCTGCCTCGATCATTCGTCTTAACATCTTTCCTTTGCCGATGATATGCTCCTGACCCGCATACTCATCCAATGTCAAAGGTGACATTCTGTAAGCGAGCGGTTTATCTTCCATAATATCAGGACATCAGTCGTTATATCCCGGATATCAAACGATATCGGGATATACGGGATACTTATCAGTAAGAGCCTTAACTCTCTTGATAGATTCTTCCTTCTTGTTGTCGTAGTCGAAGATGCAGTCAGCAATGATATTTGCAACTTCAACGAAGTCTTCTTCCTTAAAGCCTCTTGTTGTAGCAGCAGGTGTACCGATACGTACGCCTGATGTAACTGTCGGCTTCTCGGGATCGAAAGGAATTGTGTTCTTGTTAGCTGTGATGTTTACATCATCAAGACGCTCCTGGAGCATAGCGCCTGTAACGCCTGTACCTCTCAGGTCGATGAGCATAAGGTGGTTGTCTGTACCGCCTGATACGAGATTAACGCCTCTTGCAAGAAGAGCCGCGCTCATAGCCTTAGCGTTCTTAACGATCTGCTCTGCATAAGTTCTGAACTCAGGTGAGAGTGCTTCCTTGAAAGCAACAGCCTTAGCAGCGATGATGTGCATGAGGGGGCCGCCCTGCTGTCCGGGGAATACTGCGGAATTGATCTTCTTAGCATATTCCTCTTTGCACATGATGATACCGCCACGGGGACCTCTCAATGTCTTGTGAGTCGTTGTTGTAACGAAATCAGCATACGGAACCGGATTGGGGTGAAGTCCTGCAGCAACGAGTCCTGCAATGTGAGCCATATCTACGAAGAGGTATGCGCCGACTTCATCAGCGATCTCTCTGAACTTCTTGAAATCAATGATTCTCGGATATGCGGAAGCACCTGCAACGATTACCTTAGGCTTGCACTCGAGTGCCTTGGCACGGATTGCATCGTAGTCGAGCATCTGTGTCTTCTCATCTACCTGGTAGAACTCGGAGTGATATGTTCTGCCGGATACGTTGATCTTCATACCGTGTGTTAAGTGACCGCCGTGTGAGAGGTCAAGTCCGAGGATAGTATCACCGGGCTCAAGAATAGCGAAATAAACCGCTGTGTTAGCCTGAGCGCCTGAGTGAGGCTGAACGTTAACGTGCTCTGCACCGAAAAGCTGCTTAGCTCTGTCGATAGCGAGCTGCTCTACGATATCCACATACTCGCAGCCGCCGTAATAACGCTTTCCCGGATAACCCTCAGCATACTTGTTTGTGAGCGGTGAACCTGCAGCTTCAAGAACTGCTTCAGAAACCATGTTCTCGGATGCGATAAGCTCGATCTTGTTTCTCTGACGTCCGATCTCCTGCATTATTGCGGAATAGACTTCAGAATCTTCAGCCTTAATGTGGTCGTACATATATAATCCTCCTGATGGGGTAATAATCAACGCGTAATATTTTATTATAAGGGTCAAGTTCAATCAAGCCGAAAAAAGATATAAAGAAGTATATTTCGTGCATAGATTTTATCTATGTTTCCGCTTGGTTTTTCGGTAAAAAATCACCTGAGGGACTTCAGATCTTGTAGATCTCGTCAGCAGAAGGAGCCGGCATGGGTCTTATGACACCATCAAGACCAATTGTCCTGGCGCCTTCAGAGGCATCAGTGAACTCTCCGATGACAGTAGCTCTTATGCCCTGTTCTTCCAAAGCCTTAATGACCTTGTCAGGTTCAGACGAAGCTATCATAAGCGCACCAGAAGAAATGAGCCTGAACGGATCAAGTCCCAACGCATCGCAAATTGCCTTTGAACAATCAGTAAAAGGGACCAGTCTCTGGTCAAGCGTAACACCAACCTTCGAAAAGTCTGCCATCTCAAAAGCAGCGCCCTCAACACCGCCTTCAGTAACGTCATGCATGAGGTTGACACAGGATCTGGGGAACCCGTCATCTCTTAATGAGCCTGTCTCTGAAGCCAATGGACCTAATATGGTTCCTTCCCTTACAACGGAAATAAGGCTGCTGTATGTCCTGGCCTCTTCGATATACTCATCAGGGACTTTGCCCTTCAATTTGTCTGCATGCTCATTAGCGGCAATAAAGCTGCCTTCGATAGCTGCTGTCTTAGTGATTATAAGCTTATCTCCGGGCTTCGCATGTCCCAAAGGAACAGGGCTTCCCTTTTCAACTACGCCGAACGCAGTGGAAATTACAACGAACCTGTTTACGCAGTCAGATACTTCCGTATGGCCGCCAACGATGTCTACGCCGAGTTTGCCGGCCTCACGGCTGGCCTGATCAACTATGGAACTTATCTCTTCCTCGGTCGAATCCGGAGGGGCGATAATTACGATGAGAATACCGGTGGGAGCTACTCCGCATGCAGCAATGTCATTGCAAGATACATGGATAGCAAGAGTACCTGACTCACTGCCGCCTGCAGTAATGGGGTCAGAAGAAGTGACAAGGAGATTCTCGCCTGTCTTGAGCCATGCGCAGTCAGCACCGATACCGGCGCCTGAGAGCGTATTGCTCGACAGCTTAGGAAGTCTTGATAAAACAAGAGATTCAAGCTGCTCGTCTGTAAGCTTTCCTATTCTCAAAGCTTCCTCCTATGTTCCGCAATATCAGAACGGATCGATGATGATGTCTTCAGTTCCGAGCACACCTGATTCAACGAGGCTCTCGATATCAAGATCCTTTTCTGCCTCGATTATATCCTCAGGATGAGGATGTGTCTTCGGGTGTTTTGCAACAAATACAGTACAGCAATCCTCATAAGGAAGGATCGATGTCTCAAAAGCACCGATATTTCTTGAAATATCGCATGTAGCCTGCTTATCGATACCGATAAGAGGTCTTAAGATCGGCATCTTTACGACTTCGTTTGTGGCAGCGATCGCCTCCATGGTCTGGGAAGCAACCTGGCCTAAACTCTCGCCTGTGATAAGGCATTTACAGTCATTCTTAAGGGCAAGGCGCTCTGCTATCTGGAGCATTACGCGGCGCATCGTGACCGTGAGCATATCCTGAGGAGAATGTTTATAGAGATCAAGCTGGATCTGCGTAAAGTTAACGACATGAAGAGTCATTCTTCCGGAGAAGCCTGATACGATCTTGGCGAGGTCTATTACCTTCTGCTTGGCAAGGTCACTCGTATAGGGATATGAGTGGAAATATACTGCATCCAAAGGCATTCCTCTTGAAGCCATCATGAATCCTGCAACAGGGCTGTCGATACCGCCTGACAATAAGAGCATGCCCTTTGCGCATGAACCGACAGGAAGTCCTCTGTGAGCCATCATCTTACCTGAGTAGACATAATTGGACTCACGGATCTCAACATTCAGGATAAAATCAGGATTCTTAACCTTAACTGAAAGATCCGGGAACTTCTGAAGGATCTGATATCCGAGTTCTTCACAGATCTCCGGTGATGTCATCGGAAAAGTCTTGTTTCCGCGCTTGCTCTCAACCTTAAAGGTCTTGTATCCGGGATTATTCTCGAGCAGTTCCTGAACACACGTGAAGGCATTTTCCTTGATAGACTCAAAGTCTCCTTCAAATTTCCTTGCAAGGCTTACTGATACGATACCGAAAACCTGGCATACTGCCTTCATTATGGCCTCTGCTGAAGCCATAGACCGGAAGTTCGGGTTATCCTCTTCCTTGGGTTCGATCCAGATCCTGCTCTGACTCTGATATATCTTCAGATTACCGAATTTCTTAAGTCTGTACTTAAGGTTGCTCTTAAGCTGGATCTCAAAAGATCCTCTGTTAAGTCCCTTGAGGGTTACTTCACCCATCCTCGCCAAAAGGACATTTGCCATATTTATATCCTCACTTCACCAGAAATTGATCGTATATCTCGTCTACACACTTAATGAACTCTACTGCTTCATCCATAGTATTATACCTGGAGAAGCTGAGCCTTACAGCATTTGCGGCCGTCTTCCTGTCCACACCCATCTCGAGAAGAACGTAAGATACTTTCTTCTGCTTGGCTGAACATGCGGAAACAGTAGACACGAAAATGTCGTATATTTCAAGACAATGAAGCATTGTCTCTGATTCAAAACCTTCGAAAGAAACATTCAGCACATAAGGAAGAGCATCGTCAGGAGATAAGATCTTCGCGCCCCTGCTGCTAAGTTCCTTACGGAGATATTCGTTGATCTTCAGGACCTCCGAACGCGCTTCATCGATCTCAGAAGTCACTTCCTTCAAAGCAGCAAGGAAAGCACCGGCAAGTACAGGGCTCTGCGTTCCGGATCTCATTCCCTCCTGCTGTCCGCCTCCGAGGATCAAAGGATCGATCCTTATGCCCTTCCTGACATAAAGAACCCCGTTTCCCTTAATGGAATGGATCTTGTGTCCTGAGAAAGAACACATGTCTGCACCCATGGATGACAGATTTATGGGAAGCTTTCCCAGTGCCTGGACACAATCAAGATAGATTGCCGTATCAGGCGATAAGGCTTTTATAGTCTTTGAGATGCTCTCAAACGGAAGAACGGATCCTGTCTCATTGTTTACGAGCGTGAAACACGCAAGCGCAACTCCGCCCTTTTTGAGTTCTTCTTCAAGGCTCTCTGCTACGGGCTTACCGTCTGAACCTACCTTTATATATCTGATCTCATAGCCGAGCTTTGCGAGATATTCAAGGCATTCTAACGTAGCCTTGTGTTCTGTCCTTGTGGAGATAACGGCATTGCCGGCGCGCTTATTGCGGCTCATGTATCCCTTGATCGCCGTATTGGCACTCTCAGTGGCACATGACGTAAAGAAGATCTCTTCTGTCTTTGCACCGAGAAGACCGGCAGTCTCCGATCTGATATTCTCGTAGAGTTCTGCCGCCTTGTTGCCGAGCTTATGAAGAGCTCCCGGATTGGCTGACAAAGAATTATCAGTAAGTTCCTGAAGCTTGGCTCTTACGCTGTCTGATACAAATGTCGTTGCACTGTTATCAAAGTAGATCATGGTGTTCCTTTTCCCCGCATTATAAGCAGGGGCCGTACATTTCCCTGAAAATGACGTATGTATTATATATTAGCGGGCTCTGAACGCAACAACAAATATATTGATTAAATCACCATTTCCTGTATGGGCATGTGCCTTTTTTTGTGGCCGCCCTTATCTCAACATAACAGCCGCAGGCAAGACATGTTCCCTGATTGATCTTCGAGCATTCCTTACAGATAGCAAGTCTTTGGGATGTCACTTCATCAGAAACAAGCTCTTCCGGCGGAAGAGCTTGGATTCCTTCTACAATGATCTTTTCGTATTGTTCCCTGCTGAAATCCTTAAGGAGACAGCGGGTGCAGATCTTTGGCATTATCAGATCTCTACTTCGATATGCATTACGCTTGACGCGGGGATATTGAAGCTGAGCTTGTCGCCTTCGAAGCTTACGCCGTCGAAAGCCTTCTCGCTTACAACATCGGGTTCATCGAACGTATTGTGGTCATCCATCTTACCGCCTACGATTGTTGCCTTGACGGACTTGATGCTGTTACCCATAAGAGTGCTTGATACATCGTATGCTTCAGAGCATGAGAGGTTACCGAGCGTAATGTGGATCTTGCCGTCTTTATCCTTGGATACTGACTCGTGAAGATTAGGAACCATGTACTGGTCCTCAAGACCGATCTTATCAGTATTAACGGAGCTCTCTACCAATGTGCCGTCCTGGTGACAGCTGAACATCTTGAAGACATAGTATGTAGGAGTCTTGATCATCTTGTCGCCCTCAGTGAGGATAACTGCCTGAAGAACGTTAACAAGCTGAGCGATATTAGCCATCTTGACTCTCTTGCAGTGCTTATTGAATATGTTGAGGTTGATGCAGGCGATGAGCGCATCTCTGATAGTATTCTGCTGGTAAAGGAAACCGGGGTTGGTTCCTTCTTCAACGTCATACCAAGTACCCCATTCGTCGACCATGAGACCGATCCTGCAGTCAGGGTCATATCTGTCCATGATCGCAGAGTGCTTCTCAATGAACTCTTCCATATCAAATGTCTTGGCGAGAGTCATATACCACTCTTTGTCATTGAAGCCTGTAGCGCTTCCCTTGTGGTCCCAGTCGTAAGGAATGGTGTAGTAATGGAGCGTAAGGCCGTCCATATAACCAAAATTCTGAGGATATGAGCCCTGCTGTCTGAAGCATTCCTTAAGGAGTGTCTCTGTCCAGTTATAGTCCCTGTCAGTAGGTCCTACTGCAAGCTTCTTGATCTTCTTATCCTTGTTGTACTGCTTAACGAATGTCTGATACTGCTTATAAAGATTTGCATAATACTCAGGCACCATGTTGCCGCCGCAGCCCCATGTCTCATTACCTACAGCGAAATAGTCAACAGTCCAGGGCTTCTCCCTGCCGTTTGCCCTTCTGAGATCAGCCATCGGAGATACGCCGTCAAAGGTCATGTACTCAACCCATTCGCTCATCTCACGGACAGTGCCGCTGCCGACATTGCCGTTAACATATGTCTTGCATCCGAGCTGCTCGGCAAGCTCCATGAACTCATGTGTACCGAAGCTGTTATCTTCCGTAACTCCGCCCCAGTTGGTATTGATCATCTTCTTACGTGATTCCTTGGGGCCGATGCCGTCTTTCCAGTGATACTCGTCAGCAAAGCATCCGCCCGGCCAACGGAGAACAGGAATCTTCATCTCCTTCAAAGCTTCGACAACGTCATTTCTCATACCATTCGTATTAGGGATATCGGAATTCTCACCGACATAAACGCCTTCGTAAATGCATCTTCCGAGATGCTCTGAAAAATGTCCCTGAATCTCAGGATTGATGTGGCCAAGTTCTTTGTTTGTGTTGATGAAAAGCTCGTACATAGATGACCTCACTGTTACAGAATAAGGATTAGTATATCTTTTTTATTTGGGGGATAATACCCTTCAATCGTCACATATTTACCCGACAAATTTATAAACCTGCAAAAATATTAATACCCTTCGTTCTACGAGTTCTGAATGGGCTTTAGCACCGAGAACATGTCTGCAATAGAACGAAGGGTATTATATTTTGGTGCAGATGGCGGGACTTGAACCCGCACGAGATTGCTCCCACTAGCACCTGAAGCTAGCGCGTCTGCCAATTCCACCACATCTGCGTGCGGGTTAGATTTTATATCATGAGACTTTAATTTTCAATAAGGACATAATTCACGGTTAGGTTATAATCTCATTATGAATAAGATAACCGTTTCCGTTACAGACCTGGCTTCATATATCTCCCGCCGCGGCAATCTTGCCGGCGGTTCATATGGTTCTGTATCAGGCATCGAAGGCACGAGACTCCACCAGAGAGTATTCTCTGACCTCAAGAAAGCCTACGGAGACATCGTCACTACCGAAGAGCAGCTCATATACGACTACGTATCCGAATCAGGCATCTGTCTTTCAGTAAACGGCAGATATGACGCCATGATGAACGTCTCAGGCAAGCCGCCGATGCTTTTCGAGATCAAGTCTTTCAACTCAACAAAAGACACATTCGAAGCACTCGTAAGACCTGAACACGTAACCCAGCTTAAGCTTTACGGTGCCATGTATCTGCTCACAAATTCAGAGATCCTCGATATATCGCTTACACTAAGATATGTTTCAATAACTTCTCTGGAAAGCTTCGAAAACACTTACACCATGTCTTTCGAGGATGCCGAGAATTACTGGGAAGAGATCTGTTCCGAATACTGTGTTTTCGCAAAGACACTGCTGGATTACCGTCAAAGCCTTATGGACACGACCTCCATTTTGAGATTTCCTTTCGACACCATAAGACCCGGCCAGAAGGAATTCATGAAAAAGGCACTCCTCGCGCTGAATTCCGGAGAAGCTTTTTTTGTCGAGGCACCTACGGGTATCGGAAAGACCGTATCGACTTTATATCCGGCTATCAAGGGCCTTGTAAAGAACAGATACGACCAGATCTTCTATCTGACCGCTAAAGAAGCTACAAGAGGCGTTGCAGAGTCTACCCTGAACCAGATGAGGAAGCAGGGTCTCATTATCCGCTCCATCACATTAAGATCCAAGGAAAAGATGTGTCCTTACGGCACCGAGTGTGATTCGAAGTTCTGTCCTCTTGCCAAAGACTATTACGGAAAACTGAAAGACGCTCTTGCTGAATCTCTTGTACTCGATGAGATAACACCTGAGAAGATAACTGAAATTGCATTAAAACACGGCATATGTCCTCACGAGTTCATGATAGACACGATGAACTACTGTACTGTCATCATCGGTGACTATAACCACATCTTCAGTCCGAGAGTATCTCTTATCGAGAAGGATCCCGGAAACCAGCGTGTTGCCGTACTCGTAGACGAGGCGCACAACATGATCGACCGCGGAAGAGACATGTTCTCTGCCTCCTTCTCCTTGAGCCTTATCGACGAGATGCTCATGGATTTTAAAGGACGCGATACAAAGATCGAGACAATGATCCATCAGGTCCGCAATTACTTTGTTAATATTGGTACATGTTTTGAATCGTCAAGTTCGTGTTTCAAGTTGCTGGAACAGGCTGATGAGAACAAAGTGCTGATGACTGAGAACTGGGAAGCGATGAGGCAGCCTCCCCGTCAGCTTTACGCAAAACTATGGTATGCGATAAGACAGTTGTCTTTCGTGCTGGACCGCCTGGAACAGGGACAATGCAGAAAGACTTCAGTTAAGTTTTTCTTTGAAGCAAGATATTTCCTTACGGTATTGGAGCACTATTTTGATAATGCGTATATCACGACCGCCTCGAAGATCAATGGCGATATCACGCTTACTCTTAACTGTCTTGACTGCGCATCAAAATTAAACGACATAATCAAGGATCGGATGTCAGTCATATTCTTCTCTGCAACTTTTACTCCGTATGAATATTACCGCAACTGTCTCGTTGGACCTGACTGTGATTACTCGTCTTTCTTAAGACTTCCGTCACCGTTCCCTCCTGAGAATCTTGAGATCATGATCAACTCAGAGATCTCAACCGCTTATAAAGACCGTTCATTAACCCAGTATGATCTTACGCAGTCCATCGCAGATTGTCTTTTGGGAAGGACCGGAAATCACATGATATTCTTTCCTTCGTTCGAATACATGAACCAGATAATGCCCATGATCGAAGAATATCTGAAAAGGCACGACGTAAAGGATTACAAGATCATCTCCCAGATAACGGAGATGAGCAGTGTCGAGAAAGAGGCATTCCTGAACAGTTTTGCAGAACCATACCCGGGTCTTCTGATCGGTGCTGCTGTGCTTGGAGGCCACTTCGGAGAAGGCATAGACCTTGTCGGAGATAAGCTCACTGGCGTTGTAATAGTCGGTGTCGGAATTCCGAAGGTAACACCCGAAAGGCAGATATTAAGCAATTACTATGCCGAAAAATTCGGTGACGGATTCTCTTTTGCATACAGATTCCCGGGCTGGCAGAAAGTCCTTCAGGCCGTAGGCAGAGTAATCCGCACAGAAACAGATACGGGCTTTGCGTTCCTGATAGACTCAAGACTCGAAAAGCC
>Ga0247608_10001840_pt1 | contig 28133 bp, 36 predicted proteins | sample 176DNAGHGlowgp2_FD_193490 | JGI IMG/M metagenome (GOLD analysis project Ga0247608, IMG submission 193490) | Sheep rumen microbial communities from Palmerston North, Manawatu-Wanganui, New Zealand - 1766 DNA GHGlow gp2 | ecosystem: Host-associated > Mammals > Digestive system > Stomach > Rumen ... | reverse complement strand
TGTATCTGAATCACAAGTTTGAACTTGTCGGAAATCAAGTATCAGATCTCCCGCCATTTACAAGGCTTACTATAGTAGTCGGTTTCAATAGTTCATTCCGGAACCTAAACCAAGTCATCAGTATATTCACTGCGATTCATCCGATACCTTCAAAAATTTCACATGGTTATATATACACATCTAACACATATTTGTGGGATAAACCAGAGTTCCCTGGTGATTGTATAGGTGTTCCGAGACACAGAGTAGTTCCGACTAAAGACAGTGGCTGTGCAGATGATGTTAATATTATGACCGAAGTGGCTGAAAAACTTCTGCCCGAAGAACTTATAGATTATGATGCTATCCATATGAATTACTGGGAAAACTATGTAGATATGGTATTCGAAGATTATAAGAATCATAATAAGGGTTACAAGAATTTTATGGTTTATAAAGGACAACCTTTCTCTATAAAAAATCTTAATCACAGAGTATTTAAGATGGGTCTTAATGTAACTGCTATGGACTGGACTACATGTAAAGCTGCTTTCCATGGTTATCTAAGTGGAAATAATTATAATACATTCAAACAAAGTATAAAAGATGTTCTTGAAGGAACTCACGGAGAAACTGTTACTCCTTGTGTATTTGTCTCTTTAAGAGGAAAAGACAAGAAATATATCCGTATAAAATTCGTCATCAATGAGTCATTCATATATCATAATGATAATGTTGATAAAAGATGTGTTATGTATATAAGTGACTATGCATACCCACAAATCGGATATGATTTGGGAGAGAAACTTTTCATAATGACATTGTTCGGTGCTGATAAACAAGATGTCATAGATGCAATACAATCAAAAATTACTATTGATCCGAAGGTATACAAATATATGTTGGAAGAATTCCAGAAGTACAAAAACGGACAGAAGAATAACAATGAGAGAAATGCATGGTGATAAAATGTTTGAGTCTTTTTTCGGTAATGTGACTGATGATGAAATAACAGCATCATCAGATGTTGTATATGATAATTCAGATAACAATGATAAGTGTAATATAAGACTTATTCTCATATTTTCAATATACAATGATATGTATGACAAGAATCATAAATCATTGGAAATGAGATATAAGTTGAAGAGAATCAGTGACAGAATACATTATATGCTTGATAATTCTTAGTATATAAACAGTTACGGAACTATCAATTTCTTCCAGAACGGGTTTAATCCGGAAAGTTGCACTAACAAATATGAATATGATGATAATCTTGTCTGGAATGCCCAGCCCGGTCTTGATATGAATTCTTTCGGAAATATGGGTATAGAGATGTATCTTAATACTGATATTGAGAATCCTGAACAGATGTTTTAGTTTTTGAAATCACTTGAGTTCTTTATTCCTTATAGAATACTTTCACTGAATTACATTTATTTTATGTTTCTTGAGCAACCAGATTACTATGAATATGATTTTTATATAGAGACAAGTTTCATTGATAAACTTGCGAGAGTATCAAAGGAAGATTCTGGCACAAAGAAAAAACAATGGTGGGATTTAGACAGGACACAACTTAGTAATATCCAAAATATTGCATATAAACTGATTGGGCCTGGTGGAGTATAGAAACTAAGAGACTATATGGATGTCGGAAGCACTAATGACAAGATAATTATCGCAGCATATGTTCATACAGTTTCATATAAGATGATAATGACTAAAGAAGTTAAATACGGAAAGTACGATTTCAACTTCATTAGACAAGCATGTATAATGTATTTACATGGATATTTTAATATAATGAGCAGCATAACAACGAATTCATTCCAACAGATAAATGACTTCAATAATCTTGATATGAATATGATTAACAGATATCTGGAGAAAGAAAAACCGAATATCAGAATGTATATGCTGACTCCGAAAGCCAAAGATTTCTATTTCACTATTATATTGTTCAGTAGGACATATGTAGAGAATGAAGATGAATTTGACTTGATGGCTGTTCTTGTTGCATCAAAGGGAACAAAACCGAATAATACTGATATAGTGCATATAACATATCCTTTCTATCATACTGGATTGTCAGCAAAGAGGATATTCATATATCTTGATAAAGCAGGAGTTATAACAGATGAGAAAGTAGTATCTGACACACTGTCTGAAATTGATGAGAAAATCAAATAGAAATTGTAATTTGATGGAAAAGTTAAAACGATATAATATCATCAATGAGAGTTTCTTTGATGAGAATGAAGATGAACTTGAAAAGAATATAACTGTTGATGATTCTGAGAAACATATTCAGACTGAAGAAGAATATATCAAGAGTATTGCTGAGAAATATCAGTATATTCTTGTGATAGTGTCAAATATAGACATTTCTGACAGAACTGACATAAAAGAATTTGCAAGAGAAGTCAAGAAAAGAATATCTATATATAGCTATTTTTTCAAACAAAGTGATTTTATATTGAATATGAATCCTATAGTGGTTTCATTACACAATATACTATATTGTAACAAATCTATTACAGAAGAGGGTATAACTATATATTATATGAACCGATGTGATAATCTCAGATCAGTACAAATTAATATATTATGTAATCTGAAATTCACTAAACCAGATGAAATCATATCATTATGCAAATTGATGTATGTAAAAATCCCAAATAAATTCGGCACCGGCACAGCAAATTTCAGAATAAGCAGACCAGACAGTAAATTATATGTTGATATGACAGAACATGCATTTGGATTGTCATATCTTAACTGCAAATGGGAGAAATATAACATAGATGTTGTAAATTTTGTTGATTATTGTGGTTATCCGGGGATGTATGGTGATTTTATGAAACTGTTGTCTGAAAAGAACAATGATTATCTTTCAGTATATAATGATATTAAGAAAGATATGTCAGTTATTGAATACACTAATATACATAATGATTTCACCGAATTTCCGAAATTCAATGCCATTATGATAAGATATCCTGGTTCCGGCGCACAATGGAACGGTTATACTTCTGATACTCCTGTATTTGATTTTAATAATTGTATATGTTGGGATGATAATTCTGATGAAATATTCGGTTCAACTGATGTTGCACGGTATATAAAGAAAGTAGTCGAAACAGAGAAAAGAGGTTATCAGTTAATTGTGTCTGATTATTAGGGATTCATTTATGCAGAATGGCTTTTTGACGGAACATTTGTATATAACGGTTGTGAGTTCCTTGCAAGCATATGCTGTTATCAATATGAGAGTTATTCCGACAGATTTATTCAACAGGCTATTGCATTCGATATGCTAATAAAAGCAAGATACAGACAAACTCTGAGAAGTTGTCTGTATCTGTATCAGGGGTTAATGGATGGACCAAAGCGGAATTTGCAAGAGGAATCAAAGATAATTGAACAAGAATATAAGAAATTATATCTTCTTGACCAGTAATCTCTTGAATTTACATTTTCCGTCTATAATCGGTTTTGCAAAATCATAATTCTGGTTATTGCCTGAGTTTAGTTGTCCTATAATCTCAAATCTGATGATATTGCCGTTTGTGTCTTTGAACTCACATTCAAAATTTGGATTCATCTTGTCTATTACTGTAATCGGAACACCCATAATACCATAATAGTCAATAGGAATCTCTTTCATAGTATTGACATTGATTGCATCATATGTGTCATATTTAGGATAATTCTCTTCAGAATAACATTCTTTGAGAACAGTATGCTTCAAAGGAAGATGTTCATAGTTCATATTAGTGAACCATCTCACTCCCTTGACTCTTATATACTTCTTTCCGCCATCTGATACTCTACATGCTATTCCGTCCAATGGATATTCATCCGGTACTTCAAATTCTCTGTCACCACTGTGAATAGAACCACCAAGTTGAAGAGTCTTCTCAACAATATGCTTAAATACTTCTCTGTAAGTAACTCCGTTTATATTACCAAGTATGATAAACTTCTTGTTGTAGTCTATAAGCAACTGTATGAATTTCCTGAATAATGAGAATGGCGGGTTTGTGACTATGATGTCTGATGATTTTAGTATAGATTTGCATTCATCAGACTGGAAATCACCGTTTCCAGACAATTCCCTTACTGATTCTGATGCCCAGGTTTTCTCTATGATAGTTCCTTTTCCGTTCTCATTATATGAAGTTGCTATCAGTTTCTTCAGATTGAATTTCTGGTAGTTATCTCTGAAGAATTTATAGAAATTGCTTGTCTTATAGTTGTCACATGGACAATATACTACTTTATTCATAAATTCTGATTTCGGATAAAGTGATATCTCATCTGAAACATCTTTGTATGCTGTATAAAATTCATCAGACTTGTTCTTTCTTGCAGAAGCCAAATCTGTATTGGTCTGTTCTGTGTTCTTAGCCATATATAATATGTTTATTTTCTCAAAAATTGTACATCAAAGAAAATAAATAGTTTGAACTGAGTACAATATATAGAAGAATTTGTTGTTTAATTTTGTTAGAAGCAACTCAAGAATCAGTAGCAGTGATGACGAAAATTTCTTGATTGCTTCTTTTGTATTTGAACGTCTTTTATTGAAAATAAGGATAAATACTAAAATATGTGTCTTTATTTTTAATGGCTTTAAAAATTTTGAATGAAAATTTCTTTGATGATATAAAAGATAGTGATATTGAGAAAGATTCTGAGAGTCAGTTACAACCAGACAAGAATTCTAAGAAATCTTATTAGAACCTCATTTTCACTGTCTCTAACAGTGTAACTATATATCCATAGAAGATTCTTGGGATGGGATTCATTGATTTCAAGAAACTGTGGATGCTCATTGATGAGACTCTACAGACTATGAGATTCTATGAAACAAACAAGGATACTGAGATATATGTAGTGACTGAAAAAGACAGGAATGCATATGACTATTCTGTGTTGTCAAGAAATATGGTTCCACCTGAGAATACATATTTCAATGATTATAAAAGTATGTCGTCAAAAACCATATATGAGAAAGTATTTGATAATATAGACAGGTTTGTGACCGGATATAATCCGTACTGGAGAGAAGATGACTCAAAAGACAACTATTATATAGTCCTTACTACTGTATTCAATATATACGGAACCTGGGAGAAGATAGACTATGATATGTTCTATAGTGATATGTCAAAATTCATCTCAGTTATGACTAAATACAAGATGTTCATGGAACATATCTCTACAATGTTTGACTCAACTAATGACTGTCAGATAGTATTGAGAAAATGTGGCGACAATGATTATACATATGTACATGGTGGATACAGACACTTGCCTATGTCATCTTGGACTAATAAGACTATATCTATTATATACACAGAGATATTCAACTACGGAGAAGATATGACTTTCACTGATGAACAAAGCAGTTCGGATATTCATATAAATCCGACTACTAATATGAAAGATGTATATAAGATATGGCATAAGATTTATTTTTATCCAGATTCTCAAGAAGATTATCTATACAGACCAATAGGATATAATGACTTGAGTGAGCATAATCCAAAAATATGGTGTTTCTTGTACCGTAATGATGACAGCAAATGGACATATGAGCAAATCAATGAGTGGTTCAAAAAGCATTTCATAGATAAGATGAACCACAATAACAAACTGAATACTATCGGCAAGTGGGACAGATGTAATATAGAGTTGTTTATATGTGTCAATAAAGATACTCCGCCAAGAAGTGACAAGAAAAAATCATATGTCTATGAATATGAAGATAAACTGAATGATTATCAAACGCTTATGTGGAGATTCATTTACTATAATGAACGGTTCGTTAGAATAGGAAGAACTTCACGAGCATATATATCGGAGAACGCTTCTGATGCATATGACGGCAAGGATTAGTATGTCAAAGATATAAAGAAAGGATATTTCGGAGATTCGGAACCGATAATGGAGAGATTCACTGAGGATGGAGTTTTCAGTTATAACAAACCTAATAAATTTGACAAAAAGCAGTGATGAGTAATATATTTAACAAACTACTTAACAGTCATCTTCTAAAAGAGTCGTATTTTGATGATTTGACAGATGAAGACATTGATTCCGTCACTGATGACAGTGATGTCAAGAAACCTTATTTGTCAATGGAAGATTATTCAAAATTGTTCAATCATTATGAAGAATATTTCACTATATCATTCAAGATAAAATGTGATTCATATAAGAGAAATCATAGAGTATTTAATAATAAGTCATATGCCAAAGCATTCAAGAAACTGTACGCGATTCTTGATGCAGCATCATTTATTGATGATTTCAGTCTTGTTGTTGATATATTTTGTTATGACAATTTTTCTCAGATATTGAAAACTAAAGATTTTGCAAAGATAGAAGACAGTCTTCATTATATAGATTCTGAAACAGTTTTCAGTAATCCTGATATTATTGATGAGACTATCAAAAAAGTTCTGTTTGATGAATCGCCGAACATAGAAAGGTATGAATTCAACATAATATTCAACATTCTGTTCAATCATAACAACAGAAGCATTGATAATTTCCAGACACTGAGGACTGAATTTCTTTCAATAATCAAATGGGGTACTATGACGAAAAACATCGCCGAGCAGATAGAGAGTCAAGAATCACCGAATATATCATATAGGAAAAAGAATGAAGATACGAAGAATCCCCCTTCATTTGGCGAATACCTGAAATATGACAGCATATCAAATAACAAGATATTTGGTTTGTTTAGAAAGATGATGGGTGGATGGAAAGATAGTGATGGAAATCTTCTTGAATATCCCGGAAATGATAAGTGGGATTCACAAGCAGATATCATTGCGAGAACGGGAATATATAATCTGACAGCAAAACTATGTAATATAAAAACTGTATATGATTTCCATCTGTTCGGGTTCTTCTGGAACGGTTCTAATACTCATATAGTTCTTAAATACTATAACGGGAACAAGCATAAAAGTCTTAACAATATATCAAAGATAAAAGAATATATTGAAAATATATTTGAGAAAATGTCAGATGCTGAGAAAGGAACTATGCGGAACAATAACAGCAATATCACTATTAACATCATTTGTGACAGTTGGACTACAGAACTTCCGAAAACCCCAGCAAGAAGATATCTTAAAGGAGAGCCGTCATTCTATTACTTTATGCTTGACAAGAATAAGACTGGTGATTTTCCTGTGTCGGTAAGTATTGTGGATGATTCAAACAAAAGAAGAAGGTTCATTGACAGCAAACATACCAATGCATCAGTTGATGAATATTCAATACATGATGTATTAATTGACAGATGTAGGGATAATCTGACATCTAAATAGAATGACGTAAAGCCTTTGTTGAACCGAATAAAAGATATTGACTGAATTTATAATGAGCAAGATACAAGAAAGTTTCTTTGAAGATGTAAAAGAAGAAGACATTGAACAGGAAGAAGTCAAGGTAGAGAGTAAGTATTCACTCATGTTTGCTTTCAGACCGTCAGTTGGTTCAAGGGAAAGACGTATTTTCCTTGCACATGTCCCGTTCTATAATATATACAAGAAACTGATCAGTATATGTGAGAACGGAATGATGATAGGGAATGTGTCTGATTATGTATTCAGGTTCAAGATAGACAAATATGAATGTGATTTTGGAGTAGATGACAAGAAAAGTGACATAGACTCTTACATCACACAGATACTTGATGCTATCGGTGAAAAGAAAGCTAAATCATGGGGTCATACTCTTCTTGATATGGAATATTATATAGAGTTCCATAGAGACAGTTCACTTACCCAACAGGAATTTTGTCAGTCAATGACTGCACTCAACAGATGGGTTGTGTATGCAATGCATAATTTCAGGGTACTTGATTCAAGTCAGAAGATATATTCAGAGATAAAACTTCTTAGAGACGGATATACATTAGTAAAAAATGATACTGAACGAGTCGGGATATATGGAGAACTTGTTGCAGATTTGTGGAAGAAGATATATGAGAGAGAATATGATGTATCTAAGAAAGAAAGTATATATTTATAGGAATCTGACAAAGATGCTTTCAGTGAATTGTGTTATATAATTGTAAACAAGATGTATAAGAACAATGTGTTCAATGCGAATCTTGAAGAATGTACTACAAAGGAATATGACCAGCCGGTTATTATGCAAGGTTATTTAATGTCAGAGCCGTATTGTGATGTCAGTAAGTTTGTCGGTTATATAGTCAATGAGATAACTAACTATATGAAACTGTGGTTCAACAGGATAAGACTTGCAGACTACGGACAGTATGATGAGAAGAAATATACTATATTCATTATGATGGTCGATGATGACATAAAGAAACTGAATGGTGATTAGAAATGGAAGAATTTCTCTCAGAGTTATGATGTTGTTCAAAACAACAGTTTCTGTAAAGTGAGATTCCAGATTATAATGATTGACAAGAACTGTGATAGCATAGATGATTGTCATTATCCATATAAAACATATATAGACAATAGGGGATGGAGATAAATTATAAAGCACTAAATGAAGATTTCTTCAAGGATATAGAAGATATTGAAGATGAAGAGATTGAAGGAGAGAAAAGTCTGAAAGATTACAATTTCTATTTTCAGATTGATTTCACTATCGCAATGGATTAGGTGAACTATCAGACTTGTCATGACAAAGTAAATTTCAGGAAATTTGGAGAGAATAAAGTCAGACAAATATTTGATAATATGTCTTTTATCAAAAACTATAAGATAACTAAGGAACTTGCATTGCTCAGATGGGCTGATGAACGTGTCATTGGTGATGATATCATTGAGGACTTTCAAGATGCTAACAAGGATATGGAGAAGTTCCAGAAAGATTTGGGCAGAGGAAGAGATTTGTTTATGTTCAGGCACAGAGTTTATTTTGATGTAAATAACGGTGATATTGATTGTAAATCTGCTATAAGAGATTTAGTGTTGCTATGTCGGTTTGTAGATAATTTCTGTAAATATGCTGGTTCTATTATGGGTGATGGATTCGTGAAAGAACACTTGGGTTGTCATGACAAAGATCATATGTATGTCGCAAGTATCGGCGCTCCAGCAATATCAGTGTATTAGGGGTTCATAATAGACTGTCTGACGAGATTCGGATTTGATGAGGAAGAGGATTGGCATGAATATAATAATGTTGGAAAGATTCCTTTCTCTAAACAAAAAGAATATATGAGAGAATTGGTTATACAGGAATTCTCAAAAGGGAAATAAGAAAGAGGGAAGCCAGTAGATGACTTCCCTTATTTCTTTATTAAATTATGTTAGATTAGTTCAATGGGAGAGGACATTCTATCTTTGGATCGACAGTGTATTCCATAAAGAAACTTGCCCAAAAGTCTGCCATAATCAAAATACCTACTAACGGGATATCATTCACAGCAGTCATATATGCTGGCTTCTGATATGCTGATAAAGAGATGGAATTCTCTGAAAGTCCCATATGCCAGCGTATAGCACACAATTCCTGTGCCGATAGTTTAAGACCCAATGCCAATATTTCGATACAAGATTTTTCACCATGCCCAATGGGAAATCTGTCTGAAATTTCATATGTCATATACCGATGCCATCCACCAGATTCATCTTTATACATTTTTGATGATTCTTTGTAAAAATTGACTTTGCACATATCATGCAGAAGACAGCATATAATCAAACTGTCATCAGTTATGTTAATCTGTTTTTCCGGCAATGATATTGACAGTAGTTCTTTATGAATTTTCCGTGCTGCTTTTAAGCAATTCAGTGAATGAAAAAGCAAACCTCCGGTATGATTGCCGTGAAAGTGAGTAGATGACGGACATAAGAACATATCACTATTCTCTGTGAGATATTTAATGACATTCTCTATACCCGGTCTGTTAGTTGAGCGAAGCAATGAGATATATTCATTCTTCATTTCTTCAATTTGCTGATTTGTAAAAACCATAATGATTATAATATTTTGAATTTGAAAGAATATCCGTTATTTTCTGCTTGTTCATTAAGAGAACTCTCTATTGACAGTTTTTTGAATTCATAGTCAATGATTTCTTCCGGTGATAAATCTGGCCGGCAGATAGTCACTGAAGATATTTCATTATTATCAATTGAATGGAATATGACATATTTCGGTTGTTTGAGATTCACTTTCGTGAATTCAATAGAGATTGAAACAAACACATCATGTTCAAATCGTGCAGTTTCATCACCACAATTATAATTAACACAAATCATTTTCTCTCTGCGATATTGTCTGTAACAGGGAGTCTGGACCAATTTGCTACTCATAATCTGATATTGCTTAAATTTTGTGCAAAGATAAGAATAAAAAGTAATACAGACAAATTATAGAGAATAAAATTAAGAAGATTTAACTATAGTTTTATATGGTTGTATAATATTTGAGTATAAATAATATAAGAATACACAAAAACATTAAAAAAGAAACTATGAAGAAAATTCTATTTCTATTGCTGTTGATGACAATCGGACTCTTCGTATGTTCATCTTGCAGCAACAAACAGACACAAGCAGTCAAGACAGCAGAACTCGTAGTTGAAAATGTAATTTCTGAAGACCGCGAGTATATGTGCAAGTTAACAAATGATGATTATCGGTGGTACGAAACAACCATCACACTCGATGAATATATAGATTCAGAAAACTGTGATGGAACCGTAGCAGAAGTAACTAACATTTTCCGGTACATCAACAAGGAAACAGATGATGTAGCAATGATTCTTATCACACACAACAGAGACACTACTATCTATGATATCCGTAATACAATACGAATCGGATACGATGCTCTCAATGATGAACCAATCAATCTGACATTTAAGGATGTATATCAGCGACTCACAGAATCCAACACTGTCAAGCCACATACACGAAGTTGCTCTCTGTGCTTAAACAGTGTCCCTGGTTGCAGCACGGCAGAATATATATTCAGTGCAGATACAGTTGAAGTCTATGTCAATGCAGTAACTGGTGATGTGACATCAGAAATCTACACAGAAACAGAAGAATAACTATCATCAATATCACTGGAGAACAAATCAAAATTCTCCGGTTTTTTAAATCATAATATACTACAAAAACAAAAGAGACCCTTTATCAAGAGCCTCTTTATAATTATTATTGAATGGCTATTATTCAGAATCTTTAACAACCTTGTAAATTATGTGACCACTTTCCTGATATGACTCAGTGTGATATCCTTCATCAAGCAGGTTCACTGGTCCGTTCGGCTCACCCATACTGTTCATAGGATCGAAATCTACAAATTCAGTTCCTTCACCGAAGTGGAATCCGGTAGTCCATCCGCCTGTGTATGTGCTGTCAAAGTAGTTTGCCACATAACGAGTGTCCTCATCTTTCACAGAGAATCGGCAGTTGCCGGTTGTATAGATATTTCCATTCGGTTTCTCAATATAGAGAGCATGATTATGTGCAGAAATAGTCATATCCTTCAATTCTACAGTTCCGGGACCAGACAGCCAGATACCGTATGCAGAACTGTCAATAGTACCATTTTCAATAATATAGTGAGAATCACCACGCAAAACGAATGCTCCATTTGCATCTGCACAGTTTACAGTATAACCATTCATCTTGATTTTTGCTGAACTTCCGAAAATACCCGGAGCAATACGGGTGTTGGTCTCTATATTATTCTGTACTTCATAGATAGCAGGAGTAGAACTTGCTTTAGACCAGTCGCTCTTAGTAGTAACTTCAATGACTTTCGGACTTACTGTATATTCAGTGTCATTCTCGATTTCATCAATATGATTTTCTACATTCCAGTCATTGACAATGACATTACCTTTCTTCACGATAAGTTTATTGATATGAGCAGCCTTGTTGATATACAAAGTATCATCTCCAACAGTACTTTCAAATGTAGAATACTTACCGCCGCTGATAGTAACTGTTGAATTCGGAGCAATGACAGTAACATAAGTAGGTTCACCATCTTGCGGGACAACTGCTTTGTTATTGAGAGTGACAGCAACAGAAGAATCATTAGTGATTACGGCACCATCTTGTAATGACAATGTAAGAGAGACTGGCTTAGTGGTATTCTCAGTAATAGTTACGTTCTTCACAGCATTAATTTCTGTGTCTTTCTGGCTGATTGACAAGTTCTCTACAGTGATGTTCTCATATTGTCCTGTAATATAAAGAGTAGGATTAGATGCAGACTCAGACTCTTCTTGAGGAATTTCACGGCCCATAGAAACACTAACTGGTTCATCAGAAGTATTATTCAGATAAGCATATTTGTTAGAAGTGAGTTCTACTGTACTTCCTTCTTCCAGAGGAACATTGACTGTGTATGCATTATTGTTTGCTTCGGGGATAACAACACTTTCCATTGGAGTAAGAATATCAACAGTCTTCTTTTCAGGAGAAAGTGTATTGATAATCTCATCATTCTTCTCTTCAAGTTGTTCTACAGTCAAAGCCAGATAGTCATTTACATATCTTTCGAGATAGTCAAAGCGTGCTTTCAGAGCATTGTATTCTGTTGCAGAGACTTTTCCTTCAAGTGCAGTATTGACATCATCTGTGTTTGCTTTCTCTTCCAGACTTGTGCTGACATCATCAATATTCGCTTTCAAAGCAATTGCTTCATTTACATCAGCAGTCTTTGCATATGGTTCAAGTGTTTCTGAAGTGATGAAACCTTCTACAGAAGGAATCTGTGCTTCAACTGCTGCAACTTCATCTTTGGTAGCAAGATTAGTGATATCCTGATGCTGAGTCAAGTAGTTAGAATCATTCTCAAGTTCAGATACTTTAGTTGGAACTGTTGGAATATCGCCCTTGACTGCAAGTTCTGTTTCCGGAGTGATTACAGCAGATGAGCCGACAGCATAGTAAATACCATACTTATTGACATTCAGTCTTGAACCAGTATTAGTAGAAACATCCTTAGAATAAATCTGGACATTTACCGCATTAGCACTTGCACCGCCGTCATTGACTCCGACGAATGATTTGATATTATTGGTCTTGTCTTCATATATTACACCACCGCCGTCATTCTCATTGAATATCAATGCAGTCTTTCCGTCTTTCTCATACTTTGTATAAAGGACATCACCTTTCCAAAGTTTGTTCTTGAAATCATTCAGTTCATTTTTAGTAGCAAGTCCAGAGATATCCTGATGTTCAGTCAAGTAGTTAGCGTCATTATCAAGTTCAGATACTTTAGTTGGAATATCTTCAGTTTTAGCATACGGAGTCAAATCAATTGCATCTACTTTCTGATTGACTGCTGCAACTTGAGAAATAGTAGCGAAATTTTGAGTTGCTGCTGTGAGTTCTTCCTGACTCACAAGACCTTCAACAGAAGGAATCTGTGCTTCAACTGCTGCAACTTCATCCTTAGTAGCAAGATTGGAAATATCTTGATGACTTGTAAGATACTTAGCATCACTTTCTTGTTTAGTATAAGAATCACCCTTTCCTGCTTTTGTTGAGTCAAGTTCTTCAACATCAGACTACAAATTAGAGATAGATGTCTCAATCTGAGCTGCTTTTGTCTTATCACTTGCAATATAATCAGCAATTTCCTTGAGAGTGTTGAAATCTTCATCAGCATCAGCAACAACTTCAGCAATTGCTGCACTGACTTTCTGCTCTACATCATCTTCAGTCACAAAACCACTGACATCAGGAATATCTTCAGACTTAGCATATCCGTCTAAATCACTTTCTGTGAGATACTCTCCTTTTAATTGATACTTTTCATCAGATTCTGCTTTTGTATAAGCATCAACTTTGGCAGGGATATCTTCAGTCTTAGCATATCCATCTAAATCACTTTTTGTGAGATAATCACCTTTCAACTGATATTTCTCATCTGACTCAGATTTTGTATAAGCATCAACGGATGACGGAATATCTGTTTTCTTTGCATAAGTCTGTTCTGCTTCTGATTTCATCAGGTATCCGGACAAATCAGCACCACCTCCGGTAGAGATGTCAGCAATCTTCTTATAGATTTTATCATATTCTGCTTGTTCTTCTGCATTGTCCTTTTCTTCTGATTTCTTAATCTCATCAGAAATGAACTTCTTGTTAACTGGTTCCATAGAACGCCATTTGTCTTGCTGTTCTTTAGCAGACTTCTTGACATCTTTCCAGTCATCTGAATACGGATTATAAATTTTAGACATATTATTTATAAAATATTTTATTTTTAATGTCAAATTATAACAAATTTCATTTTTCTTTTCTATTGTTTATATTTAACATTGATTATTTCTTTATTTATCAAAAATAAAGGGAGGTAAAATAACCTCCCTTTAATCTACATATTTGAGCATCAATGTCTCTTATTTTTGTTCCTTGCTCTTTCCTAAGCATTTGCTGCTCTGTCGAGTGCTGCTTCATCTACTTTATGCATTTTCACTAAGAACTGATTTCTTGCTGCTTGTTTAATAACAGGCATCTGCATATTATTGACAGTCTTTGTTTGTGGTTTGATGACCGGCATCTGCATATGAGTCTGGACTTGCTATAATGTATCTTCCATCATTCCTACAAGTTTTACGAGATTCTCCATAGATGTAGTCTTCAGTGATTCTGTGTCAATGCTTGTAAGAGTTTTCAGTTTCTGTTTAAGAATTTCAGACATATTCTCTTCATTCTCGATGATTTTTGCAGTATCAAGAGTTTTTCTCCGTTCTTCACTATCGAACTTCTCTGTTTCTCCTTCTTGGATTTCTTGCATCTTCATTTCAGAAACTATCTCAGTTTCTTGTAATTCCTACATCTTCATTTCAGTTACAACTTCCGTATCCTATATATTCTACATTTTCATATCTTCTGGAAGTTCTGTTTCCTGTAATTCTTGCATCTTCATTTCAGTTACAACTTCCGTATCCTGGATATTCTACATTTTCATCTCAGTCACAATTTCAGTATCTTGAAGTTCTTGCATCTTCATCTCAGAAACTATTTCAGTTTCCTATAACTCCTGCATCTTCATCTCAGAAATGACTTCTGTGTCTTGAATTTTCTACATCTTCATTTCTTCCGGAATAACACTATCTTGGAGTTTTTTCATTTCCATGTCTTCAAGTTTATTGCTGTCTTGAAGTTTTGTCATAGCCATATCTTTTGGTGTAACGGGTTCTTGTAACTTAACATTAATGAACTGTGGCTCATATTTGTTTTCTTTTATTTCCGGCATTTCCATATCAGCCAGTTTATCAGAACCAGACAATTTGACATCACTAATTTTGTTGTATTTGTCATTGTTCACTTCAAGTGGAGTCATAGTCTGTTCATTTTGCTTGACTTCAGTATTGATTTCCGGCATAGTCAGTTCCTGTTTATCAAGATATTTAATTTGTTCAACCATCTCAGCACCGGGTTTATCAACCTGCATATCTATATTCGGCATATTCATATCGGGTTGTTTGTCTCTTGATGTTATCTCTGGCATAGTCATGTCAACTTTATCAACATTCCTATCTATTTCCGGCATGGTCATATCGACTTTATCAAGATTCTGTGGCTACTTCTCCATTTTATATACAACCGGCCCAGTCTCTACAAGTTCTGTTTGTTTAACTGGATGCTGATTTGGAACATAATTATCAATTTGTGTCATTTGCTGATCAATCAAATCAAGATTCTGTTCAATTTCAGTCATAGTAATTTCTGGTTTATCAAGATTTTCAGAAATCGGACTCATATTAATATCCGGCTTGTCGAGATTCATCTTAATTGGAGACATTTCGGGTTGCTTTGGTTTATCAGCATTGACAACCTGTTCAGTCATTGTTTGATTCGGAATAGTCAAATTCTCTATGATAGGAGACATCTCAGACATCTAAAGATGAGCATCATTATTGTCAATGGGAGTCATATCTGAAGTATAATGGTCATTATTTTCCATTATATCAGGCATTGACATATTCATCTTATCTGTATTCTGATTAATCTCCGGCATTTCCTATGATGCTTTGTCAGTATTCTTTGCTATATCTGACATTTCCATCTTTGTTTTGTCTGTATTCTGACTAATTTCCGGCATAATCATATCTCCCTTGTCTGTATTCTGATTGATTTCCGGCATTTCCATTTTAGACTTGCTGTTATTGGCTATAATCTCTTGCAACTTCTGTTTTTGCTTGCTTAGATTCAATATCTGCTCTTGAAGTTCCTGTGGGAGTTTATGTGTGTCAATTATTATATCAATCAGTTCTTGAGACTGGTGTTCAAGATTCTTGATAATTTCAGCAAGTTCCTACTCATTCTTGTCGAGATATGGAGCAATCCCGACTAATTCCTGATTTCCTTTGACAAGATTCATAATGATGCTGACAAGTTCTTGTATGGACTTGCTGAGGTTGAATTTCAACGGAATCAGTTCCATATCACCTTTGTCAAGATTCTTGACTATATCTACCATATCAAGTTTACGCTTGTCAAGATTCTGTATAATCCATCTGAGATCCTGAATATGCTTTGTTAAGTTTGGAACTATCTGGTTCATAGTCTGCTTTGGCTTCATCAGATTCATAAACAGTTCAACAAGGTTCTATTCAAGCTGTGACAAATTTTCTTGAATCTTGAACATATTCATCTCTGGAAGTTTCAGGTTCATAATTATCTCATTGAGAGACTGATTCAGTTTATCAAGGTTCATCTCAATGGTATTCATCTTCATATCCGGCTTTGCAAGATTCTTGATTATCTCTATAAGTTCAGCACTTGGTTTGTCAAGATTCATCTCAATCTGGTTCATATCCTGACTCGGCTTGTCAAGATTCATTTGTAAAATGATATATTCTTGAACAAGTTGTCTCAAGTTCTTATCTATTTCTATAAGAGACATTTCCGGATGGGTAGTATCTAACACTAACGGAATCAGTTCCTAATCTGGAATATCTTCTCCAACCAGACCATATTGTATAACTCCTTCCTGTTTTTCTGTATTATTGATTATTGGAGTCATTTCTTGCTGACTTCCGGGTTTCCCAGTATCAACAATTCCGAAATCCTTGAGTTGATTCAGTAGATTCAGAATCCTCATTCTAACTGCATTGTGCATTCCCTATACATCAATCTGAGCATAGTTATGTCTGACATAGTATTCATAAGTTCTATAGTCAAGTCTCATCAAGTCATTCCTGAAATAATATCTGTCTGGAACACGAGAGTCTCTTATCAATGTTGTATTAGATGTGATAATTGACTTAAAAGCACCCCACAAGTCCTTGAAATTCCTAATGACATATGCTTCATCAGAAACTGTAGCTCTGTGCCAAGTGCTATCAATTGGCAAATCAAGTATAGCAGCATCCGGTCTCAATGTGTCTGGATGCATCATGTCATTATAATCAGAGAAATAATGTGTCGTTGCTGCTGGATTTGCATCATATGAATATACCCCGTATTCATCAGGTAACATAAACATTCTCTTCATCCACTCAAATCTCCAATTAGTTGCAGATGCAAGAGAACCAGCACCGTCATATACTTCTCCGGCACCGTCATACAATTCAGTAAAATCAGAAGGTTTCTGTAATTCCCATACATACTATACTCTTTGCATCAGTCTGTTTGCCCAAAATACTCTCAAGTTGCGGACTTTGATATCAATAGTCGGTGAATTGTTCTTAGATTCAAATGCATCAGCGGAATACTCCGGTTCAAGATGACTTGATATAACAAATTCACACGGACTGCATTCAAGAGCAAGAATCGGGAAATCATCCTGTTCTGTTGACCATTCTCCGTTTCCCATCTGCAACAGTCTGTTATCATATATATAGATAATCATCTTAAAGTATCTATATATATCAGGAAGTTCCCATCTCTGGTATATGTCATTCCATGCAGCACTTCTATACAAATGCATCAAATGAAACATTTTCTAATCTATACCGTCAGAAAGACAAGTCAATTGAATAGTAGTGTCTGATTTGAGTCTTTGGCCGAGTGTGACATCAGTATCCATCAGTTTGCTGACACCGGTAATCTTATTGAAAAGATAAGGGAAATCTTTCTGAATAGTATATAATCCTTCTACGAAATCTTTCAGCATCTGAGCACGTCTGTCAAGATTTCTCTGAAGAAGATAGTTGTGTGCATTATATGTCTTTGTTGAACTGAAATATGCAGAACCGCTGTCTTGAAAATTCAAATCCATAAGACCCATTGGGAAATCGTCATAGTTTGCTTGAAAGACATTGGTTGTATATGATTGATTCTGTATGTTCCTGATAGTATTAATTTCAGATATTGAACCGCCCCATTCTCCGAACTCTACTTTGAATGTCAAGTGAGTCGGATCCTCGTGTCCCGGTCCAAATATAGCATTTGATGATTCAGAACCCCATTCATTTCCGAAATGGAATCTCTTTAATATAGACTGTGAATTAATAAAACGTCCGGCATCAAGTGGTTCAGATGCATCTGTATAAGCATCGGAACCAACAAACTCTACATATGGCGAGTTTCCTCGTCCTCCATATAGTTTCTGAATCCAGTTAGCAACTCTGTCAGAAGCAGAAGTAGAGTTTCCGCTTGTTGCATTTGCCTTCTGCATTGCTGATTTCAAATAATCTGTAAGAGCCATTATTTATATCCTATTAAATATATTTCATTATCTTGCCGGAGAGATGAAGTTCTTTCCGTCTGCTACATTCGGACCATCTACCAATATGAGTTTTGAAGCATTTCGGGTCACTTCACTGAACATATCCATCTTATATTTGTTTTCTATAGGATATTCATTCTCATATAATCTTATGTTGCGGATATTTAGCATGGAACCAAGACCGTTAAGAGACAATGATTCAAAACCGAAATTTCCGCTTGAGACAGCAGACTTGTACTCTTTGTTCATCATCTCTTTCATAAACAGTTTCCCGTTTCCGTCAACCATAAGTTGAGACAAAATGACATTCAATGTCTTTGAAGTAAAGTCAAGACACATATATGTCCATTTTGTAAAGTCCGGGTCTTTTGTAAATGTGACATTTTTCTTGAATTTTCCGAATGTTACTCTCAGTTGTTTATCATCCGGAGCCATATCTATAGAGAATGTGTCATTGTTCGTGCTCAATATACTGTACATAGAAGATTTTGATATCTTGAAACTTCCCGTCTCCCACCAGTTTGACAGTTTCCTGTTCAATCTTACCATATCAGCCGCCTTGAATCTGATTCCGTGAGTAATTTCATTCGGCAACTCACATACTTCACCTTGAGCAGAAATAAGCGTACCTCTCTTCAATGTAACCAAATCACCGACATATAGCCTGAGTGGAGTACCAATCTTGAAATACCAATACTGTTTGTCTTTGAGATAGAGGAACACAGACTTGACATTATATTCTTTGTTCATTTCATTATCCGGATTCCTGAACCAGCAAGTGTAAATCCAATGTGGTCTTTCAGAATCTTCATAATAATTGGCAGATACATGATAAGTGACATTGCTGCTTGCTATGTTAAAATCATAATATGCGTTAGATATCACATTTCCGTCCGGGCCGATTAATTTTTCGTGTACTACAGAATCCAAATCAAAGTCCTTGAGTGGATCGACATATGTAGTATGGTTATAAGATGTTTCTACTTCAGCGACAGTATCTGCAACTTCCTGTGAAATCTTATCTCCGAATAACTCTTCCTGTGAAACTGTAAGTTCATCTATAGACAACTTGAATTCATCTGTTTCTTTACGAGAAGCAACAGGATTGTATTTAGATAACTGACATTTATAATATGTAGGCATTGAAGCGATAGTATATATCACTGTAGATGATTTCACTTCAAACAGTTTATGCAGGATTTTCACATAAACTACATCTCCCTGTTGAGGCATCGTGTCATTTCCGTAAACTTTGTTCCATTCTTCTATAGTTACATTCACTTCAAGTGGTGATTCATAGTTTACTCCGAATAAATCAATAGTCAGATTTCCACCCTGATAATCTCCGTTTGCTGTGATAACTTTAAGAACTTTCGGACATTCAAGACCTATATTAGTCAATGTGTATTCCTGTAATATGATATCTTCTGAATTCGGTTCCGGTGTTGCTCTGCACCATAAGACATCGACTCCCACTACATCTGTAGCGGAATTCTACAATTGATTGATAATATTATAGGCTGATGCAGCCATCTCTTGAATGTTTAACGGCATATAAACTGTTAGTGACACATTTTCTCTATTTATCAATTTATCGGTTCATTTGGACTTAGAAAAAATCAAAAATATTGAAAAATTCCCTTATAATTAGCATTTCAGATATATTTTCAAAATAAATAGTTAATAAAATGTTGAATTTTTATTCAAATGACTGCAAGAAAGAATCAGATAAAAATACCAAGAAGAGATACTACTTAGCTGAGAGATGATAAGACTAATTATATTGACAAACAACTTGAAGCTGAGAAGCGATCTAAAGTATATACGACAGAAATCATCAATGAGATTCTAAAGAATATCGGTGACTCAAAAGCAGATATGATGCCGTTTTTTCACGGAAAGCCTCAGTGGAGAAATGCTGATATTGCATTTGAATATACTGAAGATGAATGGGATATCATACAGAGATGTTCAGAAGACCCTATATATTTCATTGAGAATTATTGTACATTCCTTACTGACTATGGCCGCAAAACGGTTAATTTGAGACAATACTAGAAAGATGTCATACATCTTATGTGTGATGAATATTATTCTCCTGAATTTGAATTGATGCTTCCTTCACACAGACGAGTGGTTTTATTACAGTCAAGACAGACTGGTAAGACTACAACCACTGCTGCCATATTTGCATGGTATTTGACATTCCACAATGATAAGAATGCGATGGTTGTTGCTAATAAAGGAGATACTGCTGAAGAAATTCTTGGTAAGATGTCCGATGTTTTGAAAGGACTTCCGTTCTTTCTGAAACCCGGTGTTACATCTGTTTCGCAAGAAGCAATCCGTTTTGAGAACGGATGTTCACTCAGATGTGCAGCAACTGGTGAGGCTCCGGCTACTGGTGATACACTCCATATGCTGATGATTGATGAGTGTGCATTGATTCCTGCTAATAAGATAGGACCGTTCTGGAGATCAGTGTTCCCTACTTTGTCATCTTCGAATTTGTCACAGATTATTGTGTTATCTACACCTCGCGGAAGACATAACCTATATTATCAGATATACAAGGGTGCAGTAGATGGAACAAACGGATTTGTCCACAAGAGAGTTGATTATTGGGAAGTTCCGGGACATGACACAGAAGAGTGGAAACAAGAACAGATATCTGCATTCGGCGAAGCATTCTTTAATCAGGAGTTCGGACTTTCATTTGATTCTGATGAATCAAAGTTAATCAGCCCACAAGATTTGAAATTCTTTAACAGAATCAAACAGATATATCAGAGTGTTGAGATATACGGCATTCCATATAGAGTCTCTCAAAAGATTCTATGGCATCCGAACTTTCATCCAGATAAACTGACTCCAAGAGATTTATTGACAAGACGGTTTGTATTACAAATAGATACGGCTGAAGGTCAAATGAGCGGAGAAAAAGGAAAAGAAGATCCTGATTACAATGTCATCAATATTCTTGAAGTTGAACTTATGTCTCCGATACGAATTAAAAAAAATCGCCTTGGGTATAAAAAAGTAGATACTCTTGATGTAATCAGATTCAGACAAGTCGGTGTGTATATAGACCATGAATTTGATGAAGAGAAATGCGCAGAAGCAGCACAGTACATTACATTCGTGCTGTTTAAGAACGGATGTAAGGTTGATGAAAATGCAATAGCATATATGGGAGGTGATAATGAAGTTATTCCAGATGAATATGATAATGTTAGAATTATGCTTGAAGTTAATTTCAATGGAGTTAATTTCATTAAGATATTCCGTAAGCATGATTTGTATTTTCCGAACTTGTTCATAAAGACGTTCCACAGCCAGAAAGCAACTAACAAAGAAATTGGATTCAAAACTGTTGGTGGAAATCACGGAAAGTCATATTACTGTGAACAGGGTGCTAAGTTTATGCAAAGGAGACAGATTATCATCTCACAAGATAATGAAATTCCGAATCTGAGCGGTATTCAACAACTTGAGGCATTTTCAAAGACAAAGAACGGAACATATAAAGGTTCCGGTATGCATGATGATATTGCTGTTACATGTCTGTTTGTCTCTATATTAATGGAAGAAGATTCATTCAAACTTTGGTGTGAAGAATGGATTAATCTTATTTCTAATGTGAATCATTCTATAGAAATGAAGGAGAAGATAAAAAAGATTATGATTCTTATGGAGACATATGTCACTGATACTGTAGAAGATGAATACACAGAAGATGATATTGTTGATTTGTTCAAGACTTCATCGAGCGGATTCAATGGAAACAGTATGAATCCATATGGGAATGATTTCAGCAACGGATTTAATGGTAATAATTTCGGTGGATATGGTGGAAATCAAGGATACGGCGGATATAACGGAGGAGGTTTCGGAAATCCCGGAGGATATGGGGGGATTATTCCAAGAAGAAGATAAATCAAAAATGGCTCTCAAATTTAAATCTGAGAGCCATTTCTTTGTATATAATATATCTGAATTAGATTAGAAATCCATGAAACCGTCTGTTTCTTCTTCTGCATTAGAAGTAGCAGTAGACAAATCAGTAATTTCATCAGCATTTCCGCCAGTATCATTGATATACTGCTTGTACATTGCCTCAATGTCTTCCATACGGATTCTCACATCAATACGCTGAGAGATACCATCTGTAATCAGCCTGAAGTATCTGTTGTCAAATTCCTTAGTGAACAAGTCATATACTTTCTCAGGATTGCTTGTCTTAGGATTGGGTGCAGCAAGATTAGCAGTAATAGCATTACCAGTATCAGCATTCTTGATACACTGCCACAAACTACCCGGACGGCGGTTTGCAAGAACCTGAATGCCCTTACCATATTTATATACAGTCAGAACAGAAGACTTTTCTTCATCACCGATGAGAATGTAATAGATTGAATAGCCAATCTGGTCTGTAGTAGACTTAGAGATAAGAACTTTGTAGTTACCACACTTGAAACCTTTCAGATACTCATAAGAACCTACAGTAGAACGAGAAGTGTCCCTTACGGTTCTGTCACCGAAGAAATATCTCCAACTGATAGCAGTTCCAAGCAAGTCATTAATCTGCTTTGCAACACTTTTAGCAGTCCTAATATCTTTGCCGAATGCTGTAGAAAGCATAGGAATATTATCCTTAACGACAGGTTTCCTCTCATAGAAACCAGCAATATCAGAAGCAATATCAAATGCAACTGGTGCAAGAGCATTAGCCTTTACGCGAGCAATAGCAACTGTAGACACATTACGGAAATACACAAGAACGTCAATGTTAGTCGGGATATAATGAGCGACAATCATTTTCTTGTCATTGACTTCAATAGTTCCATATTCATCAAGAGTATTCTCAAACTCAGTGTGACGCTCTTCTTCACGACGGGCATCAGCATACTCACGGAACCTCTTACCAAGAGCAGTATTATTGTACTTGTCTGCTTTTTCTGCTGCATCATAGAATGTAGTAGAAGATGCTTCACTCATATAGTTCTCAAGAACAGTCTCAACGTGATTAATAATGTCCTTGACGAGCCTTGCTGTGTTCTTATTTACATTTTTTGAATTCATTTTTATTGAAATAATCGATTATTTTTTGTCATTTAATTATTTATCTAAAGTCAGATACTGTTTATTTTGTCATTCAGGATAACTTTCAGTTCACGGAGTTTTCCAAGATGTCCAGTTCTGCGCAATACTTTGAATACGATATTCCTTGCTCCATATTCACCGTCTTTGGCAATAGCAGCACGTCTTCCGTTCACTATCTCATCATGGATTTTACGGACTTCTTCCTTCAGAATCTTACAAGCCCTCTTTGAATGACATTCTTCAGTATAGTCTGCTAATATATCTATTATATTAATGTATTGTGAAGCGAGTGCTTTAATCAGTTCTCTTTCGATGGGAACGTGATTTCCAGTCGGAAACTGGTTCCATTTGTTATAAAGAACGGAATACACTCCATCACTGCCTGGGAATTCATTGATATCCTGAATATACATTTCTACCGGATAGCCGAATATGAGAACATTGTGTTTCTCATTCCAGTTGTTCTTCTTCATATCAAACAACTCTTTCAGTGTATCATGGTTTCCGAGATTGGAATATTTTGCAAAATCAATGACTATATGCAAGTCAATATCAGAGAATTTGGACCAGTTGTATCCGGCAATGGAACCGACGATGACAATATCTTCAATATGAAGACCCATTTCCAGATCCTCTATGAATTCCTTTGCTATATTGACAAGTCTGACACGGACGAGTTTCCTCATTGTGCCGTCTTTCCATATCTTCGGATTCAGTGTATCTTTTTTCTCAAATGACTTGAGGTTTATCTGATTCGGGTATATCTTGTCAAACAATTCCTCAAATTCATTCAGTGCTTCTTCATTCAACATTTAATAATAATTAACATTTATCTATTTATCTATCTGGAAACTAATCCCAGCTACAATGGTACAATATACAGAGAAATTTTGTTTTTTAATGGAAGATATACAGCAACAAGAAAACAGCGACTTCTTCTCATCTCTTGGTGAAGAACAGATAAATGAAGCAATCAATAATGATTCTGACAACACTTATATGGACGGTGCTGTCAGAATATCTATGGATGAATGGCTCCAGAACTCTCGTTTCTCTCCGAATAATTTCAAGAAGAATGTGATAAGTTCAACTGATGCATTTGAGATGAGTGGAAAACTGTTATATAAATTGAATGATGAGACTGGAAACAATGAACTGCTTGTATGTTCTGCATCTATAAAATCATCACCATATTCAATAGAAAGTATTGAACCGGAGAATGAGAAAGAACGTGTTGAAGGAATTACTATATACGGTCATTGTGATGATTTGGATGACAGTTGTGCTTCACGGTTTGACTCTAAGTTTATAAAGAAAATAAGTACACAGTTCCACACAGCATTCAGATATGTGACGATAACTGGAGCATTTGAATCTATAAAAGTTCTTCAAGATGTCATATCTATGATAGAACAGAGAATGCTTGAGAAAAGTCCGTATAGCAGGATAAGGGTTGGACTTGACTCAAAGACTCTCGATGATGAAGGAAATGCAAGAACAATAGCATCACTTATAAACAGCGGATATATTGACAGAGAGATTTTACCTGGTAGAAGTATAGTAGAATATGTGTTCAAGAGATTCAACAGGACTATGACTGCTCAACTGTTCACCAAGACGCTTGTTATTAATAATGTGCGCAAAAATCTGTTTGATGATATTGAAGAACCAAATAATAAAAAAGAAATTGAAGATTTGCCGTTTTAACTATGGATTTGGATATAATCAGGAAAATAACAGAGAAAACCATAGGTTTTGACTTGGAAGGAGTGGAAGCAAGTACTCCAGAAGAAATTGAAGAGTATGAGAAGTATTGTGAAGAAAACAATATTCTTCATCTTTCTTCAAAACCATCAAATACTCCGATGCCGGATTATTACAAAGGCAGAAAAGAGTATAAACCGACATATGAAGAAGAATTTATAATCAAGATACTTATCAAATGTAATGATATTAGCAAATTTGATATATCTATTAATGATAATGGTGAACTGATTGTAAGAACTCCGAAAGAATCTTGGTGGTGTCTTGCTGGAAGAGAATGGCTGGTTGATTTGAAAAACAAATCAGTAAGATTGATAGCAATGAGTTAAATTATATGGATAACAATGACACTATAAGAACTATAGGAGAACTGAAAGAGTTCTTGAACAAGTTCAATGACAATGATATATTAAGCGGAGAATACCGTAAAGAATTTCTGGGAGAGTTTGTCAATTATGAGTACAGACCTCTTCTGAAATCTCTGTTTGAGAAAAATGGGAATGTAGTTACATTAAAGGCAATGATTTATTGAGTTATGAGATTGAAGAAAAATAGGACAATGCTAAATTTCTCTGAAGAAAATCTACAGACAGTCAGAGATATAGTCAATGATGAACATTTATACGGCTATCCAGTTAAGAAGTATAATTTCCTTCAATTAAGAACTATGCTTCTTGGCAACGGATATGACTATGCTTGGAATCTGAATACTATGTTTTCAAGATATTCGGACCAACATCCTGTTCATTTTATGACTGACTGGCTGCATAGTTTTGAGTTGTCTGGAAGACTCTACAGCATTCTCAACAGTCACTATATGCTTCTGAAGAATGTCCAGAAGAACTATGTTATTACATATAAGAGAAGAAGCACAAAAAGATACACAGAGACATCAAAGCATCTTCAGAAGAAATCATCAATGACTGAATATGGAGACTGGCTGTTTGAAGATACTGATGATTTTACTACAGAAGAATTTCAGAGAATACAGAAATATGAACACATGTTCAAGGAAGTTATCATTGTGCTTGGATGTGCTAATAGAGTGAATAAACTCAGGAAGAAAGGAAAGTTTATTCCGATTCACAAATTAGAAGATTATAATTATATCGGAAAAACTATTTGTGAATATTACAATGATACTTATGACTGTAAATCAAAATATGAGTGCCATGAATGGTTTGCACCAGATATATTTCCAGTATGGTCAAAGCAAAATTTCCGCATAGCATTACAGAGATGTGTATTCAGATTGATATATCCGAATATCATAAGAGATAATAACGGTAATCCAGAATACATTCTTATTGGATTTGATGATTATCCGTTCAAAGGAAAAGAATAATATTAAAAACATATTCATATAGACAAAAATACAGAGCATCAGAAAGTAATAGATTTTGCTGAAATGATTCCAGAGATTTCAGCAGATATTTTACCAGAACCATTTAGAACTGCATATTTGAACAATCATTCTATTGATTATAAAGTAGATACAGCATCTAAAATTACAGATCATGAGTATGTCAAGAAAATTGGTCTTACTATAAAAATGAACAGTGATTGTTCTATGACATGTAGTGGTCTTGGTTCATTTACTCTTTCAAGTTACGGTGACTGGGGAACATTCTTCACAGATTGGGCTGATGATGCAGAGAAGAAGATATTCCTTGATATGGTCAAGAAAAACATAATTCAACTGTGGCGTATCAGAGCATACAAAAGAGAAAATGACATCACAGTTGCATATGACTACACTGACGGTAGTTGGATGAAGAATGTATTTAAATAAGTTAATATTATAAACTATATAAATAATCCGAAGTATAATATACAGAAGTAGAGTTGTATTTATGGCATACAAGAAGACAGAGAAACATGAACAGAGAGTGTTCAGGCAGACTGTTGAGTACGATGAAGTACTCGACTGGATGCTCAGAGACTCTGTTTCTATATATGACCAGACACTGTATTACTACAGACAGGAATACTTCAGATGCAGGGACTTGAACTGGGCTGAACTGCCGAAGTATCCGTCACGATTTGACGTGACGGATATGGTAAAAGTCAAGGATGCTTTCACTACTTCAAAGATGGACATAAACATCAAACAGGAATGCATAGCACAGGCTTCTGAAGCATGGACCGGATACATCTGGGCCAGGAAGAAGTATAAGGAACATCCGGAAGAGTTCACTGACGAACCGCAGATGCCGAGGTACAAGTACCGCAAGCAGGTATATAATGTAATCACTGTGAACAAGACCCGATTCCGCGGGTCTTCAGACAAGTACATAAAACTCCCTTGTACTGACTACAACGTCCGGATTCCGGACGGTTTGAAGAAGGAATGGATAGACCAGTTAAAGATTTCATACAGATATGGAAAATTCCATATTGTATTCATTTATAACTATGAACTGAAGAGAGAATTTGAAAGACAGCAGAGAAAAGAAAAAGCAGTCAAACTGAATCCCAAGGCTTTCCTTGGGATTGACTTGGGACAAAAACTATTTGTAGCAGGAATGACTTACGGATGTGATAATGAACAGTCGTTCATTATCAGAGGCAGTGAAATCAAACAGTTGATAAAAGATACTAATGATAGCATT
>Ga0247608_10001839_pt1 | contig 28147 bp, 20 predicted proteins | sample 176DNAGHGlowgp2_FD_193490 | JGI IMG/M metagenome (GOLD analysis project Ga0247608, IMG submission 193490) | Sheep rumen microbial communities from Palmerston North, Manawatu-Wanganui, New Zealand - 1766 DNA GHGlow gp2 | ecosystem: Host-associated > Mammals > Digestive system > Stomach > Rumen ... | reverse complement strand
GATTATTCATTTTGTCTGATTCCAATATATTCAATCGTAAGAACCATCGAATCTAAAAATAGTAGTCCATCAAATGCCAGGTTCGTCTGGGTCAGGTCAAGTTCAATCGAATGGGTCAACCGCTGTGTCTTTAAATGGTCTAATAGAGAATGCATTACCTGGTTTATCTTCTTGATATATCACAGCATCTTTTTCATCTATTCAAACGCACCAAGCAACATTATTAGCAGTCATTGTTGATGACCAGAATCTTACTGGTCAATATGATGTATTCTTAGCACCATTACTTCTATTAAGATAATATGCACTAGGGGCTTTTAAACAATCCATAAATTCTGTTTTATTCCACAATCATAATCTAGTCATAGCATCTTTTAATGCTCACCATTCATCTTTAGTACCAATATGGAAACCATCAGGACAAGGTCATTGTGTATCCCTATGGATTACTTGACGAGCAACAATAGGAACGGCAAGTAAATCACTAGCTATTGGATACTCAACCCCTGGTAAGAATATGTTAGACTCATCATCTTCCCATCTTGCAACAAAACAAAACTCATCTACAAAGTTTGGTATAACAGTATATTGCTTAGTTCAATTAACATATATTGAAAGCTCACTATCTGTCCCACTAGAACTAGTAGTCATTAATGTATTTGTATCTTCAGAACTTAATGTTATACTTGGTATAGATTCAGCTAAATATGGGCTACTATTATCAAAGCTCACTGTAATTGTAGTAGGAGTTGGTGGTGTAGGTGGTTGCCTATATTCGTGTCAATACCAATTACCCATATAATAGCTTAAGAATGTATTAGACTTCTGTGAATTATCGTGTCAGAGTTTATTCCCTTTAACATACCCTAGTAGATTTTCTTGTGATATTATTGTCATTGTGTATGTTAATTATTTTTAAAAGGACGAATACTAAGAAGATATTCTTTATTATAGCCACTTCATAAACCTGTCCTAGTAAGACATATTCAAGTAGTAGCACTATCCTCAGTTCTAGTCCACCAAAACCATATGTCACCCTCACTTTGTGCTAATAATAGGTGTGACTTAAAAGTATTAAAATTAGAACTATAGTCTAATCCTGTAATATTCATCCAAGTTACTATTAAATTACTCATATCTGTTTGTGAAGGTACCATCCATCAATTAGGTAAGAATCATTCTCAAGGCTCCCAACTACAAACATCATAAGGGTTATCATATGAAGGTGTAAATGGAGGCACTGCCTCACAGTTTCTAAATGCATATCAGTTTCAATACTCTCATACATCTGGTGCACCATAATCTTTATCCATTAATACAATTACGTTTCAAGAGTTTGGAATAAGTTCTATAGTTCAAGAAATAGGTTTATGAATAATTGTTCAACCTTCTCACTCATATTCAACAATTGCTTCTGTTGTTATTACTCACCATATTTGTGCTCAGGCAGACACTCATACATATAATGTTTCTCAATCAGCTTCTTCTAACTTTCATTGTTGATATAATTGCCAATCATAATAGGTGCTTCATACATTCTTTCTCTTTATTTCTATTTTGTATTCTCAATTAGCACTTTCTGTGAACCTAAATATAGATTGTTCATCTATACTATCTGCTGGTACTACAAAACTTCTTGTATGGTTACCTACTCACCATCTAATGTCATTAGCTAAACCAGATGATGCAGAATGGTTTAATCTTCAATAGAATGTTATACTTTCTTCACATTTAAATGTCCATTGTCATCAACTATTAGCATCATATCAACTAAATACTCAACTAGCTGTAGTTGATATTCAAGAACCCCTACCTGTATATGTTCTACATTCTGTATCAACAGTAGGATTATCTAATGGATTAGGGTTAATAGTAGGTTGTCAAGTACTAACACACTTTCAATTTTCACAATCATATCCACTAGGACAATCATCACAAGGTACACGTGGTGTTGTAGGATTATCTACAGGGTCTGTATCTGTTCAACCTGGGACAATCTGTGTTTTACTATGTCAATAAAAAGGTCAATAATAATAGAATCAAGCTGTATCTGGTCTTGCCATTATTATTTTATTCTAATATAAATTTATCCTTAAACCTGTCTATAACAAAGTCAAGGAATTCTTTTGTATAAATATTTGTGTGTTGATTGATAATATCTGTATTGAAATCTATTCCTAACCTAAATGGTACATATTCATATGGTGCATCACTTCTAATATTTAAGTCATTATCATAACCAAACCTTCAAGCATCTGTACCTGACCATATAACTAATGAATCATATCAGAATGCTTTAGCTGCGTGATGCATAGATGAATCAATTCAAAAAACTGGATATCTTGCAGCAAGGGTAACTAACCATCTCATATTCTGTACTGTTAATTGAATACATCAGTCTAGTTTAGGTTGGTCGTCTCTCTCTACAACATATACAGTGAATCATAATTCTTTAAGTTTATCGGCTAAGTATTGTGCATCCTCAACCTTTAAACTTCTATAGCTTTTATCTGCACCATTTCTTTGCATAGTGCTACCAAATGGTTGGAATAGAATAGGTTTTTCTCAATCTAACACATTATCTAATTTCTCGTGTTCAGCTAGAAATAATATAGGGTCAGCAGGTTTCTCTAATCATAATTGTTTAGCAGCTACGTCTAACCAATTAACTCAATCATTAAAGAATGCTGGGTCTTTATAAGGTTCTAGCTCAAAGTAATCATTTCATTTGATTACATCCTCATAAAGCCTTCTATCATCTAATCAATGTACAGACACTATATAAGGATTACCCCAAAACACTAAAGGTCGTGAGGTAATCACTTTAACAGGTCTTTGTTTAGCAACCTCTGTAATTGCTCAAGCCATAGCAATAACTCTACCTAATCATCAATCAATTCTAGTTACTAGGGTAGTTACCCCTTCTTGCTTAGTCATCTTTTATAGTTTTTATTATTTAAAAGTATACTTTAGAAATGAATTTTTCTCCTGGGTATCAATCACATCAATTATCTGCTCTATGATTGTAACAATCTACTCATCAGCATCAACCTTTTCAAGCAGATATGTCAACACACCCTTCTACAAATTCTCATCCATAAAGAATATGTACTACTCAACCACTTGTTGCATTTCATCATTTACCTCAAGAACAATAATCTGATGGTGTATTTCATCCATTTCATCCATTACCTCAATGTGCATCAATACAATTGTTGTATCAATTACCTCATATAAATATTCCTAATCAATACATTCCTCACCAAGCATCTCATCATTTACCACCTGGTGAATCCCAAGCGTGACATCAACCGTATGTTGTTTCACTTCATATAGCTCAATATCATCAGTTTCATCAGTTCCTTCAATTGGCTCAGTCCTGTGCTGTTGACGCTCATCTTCAGTCTGCACCATTTCATCAATTACCTCAAGTTCAATAGATGCTATATCATCCACATCAACCTGGACATCACCTACAATATGCGTTTCAGCACCAACTTCAAGTTACTGCATTTGCTCAGTTTCAACCATTACCATATAATGAATTTCATCCATTTCAATTTGGCTTTGGAGCTGCTCTACATTCTACAGCAGGAGAAGCACTTCAACCATTACCTCAATTTCAAACAATAGAGTTTCATCCATTACCTCAAGCTTGTGCTCACCAAGAAGAAACAGCACATCAACCATTACCTCATTTTAAGTATCCATTACCTCAATTTCAGGCTCAATCATATCAAGTATATGCGTGTGAGTTTCAAGTATTTCATCAGTCTCATCAGCATCAGCATACTGAGTTTCAACCATTACCTCATCCTCATCCTGGACATCATCCATTTCAACCTCTTCCTCAATTACCATAGAATGAGTCTCAACCATTACCTCACCTACCTCAGTGTCAATAGCAGTTAGAAGCATAACAATATGCACATCATCAGTTACCTCAATTTCATCAGTTACCTAAATATCAGTTACCTCAATTTCATCAGTTTCAAGCACTTCATTGATGTCTATCGTCTCATCAGTTACCTCAGTTTCATCAATTACAATATCAGAATCAACCTCAACCTCAACCTCATCAAGTATCACGTGCTCAGTCTCATCCTCTACCTCAAGCTCAACCATTCATTCAGGTTGCTGGGCATCAGTTACATCAATCGCTTCAGTATCAAGTCCATTCTGAAACACTTCCTCAACCTCAACCTCATCCTCAAGCACATTCTGTTCAAGCTCATCATTTACCTCAGCAGTGGTATTCATAACATATTCAACACCTATCTTGTCAATCTCATCAAGATTCTCAAGCTCATCATCAGTTACCTGCATAGTTTCATCAGGTACCTCAAGTGCAAGTAAAATCATTAAATGGTTCAGGTGCTATAGAAGCAGGTGTATTACATATTGTTTTTAATGCTCAACCTACCATATAATAAGCATAAGCATCTTTTGATATATAAGGTCCATATGTACTAATAGTACCCATATTACAGAAACAATTCTTAACCTTTAACACAGGCACTCAATCTCAACAGAATCTTAATGTTGTTCAAGCTGGAATGATTAGGTTGTCAAAGTTCCATTCTTTAGCTTCTAGGAAGACATTATCTCATTGGATAGTTGGGCTTCAATCAGCTCAAGTACCATATGCATTTACTTCCATAGCTCATAATGCAATGTTTCAATAGCTAACCTTTTTGTTAGCTCATCCATCTTCACTGTCTGAAACTATTAAATAGTCTCAGGCAGATGGATTACATTTTTCACTAAGAGAGGTTATATCCACATCATTTTTACCTAACTGATATTCGGTTCAATTGTGGATAATTTTTTCACCTATATTAGTCATAAATATATTTTGTTATATAAAAATTCTAATTAAATTTTCCGCCTTATTGGCAATCACTGCTGTTGTATATAATCTTCTATTGGTACTAACTTATATCTGTCAGAGCAATATGTTCAGGTTTCTTCACACCAATATACATTTCAAGGTGTGAAATTTGTACCATCCGTATTTATTATGTATCAAGTAGCTGCACCTACTCATTCTTCAGTAGATACATAAGTGTTAGCTCAATCAGATATTAATACAACTCAGTCTAGTGATGTATATCAAGGTGTATATCATCAAGTAACATTTAGTGTTCACAAACTTTCTGAAGATTTATTATAATCGTCATCTATATTATATAACGCTATATCTTTTGCTGTTGAACTTTGATATGAATACACACTTCAATGATAATAATTTAATACTCAATTTTTAAGATATGGTAAGTTGATTATCCAGTTAGAGTCTGTACGTATACTTATTCAAGCTTTAGTTTCATATGCTCAATCATAATCTCATTTTGTAGTAGGTCAGGCTAATTGGAAATAGTTTGCATATCAATAATAGTTATATACTAATTGTCAGTTTAAAACTCCTATGATGCTACCATCGTTTCTACTTATTTTTGTAGAACTATTATATCAATATCAGCTATTTACTAGCTCAGTTGCCTCAATGATGTCTCACCATCATCAGTTATAAGATGTTTCTAAATATAATCTTCCAGTCAACGGGTCATTTCTTCATTGTCTTACTAATGTATATCTACTATCAAAATATCAATAGTCATATCAAGTTCATCAATAACTACATATTCATATATAATACCATCATCAAGTACTTCAATGGCACAACCACTTTCAACCCTTATATCATAATATTCATCAAGATAATGAAGATGAAAGTCTGCTAGCATCTGGAATGTTCGTATCTAGTACAGCGACATATTTTGCCGTTCAAGAGAAATCAGAACCTTGATGTATTTGGTTTATATATTCATCATATACATCAAGCTTAGCTGAACTTGGAACCTCTACTCACTTATTTTCTATAGCTGTTTTGATGTCAGCCTTAGCACTTTGTAATCTTGTTATTTCACTAGCTACTGTCATCTGCTATATATTAGAAAGTAAAGTCTCAATATTTCACACCATATCATCTACATATTTCTTTGTAGCAGGTGAACCATCATATTGTGGAGTATATCAGTTTCAAGGATTCGCACTAGTTGGCAAATAACTCATTCAAACATTAGCAGTAGAATATAATACCTCAGTAACAGTATCTCAGCTTCTTTCAAAACTTATTTTTTTCTCAGAATCTGTAGCAACTCATCCTGACATAGTAGTATTAATCCTTCCTGTTCCTGCAAAGCTACAAACAAGACTGTTTATGTTTGAAGGTACGAATGCACATCACGAATATATTACAACAGGCGTCTTACCAGCTAACCACCAATCATATATTGCTTGTGCCTCTGCTAATACACTAGCACTGCTTCAAGTTCAACTTAAAGGAAATGCTTTTACATTACTAGCTTCAGCTCAACCTCCATATAATGTATTCTTTTTGTAAATTAATTTAGCAATATCTGCCATAATTAAAAAACGTTATATATAAAATTATTTTTTCATTTGTAACCATTCATTCTTTAACCACTCTAAGTCAGATTGTATTTTAGCTAGGATTACTCACAATTCTAGGTTCTCAATCTTAGCTACTCTTTCATCGACATCTTTACATTTAAGTTCCATTTCTTTCTTAAATGCAGTGATTTTTGAAGTGTAATGGATAATAGTACCTAATAGTGCAACAAGTGTTCCCACACTCATCACTACAGGTAAATCTTGTGAAAATTCAAACATTGTTTTCCACTATTTAATATTAAAATCCACCCTCATTTGTTTAGCTAAATCAGCAAAAGCTTGTTGATATTTTTCAGGCATAAACTTATAGTTGTAAGATAACATATCCACTACAGAGGTTGCACTCTTAAGAGTTTGGTCTCATATAATAGGCTTTGAATCTTCATATTCTTCTCTAAGTTTCTTAGCATAATCAGCTGAGGTTTCTTGTGCCCATTCAGGTAAATCACCCCACGTCGTAGTCAATGTAGCAATCACTGCATCAACAGCTTTCTGTTCAGCTATTTTTTCTTTAGTCTCATCTACTGACGTAGTTAAGTATGATATAGGTAAAATAAGATACATAAATGGATTAATACCCTTATTTATGTAAGGTGCTATATCCTTGATAAAGAACTCTTGTCAAGCCCATCAATAGTAATTATCATATCCTCAATACTTACTATCTCATCTAGGTGCACCTCAAGTTGATTTGGTATATTCTACACCTTTAAGATTAAGTCTATGTCAAGTTCAAGTCTTATAGTCTTCAGGGTTTCTGTATATATAACCATTTCTTTGGTCTTGTCAGAAGTATAATGTTTTAGAATATCATACTAAATGTCACTTAGATAGTGCTTCATATATTATAGGATTATTCCACTCCTTTCTTATATAAAATACCTTTTCCTTTTTGAATTGCTTAAATCAAATCTCATTCCACCATTTAGTTACATAGATACAAGCTGAATATACCCACCATCATTCTCATACAACATAACCTCAATTCTTTACACAATAATCAACAATTTGAAGTCAGATTTCATTAGCTTTCTCTAATGTTAGATTAAGTTGAAATAGCCTAATAAGCTGATTCCAAGCACCAAAGATAGTACAAGCTGATTTAGACTTAGCATTCATTCATTGATTAATCATAGGCCAAAAATCTCATTGCACAACATCAATATGGTCTATGTCGCCCTCTCAGAAAGAATATTCATCTTCATAGGGTAGCTCCCAAGCATAGTTCTTTTCTTCTTCTGGAATTGTTTTTTGCTCTGGCATTATATTTTGTTTTATATAAAATTATTCTATTCTTAATTAGAATCATAGCTTACCTTTAATCATAGTGTAATAATCTGCTACTTGCTGTGCCGTCCATTCTACTTCTTCCATTATTAACTCTCTTGCATTTCAGTTTAGAGCTGACGCATAACTATTTACATTTCTATCACAGAATATTCATTGAGTATTATCGTGTGAATAAGGTCGTAGTCACCAAGGATATGTTGGGTTTCATTGTCAGCTAGATATTAACGCTCAATTAACATACAAATTACTTGCAGTTTTTGTAATTGTATATACTATATGATTCCATTGGTTAGTCGTAAAATCAGCATATATTTTAGCATAAGTAGAATCACTATTATGATTGTATACAGCAACCTCCAATTGACCACTAACAAAACGAAAAATTTGTCTATTAGAATTTGATGCAGCCATATCTAATATAAATCAATTAGCTGTAGTAGTCCTATACAGCAATACAGATACTGTTATGGGTTTTGTTAAATCACTTTGTAATCAATAAGGTGCTGTAAGTTTTAATCATCAAGTAGTTCAAATATGTAAACTAGGCACTCAACCCACTGTTGTATATGAAAGTCAACTAGTTGTAAAGGTCCTTCAGCTTTTTCAACTTTGGTCAACCACGTCTGATTCAAGAGGTAAATATAATAACGTATTATCTCAAGGCTGCCACTTGTAACCACCAGGATAGAATTGTTTCTCTTCGTTATTTACCCACATATACCCATTACTAATTTTATATCACATATCTTTTATTAAAAAGATTTTAAAAAATGTTATAATTCTACTTAATTAATTTAATTAATAGGAGTTATTCTAGCATATCCATTTCAAGTATGTCAAGTTTCTGTTCATCAAGATGGTGATGGGAAACTGGCTGTTCAAACATAAGTATTTGCATTAGTTAAGAAATATGCTGTACAATGGCAATATCAACTAGGAGCATTTGAGCAGGTACTTGAATTATACACATATCAACTTCATCATCATCAACTATTTGCTTGTCCACCTCATCATCAATACCGTCATCAACCTCATCACGTGATAGCATAGTTGCTACTATCAGAGCAGTTTCAATATCATCATACTCAAAATCAGCTTCAGGTTGCAGTGGCTCAATTATTATCATATCATCAGGCAGCCGTTTGTGTTCATCCACATCAAGCCGCACTCGAGCTATTTCATCTTGAAACGCTTCATCAAGTGCATCATCATCATACTCATCAATCATAGCAGTTCCAAGACGCGTCTTTTCATCATCATCAACCTGCAACTATTCTTCTATGATATAATGTATTTCAACCTATACGTATATCTGTTCATCATCCTCATCATCATCATCTTCAAGTACAACTTCATCTTCATCATCAATTAAAAGCACTACTTGTACCATTATATCAACATTGTCATACGTATATATAAACAGCTTCTTTATTATTTAATGTTATGCATCAACTAGAATATCATCATTTTCATCAATTATTTCATCATTGTGCTCACCGCACCTCTAAACAATATGTTCATTTTCTTAAGTCTATACATTGTTCAGCTCAAGTATATTCAAAATCTGTTGGTGTAGGAGGTGCATACTCTCATATGTAGATATTTTGTACCTCTGCATTCTTAGTTCAACTTCATTGGCTTACTCATCATCGGAGATTATCGTTTTGGACGCTACTCCAATCACTATTACTTGCAGTAATAAATGTAGAACTAGAGTAATAATTTCAAGGTCAATAATTCTGAGCATTTACTTTTGTTCAAGAAGTTGTAACACTTCAAGTTCGTGCAAATCAATAATTATTTCACCATTGATAATATTTACCACAGTTAGCCTCTGATAATGTTGCTCATTCTGAATATACCGTAGTTGCTCATAAGTTCTTATCTTGTATTGTGTATCCTGTTGCTCAGTCTGAAGTAATAGAGATTAATCATTCAGATTGGTTCCAAAATATTCAAGCGTTTCATAATGTTCCATTTACTACAGTCCAAGAGGATGTAGGAGTTTCAAATGAATCCTTGAAACAGCGAACGGAGAACCCGTCAGCACGGATGTTATTGTTATTCGCGTTCACATTAGACGAACTCAGGCGGAGGTAACTGACGTTGCTCGGATAGTCAGACCCGTAAGGAGAAGACGACCAATAGTAACCTCCTGAACCCTGATTGTATAGGGACGCATTCGAACCACTACGGTAACCAGCAAACGGAAGACGTAGATTTATTCTCCAATTATCTCAACTGGTTAAACCTAATCAATCCATTATGATTTTAAGTCATTCCCACTCTGTGCTTAAAGGCACGTGGAACCCGTTAAGTGCTGGTCACTGCATATCACTAATAGGCTCTCTTATATATATACTCATATTTTTTTATATCTTATTATAAAGATATCCCTAGGGGAAAGAATCCCCTAAGGATATTTATATTGTATAATAAACTGTATCACCCTCTTCCTCTGTATAATATTGAGATAAAGCTTCATATTGTGCTTGTGTTCAATACCAGAAGTATTTAGGTGTTAATGGACTATTAGGTGCAAGTTGCATTCATCAGCTTTCTATTGTTACATTTCAAGTTTGTCAGTTTACACTTAATACTCCTGTATTTGTAATAGTGTTATCCTGAGTTGTTACTCAAGTTACTCATCACCAGAGATTATTTCAATCATTAGCCGCACTCTGTCGTGGATTTACTGTAATCAAAGTTGAACTCTCATAGTAATTTCAAGGTCAGTATCAAGTTACATCTACCTGTGTACTAGATTGAGTAATTTGAGATATGTCATAATTCTCATCTCAACTAAATGCATAGTTATTTCATCGTTGGAATACTTTACCACAATTAGCTTCACTTAATGTGTCTCAATAGTTATATACAGTAGTTGCTCATAAGTTCTTATCAGCCATTGTATACCAAGTTGTTCCATCACTAGAGATTGATATTAGTCAGTCTGTTGGATTATAGAATACTCAAGCATTTCAACTTCATTGATATAATGCAGTCCAAGAAGCTGTAGGTATAACAGGAGAATCCTTGAAACAACGTATAGAACATCCATAAGAACGACGTCCGTAACTCTGTGGAGTAATAGGATATGATGCACCGAAGAAAAAGCTGTGTGCATTTTTGACATCACTGTGAGGAGTAGAAGCCCAATAGTCACCGTAAGTACCACGTGAGCTAAAATTTGGAGTGGCATAATTACGTCTACCTGCCATAGGCAATTTAAAGTAGGTAGCAATCTTAGTACCATCAGTGCTATCAAATATTCATAGACTAACTCCTGCATTATAAGCAGAATCCCATTCAGTTATTGTAGGTACGTGAAAACCTTTGGGAGATGGTCATCTCATAGCTGAATAATCTTGAACAGTTCAAATACTAATTCCTTCCCCAGCAGTCAATTCATCTTGTTTAGCATCTAATGCTGTCTGTAAATCTGTTTGGCTAGATAATGTTCCACTAATATTTCACCAAGTTGCACTATTTACTGTTGTCCATTCATATCAAGTAGCTGTTTTAGCTAATAATTGTCAAGCTGTTCATCCAGAAGGATTGATAATCAAATCTGGCTTTCAAGTTACATTAGTCCAAGCTACTGTTAATCATCCACTTCAACCAGTGATTAGATAAATAACATCAGCATTTTTATCTGCTTCAGTTAATGCGTCATAATCTGATTGACTAATAACTTGTACTTCAACTCAAGTGTTAGCACCAACTAATGTCCAATCACTAGAAGAAGAAGTTCCTGTAGCAACATATAACATATCATTAGTTGTATCTACATATTGTTGTCATATATATGTAGGTGTTGTTGAAGGTGCTCAAGCTCAGCTAGTTGTATCAACAGATATTACATCATTAGTAATATCAATTCCATTTCAAGCTGTATATGTTTTTCAAGCTGCATTCCAGCTAGTTCCATCATATACCATTAATACATTATTAGTTGTATCATAGTATGTTGAACCAGCTACAGGATTTGATGGTTGAGTTGTTGATACTCAAGAAACTGCTTTTGTATTATCATCTACATATTTCTTTGTAGCAGGTGAACCATCATATTCAGGAGTATATGGTGTTGAATAACGCCTACCTGCCTCTAAAAAATATCTTATACCAGAACCAGCCTGTACTGATGTCACAGTTCATCACGATTGAAGTATCTCTATTGTCTCTTCTCAAAGAGTTGTATATGTAGCATTAGAAGTACTATACCGACCAGCTGATGCAAAACTTAATGCACTTGGGAAGCTTGCAGAATATTTTTGCACATATGCTTTATTCTGATATATAACAATAGGATTTTTACCTGCAGCATACCAATCATAAGCAGCTTGTGCATTTGTTAAGTCACTTGTACTAGATAGGTAGAATGTTTTAGTATTACTCTCTTCTGGTAATACTCATCAATCTTTAATAATTTTACCTGTTGCTCAATCAAATACTGCCACGTGTCAATCTATAGCACTGTTAGGTCAAACAACGTCTCAACTTCATTGTCATACTCAATTCCAATCTGTACCATCATATACCTTAAGAATGTCATTTGTTGTATCATACCAAATGTCTCATTCATTAGGTGTAGCTGGTGCTGTAGTTCCTGCAGAGATAGGAGCATTTTGTACATTAGCCCACTCTACATATATTGTTCAATCATTATCTGTGATAAGGTAGAATCTTCAATCATTCTTGTCTGCTGATGATAATGAGTCATAAGCAGCTTTTGTTATAGGAACAATCTCTGGGCCAACCAATACCCAAGTTGTTCAATTATATAAGTTTAATGTTTGTTTCGTTGTGTTAAACCATAAGTCTCAGCTCTCTGGATTAGAAGGAGCTGTTTGACTTACTGTTACAGGATTTAATGTACAAGAGATAACATCATTTGTAATATCAATCCCTGTTCAAGCTGTATACACTTTACCTGTGGCATTCCAATTAGAACCATCATATGAATATAATACATCATTAGTTTTGTTATACCAAAGTTTACCTTCATACAAATCAGTTGTAGGTGCTGTAGCACTAACAGCTGTATCCCATTTGTCTACATATTTCTTATTTGTAGGGCTTCAAGAATATGCAGGTGTAAATGTTCAACCATAATTAACATTAGTTTCTAGGAATCTAAACAATGTTGAATGAGAGTTGGTGAATTCTTTAGTAATAGAAGTTACTTGTCAATCCGTTACTGTAAATTCAACTCTATCCTGGAACACCATTGTATATCCATTAGTAGTTGCTTTTGACAATTGAGTAGATAAGAAAATCATTGTTCAAGAAGCTCCTGGGTTAACTTTCTTCACTGGGAAGAATGTTAATGTTCAAGGAGATGTGTCATACATTGAACCCATTCTAAGGACAGGGGTTCCAACAGACATATATTCATAAGCCTCTTGTGCAGTTGCTAATGATTCTTGAGTAGTTACATCAGTTGGAAGATAGAATGATTTAAGTCTATCTGTATCCAAGTCTTGGAATCTAACAATACCATTAGAGGTTTCATCAAATGTATAAGACTTTTCAGTTGTTATAGTTTCACTTCAGTTCCAGAATTCATCTCTAAAGTCTATTCAATAAGTATCATATTCAGCCATACGACGGTCTGACGTTCATAATGATTCATCAAACGTTCAGTGATTGAGTACCAATGATGGATTATAATCATTGCCACCTCATATATCTCTTAATGTTAAGTTGGCACCTTCGCTAGTCATACCAGCCATTGCGCCAATCTGAATGTCATCAACAGATACCTGCATATTAACTTGATTCGAATGTTGGTCTTCTCAATATAATCAGAATCAAAAAGTACCAGTAGAAATTTCATTCCAATCTTTTTTAGTTATTTTATTATCTAATGCTGTTTGTAAGTCTGTTTGATTACTAAGAGTACCAGTAATATTTCACCATACAGCACTATCATTTTCACCAACAGGATTCCAATTTGTACCGTCATACATTTTAAGTATGTCGTTAGTAGTATCATACCATACCAAACCTTCTGTTGGATTAGCAGGTGCTGTTGCTGCTACTTTTACATCATTAACTGTTACATTTCAATTACTACCATTAACAGTTAATACTCATTCATTTGATATAACATTATTAGTTATATCTATTCCAGTTCATTCAGCATAAACTGTATCTGTTGCACTGATAACATTATTCGCATCAATATTTATATTTGCTCAAGCTGAATATGTTGTATCTACTGCACTAATAACATTATTAGCGTCAATATTAACATTAGTTCAAGCAGAGTACGTAGTATCAGTTGCACTAATCGTTTTTCCATCTTGTGCTATTTGTATATTATTTCAAGCTATAAGCTTGTCTTGTTTTGTATTTATAGCATTAGTTACAACTCTATTCTCTACAGGATTAGTAGAGGTTGTACTTAATGCATCATCAATTGGAATTTCTCTTGTAGAGTTTGTTAAGAGAAGCCAATTAGTTCAATCATATAAATAGATATCAGTAATATGGACAGGTTCTGTTTCAACTGTAGTACTTGCAACACCAATTGTATAAGAGCTTCAATCTGGTCTATAGTTTGTACCTCATTCTTGTGCTACAACACTAACAACAAAATAATCACCAGCACGATATTCATAAGGACTTTGTGCTGGACTAGTTGAAGGAAGTCAAGTAGCAGTATTCCAGTTACTTAAGTATCTACCTCTTGATTGTAAGTTTTGAATATAATCATAAAGTATTTTTCATTGTTTTGCAGATAGGGCATTATCTCAGTCTACTGTATATAGGTTGTCTATAACAAGTGGGACTAGAACATCAACAGATTTGTCAACAACCTCTAGGCTCACTCAATTAACTTTAACATCTTCTATTACATTAACCTGTGCTCACCACTCTATTGAGTCAAGTTTCTGTTTTAACTCATCAGTCATCGCAAACTCACGTGCTTCTTTTTTGAGGGTTTCTCAATCTGCATAATATTGTTGTCTAGCGTGTGATGCCATAATTTAATATATATTAGGAAATTAAATCTATAAAAACACTAGGTAGTACCGTTGTCAAAAATAAAATAAGACACATTAAACTATCGGGGTGGTATAATTGTCCACTCAATAGAATAATGTGTCAAATTTTTTAACTACTTGTTGCTTTTGTGAACTCCAAGAAGACATTTCAATCTTTACAGTTCTGTTCACTTTTTGTTTGTACTATAACAGGCATTACCCTATATCAATGGAATATTGGATTAAGGTTATCTCCATTAGGATTACCTACCAAAGTCCAAGTTTCATCAGGATAATAAGACAAATTCTCATACTGTAGTTCTGGGTGGTCTCTATATATAGGATGATACTCATCCATTCAATACTCATATGGAGTCACTACAGCATCATAATATGCATTAGTTGAAAATGTCTTAGTACTACAGTCTATGTCTAGAGTGTATAATCAATATGTATAGTGAGTTGTTTGGTGTTCTAGGTTTCCTACTGAATATCTATAAACGTGATATTTAAGTTGATTTCATTTTCTCCATAAATATCTTGTACCCCACCATCATTCAACAGTAGCATAATTAGAACGTTTTCACTTTGGAATACTTTTTGTTCATAATCTGCTAGCTGTTAATGCATAATCATTTGCTGTATCTACAAAGTAAATACATCAATCTGCATAATCATAAGCAAAATCAACAGGGGCAGTATCCCAACTAGGTCTAAAACAGAAGAAATAAACCCAAATATCTCATACCATTAAATTAACTCTGTCATTTCAGTTATCCCAATATCAAGAACAACTATAACTAAGATTTGCTCAAGTAGGTCTTACAGGTGAAAACAATCAATAGACAAAGTCTAAGTCACCTTCGGCAGTATCTAATTGAGCTTGTAAAGAAGCAACCTGTGCCTCTAATTCTGCAATCCTACTATTAGCTGTAGTTAATAATCATTCTAGTTCTATTATCCTTAGATTAGCAGTTTCTAACAAACCAACAACTCTATTATACTCTTCCCTAGATATTCAACCTATTTTATATTCTGTTCAATTCTTAATAGCTTTCTCAACATCATACTCTACACCATTATTATTAACTACCACCATCGTTTTGGCTAGGCGTATAAATAAAATAATTAACTCAATCTGTTAATTTTGAGCTAGGTAATGCATCATATTCAGCTTGTGTAACATATTGTATTCTATTGTCTACATATGTTTTATCAGCCTTATTTGTCTGCAAATTTGTTATGTTAGTTGTATTTGTTGCTACAGCTTGTTGCAATGTAGAAAGGCTTCATTGCATTGTTGTGATACTAGAAGTATTACTAGCTACTGAAGTTTGTAATGTACTTACATCTCATTGTATAGTAGTAATATTTCATTGTATTGTGCTAATATTAGAAGTATTACTAGCCACTGTAGTTTGTAATGTGCTTACATCAGATTGTAAACCTGAAACATCAGTTTGTAATCAACTAACATCAGATTGTAAATCAGATATGTCAGACTTAATATCTGCTATATCCTGTGATGCTCATCAACTAGCTGTTTCTAGATTTGATACTCTAGTTGTTAAAGCATTTAAATCTGATTGACTAGCGTGACTAGCATTAGCAATAGCAGTAGCCACATCTCAAGCTGTTTGATATCAAGAGTTGTTAGTTAACTCTGAAATATTGTCTCAAGGTTGTACAGCTGTAGCTCAAGCAGCTGCTCATTCTCTAATAGTAGACAAGTCTGCTATTGTGTTTTGTTTTCAATTCAATGCACTAGTTACTACTCTATTCTCTACAGCATTTGTAGAAGTAGTACTTAATGCAGCATCAATTGAGATAGCTCTATCTCAGGCAGGTTGTCTTACCCAAGTGCTACCATCATATAAGTACCAGTCATTTACAGATACTGGGTCAGTTTCAACTGCTGTACTAGGTACTCATTGTGTATATGTTGCTCAGAAAGGTTTATAGTTTGTACCTCAGCTAGAAGCAACATTACCTACTATATAATAATTTCATTGTTTATATGTATATGGGTCTTCTAATGGATTTGTTACAGGTAATCAGGTTGTACAATCCCAGACAGAGATAAATGTTCATACTCCACTTAATTCTCTAATCTGGTCTTGTAACAATTTACCCATATGTGCTGATAGTGCGTCTGTTGTTGAATCAGAATCAGCACTATCAACCACACCAGGAATATTTTCTATTTTATTCTCTATATCCTGTGTTAACTTATGGATACGTTTTACCTTCTCAGTATAAATATTATCTCCATCAAAGACTAATCTTCATCTTGGCATTCGTTATAATAAGAGAAGGTAAAAATTAAGAGATAGGATTGATAATTAAGTATTTAAATGAACCTGTTTCTACTTGATTAGAAACAACTGTTAATTGTCCAATGTTAATTACCTCATTCAAATCTCATACTATATCAGAATAGTTTGTACAAATTACTGCACTATCTGCTGTAATGTCAGCATCAACTACAACAGCTGTATTTGAGTTAGAGAATACTCCAGTACCCATTTTAACAATAGCTGTAGTGTATACAGGTGGTAAATATTGAGGGTCAACTTTACCATTAGCATCTAATGGACATACTCCATTAGGTTGTCCTTTCTCTGATTGTAATACGAAGTCAGGTGCTTCAGCATCATTTCCTAAAGAGATAAGTCAACTTACATATAAGTTTTCTGTAGAAGTGTTAGTAGTTACTAAACTGTCACTCTCAACTTGTCCTGAAATACGTGCTCAGTTAGTTGCTGTGATAGCACCAGTTACTCTAAGAGTTCCATCAATATCAACAGAACCATCTGTTTCTACATCTTTAAGATGAGTTGAACCATTAACATATAAGTCATCTGCTAATGTTGCATCTCAAGTTACTCATAATGTTCCTCAAATAGTTGTGTTACCAGCAATTGTTCCGTTTCCAGATACGGTAACATCATTATTAAAGATAGCATTACCTGTAGTTGTAGAAGTTCCTGTAACAGTTGAGTTACCTGATACAGATAAGTTTCCTCCTACTGTAGCATTGCTAGATAATGTTGTAGCTCCTGCAACAGTTAATGCTGAGTTAAGTGTAGTGTTTCCAGTTACACCTAATGTACCAGCTACTGTTTCATTACCAGCTACATTAAGGTCATTTAAGTTAGAAGTTCCTGTTGAAGTAATGTTTCCAGCAGTCATAGCTCCTGTAAATGTAGAAGCTCCTGTAACATCAAGAGTTCCTCCTACTGTTTCGTTTCCTGCAACAGAGAGATTATCTCCTAATGTTGTAGCTCAAGTTACTCATAATGTTCCTCCAATTGTAGCATTACCAGAATTAGTAATACTAGTAGAAGTAATATCATCAGCAGTTACATCTTGTAATGAAGTTGCACCTGTAGCTGTTAAATCTACTGTAGTAACAGAAGCAGATGCTGTAATGTTAGCACCAGAAATATCTCCTGTAACATCTAGATTTCATCCAACAGTTTCATTTCCAGTAATAGCTGCATTTCCTCCAACAGTTAAGTTGCTACCAAATTCTCCTGTACCAGTAGCACTAACATTACCAGTAACATTTAAGTTATTTGATAATGAAGTTTCTCCTGTAACTCATAGAGTTCAGTCAATTGTTACATTACCTGTTGTATCTAAAGTCCCTGTAGATACACCTTCAGAAGTTAGATTAGTGATTGTACCTGTTGTTGCAGTTAATATGTCTGTTGTTACTGTTTGAGAATTAACATAATCAATGTTTGCTTGCTCAACAGTTAGAATTCAATTTTCAATATCTAAGTTACCTGTTAATCTAATAGGTCCATCTACTTGGTTTAAAGTAACTTTAGTATTTGATAGGTCAAGTTCGTTATAGTTTTCAATAACACCTCTAAGTTCTGTGTCATTAATATAAACTTGGAACTCGTGTTCATCTATCCATCTTACGTGGATTGGCGCTACTCAGGAACCAACAATTTTTCCTTCGCAAGCATAATCTCTTCTACCTGTAGGTATCCTATACACTACTGGAGATGGTACATTTTTAGTGGCTCAGGTGGTTGTGCTAGCTACCCTTCCTGCAGGTCTTGCCACTTGTGGTTTTCTAGTTCTTGGCATTTTACTCTTCGTCTGATTCATTTAAAATACTCCATTGCTCAGTAATCCAGATGATTAGGTCAGCTAACTCATCTTTAGGTAATCCCTGTAGCATAGGACCGATGTCAATCTTTAATTCATCCATATCATACATAGGAACTTCTTCCTCTGCAGGCGCATTTAACATAGCCATATCAGCTTCTGTTAATTCTGGATTTTCAACATCGTAGCTTGGAACGAAGTCTTGTTGTGGCATTGCTTGTTCTGGAGCAACGTCCACTCCAAGATTTGCCATTTGCGCTTGAATTGCGTCTAATTCGTTCATAATTAAAATAGTTTTAAACTAAAATACTCAACAGACAGGCTAACAACCAGATTCAACTTCAATCATATATTCTCAGTCTGCTCATTTATATCATAATGGTGCCATACTTAACTGTGCCATAAATCAACCAAAGTTAATTACATCATCATTATTAGAAATAAGCTCAACATAGATTTCTGTATTGAATTTCTCTTGGTCTCATAGTTCTATAGTTAATGGCATAGTAGGTGCAAGTTTATACACATTGTCATTAATACATACACTATGGTCTGTGAGTTGGAATGGGTGTTCATATTGGCACCATATCTCTTGGCTAATAGGTTCTTGAATTTTGTGTCATTCTTCGCAAGTTGTCCTAAGGACATTTGAGTTATCACTTATATCTGATAATACACAATCAGATACTTGTATACTCTGTCATTCATATGCTGCTCATACACTATCTAACCAAGTATTTGTATCTAAAGAATTGATTTCGTAATCATATCAAAATCAATTTCTATATTCTGTAATTTTGATTTTTGTATTTGAGTTATCATACCTTCCCATTCATAGAAGAACAATTAATTTTTGTATTGAAGCTAACTCAAATAAATCTGCTGTAGTTTCAGTAGTCTTCATTCAATTCTCTTCATTCTCTAATAGGAATGCAGATATTTTAACTTCATATTTTCACATATTCTCTTCCTGAGATGGTGATGATTCTACTCAGAAGTCTCTATTACCAGCCCTTCAATACACAGCGTCTCAGAAATAAATTCATTCATACACTCATCTGATTATGAAGTATTTAAGAACATCTACTGTCCATACTCAGAATGTTGTATCATATTTAAGTATAAGAGTCCTAGAATTTTTATTATCCCATTCTACGTTTCATACTGTGTTGATGAATATTCTAAGAGCATTGTTATCAACTCCTATATAACATTCATCTCAAGGCAATAATGCTTTAAAGTATGGGTTCACATATTGTCAGATATCTTCAAACTCTAACATATATGAACCTGTTCAATTATTATAGGCATTAAACTTCAACGCCAATAACCTGTTATCATTAGAAACAATTAAAAAGTCTCCATTATATTCTCAGTATGCTCATCTATTTTTTATTCAAATAGTTGAAGACTGATTGTACATATGATAGTATTGTCAAGTCTCGTCTGATATTCAAACTGAGATATTCCTTTTACCCATAGCTAAGATATAGTTTCTATATACTTCAATATCTGTTTTATCAATACCTACATACATAGCATCTCAGCTATCAAAGAATTTATCTCTACCAAGTCCTCAGAAATGTACCCATCAGTTATTATAAAGTACAAACACTCTATCTGTAGACACACAAGAATCTATAATACATTCTGCATCTCAAGTTGGTCTTCAGAAGTCACACATAGTTAATGAATTGTCTACACTAGTAATAACATCAATACCTTTACCAGATGTAAATCATAACACTTCTCACCATTCACTAAATATCTGATAAGATAGATTCTCTCATTTAACAATTTCTTCTCAATCCTTGAATCAACTCCAAGCTGAATCAAGTACTAACCAACCTTTAGCTTTATTATAATCTACGATAGTACGAACTTGTCAACAGAATCAATCTCATTCTAGATTAGTTGAACCATATACTACTAAGTAATCTCAAGGTTGAATAGGATTACTACCTCTTCACCAAGCAAAAGCTCTTTGTCAGTCTTCAACCTCTTGAGCAGAGAAATATCCTCTCATAGCTCAACCTTCTGACCTATTGATTTGTATTCAATCACCACCTCTTATTCCCATATCATCATCTGTTCAAGGAACTACTGTGGTTGTTCTAGGTTCTCATTTAGCATAAAGAGTTTTAAAGAACTTGTTGTCAGTACAGACACATCATTGTGGGAATTCCCATCAACGATTTTTCTGATTTAATGGTGTAATGTCTGGCTGTAAGCATCAATCCTCAATTCTTCTTGTCATAATAGACTTTCTAGACTTGTCTCTTGAAACTCACATATAATACACTGTTCAGTTTTCTCTGTTACAATTACTATCCCATATGATTTGTATATCTGTAATATCAAAATGCTTTTTACTATCGGCGTCTAGAGAATATTCATAGAATGCTTTAGATAGTTCCAAATCTCATACGTATCCTCTTCTTGTTTTAAAGAAGAATGAACTGTTTCTATCTCTCTTAGCATAAGGAGGATGAACAACATCTACATTTATTTTCTCATAGTAAAGTAAGTCTGCAGAAGAGTTTAGTTTTCAGTTCCACCATAATGTCTTTCATTCTAAACTTGTCATATTTTCTTACTTACTAAATTAAATGGTTTGATATTTTATTTGAGCTCATCCAGGTTGTACAAATAGAATATGATTAGCAAACATTTTGTTCACTGACTCTATTCTAGATTCTAACCTATTAGAATAATATTTGTTTAATGTTGTGTCATTCTGTGCATCAAGAGCATAATCCATTTTGATGAATTGTCTTAATAGAGCTAATGTATATCTATCAATATCAATTTCTTCATCCAATGACGTAACAATAGGTAATGCTCTACTATAGATAAGAATTCACCTTCATTGACTAATAGTAGTGTTTAACTTAATCTTATTATTTTCATAATCTACAGCATACATATTCTTATCAAGTTCATCAAAGAATCATTGATTAACCAATAGTTTACTCCATCATTCACAACAATCTAAAGGTTTCATAGAACAACCTGCACACTTACAATTTGTTACAAATCACCATACCCTAGCGATAGGATATTTAGTATCAATAACAGTGTTACAAGAGTTGAAGTTAAAACCTTCAGCACGTTTTAATGTATAAAGTTCAAAAGCTGTTGCTGTAAACATAGATAGGATGTCATTAAACCTAGCTAGTTTTGATTCGCATCAACTGTCTGAGATATTACAAGGCTTTAATATGTCTTTTACTGATATTTTCATATCTCATTTTTCTTTAAATAAAAAAGTGATGTGAGGGCATAAACCCTACACACCACCCTCTTTTATATTATTTGTGTTGTTTCAATTATGCAAGAATGCTTGCATCATCAATTTCACAAGCGTTACATTTGTCAACTACACAAGAACCGAAGTTAAGAATCATTCTGTAAGCTCCTTTATCAACTCACATCCAGATTACTGCGAATTCCATATCTCCAACGATAATGTTACATTCACCTAATCTAGCTGCAACTGTATGAGGGTCTTCAGGAATATATCTTAATACTGGAGTTCCGTTAGCAAGAGTTCCGTTAATCTTAAGTCCTTCAACTTTAAGAGTCTCAGGATTAACAATCTTGTATTTCTTTTGGTATACTGCTACTTTGTCTTTAGGCATAGTAAGCATTACAGGGATTCTGTAGTCGTCAAGAATTGGTAAGTATTTGAAGTCAATAACTTTACCAGCGTAGTTAATTCTTGGTTCTCTAACAAGAATATCCCATTGTTCTCCAGACATAAATCCAACATTTCCATAATCTTGGAAGTATCCTTGCATCTTGAATAGAGCTTTTCTAGCAAGTCCATTCATTGCAACAGTGATAACGTCATCAAACATTCCTGATTCTTCAGTCTTGTTAATAACGATGTCTAAGAAAGCAGCGATTTGTGCTCTAGCATTAACACAATCAGATGCTTCAGGGTCACAACATTTAGATAAGTCGAATGCTACTTTTAATCCGATTTCGTCTTGTGCTCTTTTAAGAGCTGGGAATAATCCGTAAGTTTCTGAAGCTTTAGCTTTTGTTCCTGTTACAGGGTTTCTTCCTTCTACATCGATGTTTCTATCGTAGAATACAGCGTGGATGAATTCTTTAATAGCTTCGTAATCTCCTTTCTTTAATCTAGCATCAAGGATAGCTTGAGCTCCACCTGCAACTAAGTAATCTTTGTTAAGGTCACAAGCTTCAATTTCGTGATGGATAGAAATAGTTCTGAATTTAGAACTGTAAACATCCATTCCGTCAAGTTCAACAGTGTTTCTAATCTCTAATCCACATCCTCTGTCTCTTAAGTAAGCTCCTCTTCTTACGATGTCTCCTGCTTTAAGGTCAACCTTCAAAGTATCTTGAAGAGTAATTGTGTTAGTAGCAGAATCAATTGATGAAATGTATAAACCATTAACTGGTAATCCATAATAATCAGATTCTGGGTCTACGATTGTAACTAGAATTGTAGAGTTTGCTCCAATTCCGTTAAGAGGTTTAAGAGATTTTACCTTAATTGTGTTTGTTCCAGCAGCAGCGTCTTCAGCTACAACTGTTTCGTTTCCACAGATTTTAGATTCCATCCATTCAACTTCACAATCGTCATTTGTAAGAACGTCGTAAGCTGATGCTAATCCGTCTTTAAATTTGTAAGAGATGAGAGTTTCTCCTGTTGTTTTGTCTGTTTCTGCAACAACGTCAAAGAAGATTGTTTCGTAGTTCTTGAATTCCTTGTATCTCCCCCAAGTTTCAAGTCTTCTTCCGTAAGCATACATTTCATTAAGAAGGTCTTGCATTCTTAACTCTCTGTTAGCCATACTTCCAGTTGTATCACAAGCAGAACATACTTTTGTTGCTTCTGGCATTTACCTTTGTAATTAATTAATTAAAAAGAAAAGGGTAGTGCTGCCACACCATCCCCCAAATGTTATAATAATAAATATGATTTCCTATAGAATTCCTCTTTGTGAAGCAGGAATTCATCTAGGTCTAGGCGCTTCAACTTTCACAGGTTCAGCTACAGGAGCTACTGTTCAGTTTCAAGCACCCATTGTATTTGAGCCCTTAGTTTGGTCATTCATAAAGGATATCAACTTGTTTACATTAATATCTGGGTGCATTACACCAATTTCAGTTAAGTAAAACTTAGTCAAATTCTCCTTATTTTCTTTAGTTTGGTTGTTCTTGTAATTACTTCTTATTCTGTATAAGGCATAATTTTCGTCATCCAATTTAACCACTCTAGGGTCAATTTCCATTGAATTAGTTTTTGCATTCAACTGTTTAATGAGTTCTTTCAAATCATTAATAGTTTGTGCATTTGTTTCGTTGTCTAACTGGTGCTGATGTCTTTCCTTCTCGTAAGCTAAGTATACTTTCTTTGCTACATTAGTAGCGTCCTTAGTGGATTTAATTTCATCAATTTGCCCTTTAAGAAGGTCAGATTCTTTATCAGATTGTTCATTGTTTGTGTCTACTGGTTGTTGAGATGGCTCAGGACTTACAACTCATTTATTTGCCTCATCAATGATAGCCTGTAATGCGTCCTTAGCTTCTTGCTCATTTTGTTTCATCTCATTCTCTCTAGCTACATCATTAAGTGTAGGCTGTTCTTGTTGTGGAGCAGGTTGCTCTTGTACAGGTTGTTGTTCCTGTTGTTGTGCTGGCTGCTCTTGTTGAACAGCTGTTTGTTCTGTAGTAGGTACTACTACTTGTTGAATTGGTTGTGCATTTTGACTTGCAGCAACATCTCATAAAGTTGGTTGGACTTGTTCGTTCATATTCATCCCCTAAAATATAAAATGTTTTTGATAGCTAGTTGTAATCATCAATCTACCCCCGATGGTTACAACCAGACTACCATAATACCGTCAACCATTACACACTTATTGTGTACAATAGAGAGTAGTTTACTAGACTATCTCAATGATATGTTTTCTATATCAATTATTATAGGGGGTAAAAACTGGGAAAATATATTTTTTAATTTTCTCTTGATTTTTGCCCTATAAAGTATAGAAAGAGAATGTAAATTAATAGAAAAAAATCTATTGATTTCGCTGCGGTAATCTATATACAATAAGTATTAATTTCGAAAATTAATATATCTGGAAGTAGGTAAACCGCAGTACCTGCTTCCTTTTTTTATCCCCGTTTTCTTTAATTAACATTATGGCAAGCTATAGTATTAATTAAAGGAGACGACAAGGAAGATAGTAAAATTCGAAAGAATCCACACGGACACCGATACCTCACTCATAACATATTTGTGATGTATAATGTCATATGGAATTGCGAATAGACTGGATTTCTATAACGGAGAACGTTATCCGTTAGGAGTTTCCTAGAGATATAACATTATGTTAAGCAGAGTATTGAAACATAGTGCATAGTTTTTTTAATAATTGTAAATATTATTAAAGCTAAAGAATATATCTCTAGGAGACTCTTAGAAAGAAAACCAGCCATTTCCGTTCCTACTATAACAGTTCTTTCTGTTATAGAGTGCAATTATTATATCATAAATATATTATGAGTTAAGGTAATTATAAAAAATTTCTTTATATATTAATATTTTGTAATGAAGGGTAACAAAGAGAATACAAAATATCTTATAGATAAATACTGAACATATGATTATAGAGCATATACTGCTGATTTACATAGAAGACTTACTAACTTAATCTATAAAAGATTTAATCTCTCTAAAAAGCAATGTGCTAATATTGTTACATTAATAATATGATTCTATAATTGATTATCTCTTAAATGAGATAATGAATACTTAATGTTTCCTAAGATAAGAGCTGAAAATTGAAATAATTGTATATACTTATATAGATATTATAAAAGTTGTTGAACTGAGTTTGAGCTTAAATATAAGATTAATGATAATTGAAGTGTCACACCATTATGAAAAGTTAATGAAAAAAAAGAAGAAAGGTGAGAAAATAATAATGTGTTTAAGGAATTATTAGAATCTTTTAAAGCTATAGATTAACTTGATTATTCTTCCATAATATATAAATTGTAGTTGCAAAATTTCATCATAGGTAGATAAAACAAAAAACCCTTAGTATTAATTTACTAGGGGTTTTTTCTTATTTTAAATCCTGAGAACTTATATTACATAATCTGGTGCTTCTTCTTGTTGCACTGGTTGTTGCATTGGTACTTGTTGTTCCATTGGCATTCATTGTTGTGCTTGCTGTGGTTGTTGTGGCTGTTGTTGTTGTACCATCTGTTGCACTTCCATTTCTTTCTCAGCCATATATTTCTTAATCTCATATGAGTCATCAATATATTTCTTATAGCTCTCTGTTGTGAATGCTTCAAATCAATCAAGTCAAACTGTTTGTATAATACTATTAAGCAATGCTCTCTTATCAATTTCTCCTGTACCTGTAATCTCATTTGTTACTAATGGTGCTGTCTGTTGCATTACCTTTACAAGACTATCAAGCTTCTGTGCTCTTTCTTCTTCGGCTGAGTTGCTAGATGTACATACAATCTTAAATCTCTTATTGATATCATCAATATTGATTGCTTCTGTTGTTCAATCTTCATTCTCAATAAATGCCATCTTCGCTCAACTCTTAACAGCTAGATTAATCCAATGATAGAATAGTTTTGTATAGAACCTACCAATAGATGCCATTATAGGTGCTAATCTTGCTTTAGCTGTTGCTATACGTTGGTCTACTCAAGCTCTTGTTCTTTCAACCTTTCACTCTCATCACATTGTATATGAGTTTACTCAACATACAGTATATGCATCCTCTTTTAAGTTATTTAATTGATTTACAGCAATCTGTAGAACATTGTAATCTATGAAGTCTAGCTTACCTAATGGATTACCTCACATTCAAGGATTGAGGGTAAGAGTTCATCATTCTATATATTTAATTGATGTAGGACTTTCTCCACTTACAGGGTCATATAAACTTCATTGAATTGTCCAATACATTGGATTCAATGACTTATACACTGCATCAGATATACTGTTAAACAATGCATTACATTGTTTCTGATGAGGCATAATCTTATGTCCAATACCTCTAGGTAATGAACCTATTCATTTTTCATAGGTAATTTCTATGAATGGTCATTCATTTGATAGGTCTACATCTTCTCAATAATAGAATGGTGATTGTCCACTGTACACAAAGTATCAGTTTACCATAACCATTAGCTGTGTTCAGATATAGAGTTCAACTACTTCTACGTAATCAGAAGTTTTAAGTACATTGAAAGTATTATCATAAACCATACCATCCACAGCGTAACCCCCATTAACAAAATTCTGAATATAGGTTTTTGCATATGCATCGATATCATATATTTTTGTAAAGTCAGCCTGTGATAATGGATTAGGATAATAGAGAATAGCATCTTGTTTTCTTATTACTTCTGCCTCCATATCATTCCATATTGGATAATATGTTTTCTCTAGGTCTTTGAATGACATAAATCTTCTTCTAAACTTCTCTGGTGCTTTATAGAAGTCTCTAGCTCCTATAGAATAGAAAAGTTCAAAAAAGCTGACAGGATATAGAGCAGGTATAAATACTCTAGTGTTTTCTCAATCTATTTTAACAGTTGATGTAGCGTATCCAGGGATTCAATATGATGCTCATATTAATGAAGCTTCACTTCTTATGATTTCTTGACATTGGTCAGCATCTGCTAACTCAACTCACCATAAGAAAAATCTTTCTGCTTTCTCTGCATCTGCTGGGTCTGCATCTTCAAGTGGGTATATTTTTGGTTTTAGGTCATTATCGAATAATGAGGCTAAGAAGGTATCGTGGATAGTCTGGATTAATGGGTAGATTTTTGCACTCTTATGTTCCAATCATAGCTTCTTTATTTGTGCTTCATATTCTTTAGAGAATAATTTCTTAGACTTAATTATCTCATACTGTTCAGGAAAGATATTATCCCTGAAATGTTCTAGAATCATCTTCATCTTAGCATAGATGTCTCTCTCTGCTTGTGTGGTGAATTGTTCTATAGCAGCTGCTCTTAAGTCCTGTTCTTTCTTCTCTTGTTCTGTTAGGCTTTTGTCAATAGTTGCTTCTGCCATTGTTAAATAAATGTTAATAAAATGTTTATATTAATCTCTTATTTTTCACATTATATCGCTCATACTACCCATCTGGGTAACAATCTTAACATCTCTCTTATCCTTAGAAAATCACATAATGTTATCTATGGCTTGTAGATACTTAAGCAGTTTCTCACTATCACTAGGT
>Ga0247608_10001837_pt1 | contig 28161 bp, 28 predicted proteins | sample 176DNAGHGlowgp2_FD_193490 | JGI IMG/M metagenome (GOLD analysis project Ga0247608, IMG submission 193490) | Sheep rumen microbial communities from Palmerston North, Manawatu-Wanganui, New Zealand - 1766 DNA GHGlow gp2 | ecosystem: Host-associated > Mammals > Digestive system > Stomach > Rumen ... | reverse complement strand
GATTGTATTATGGGGTCTGGTAAAACTTCAGCAGCAATAAACTATATAAACAGTTTGGATGAAGACACTAAAGTGATCTATATTACACCTTATTTAAATGAAGTTCAAAGAATTAAAGATGAATGTTATGAAAAAAGATTTTATGAACCACAGGAATATGGCACTAAAAGAAATGGTTTAAAAAAGGATCTTTTAAAAGGAAGAAATATTGTAACTACCCATGCACTCTTCCAACATTTTGATGATGAGATTATTGAACTTTGTCGTATACAGAATTATATACTTTTTATGGATGAAGTTGCAGATGTTGTAGATAAATTTGTTCTTGATCCATTAGACATGGAAGTATTAACAGAAGAATATACTACAGTAGATGAAGAAACTGGTCAGTTACATTGGAAAGAAGAATATTCTAATTATACAAAGTTAGGTGTATTTTATACTGCTAAAAAATTATGTGAAAATGGATGTCTATATATGTACAATAATACTTTAATGATTTGGATGTTCCCTGTAAAAGTATTTAAAGCATTTTCAAGATCTTATATATTAACTTACTTATTTGATGCCCAGATGCAGAAATATTATTATGACTACTATAACATTCATTATAATTATTTATATGTTAAAGGCGATTCAAGAGATACTTATGCATTTACTACTGAAAAGCAGGAATTAAAAATAAATTATGATTATAATGAACTGATTAATATAGTTGAATCAGAAAAAATGAATAGAGTTGGTGATGATAAATATGCTTTATCAAAAAGTTGGTATAGCAAGAATATTAATAAGCCAATTATTGAGATTTTAAAAAAGAACGTAACCAATTTCTTTACTAACAAGGTAGAAGATGGTAAGGCTTCAAATAATCTTTGGACAGTATTTAAAGACTATAAAGACGAACTTAAAGGAAAGAGATATACAAAAGGTTATGCTCCTTGTACTGCCAGAGCAACTAATCAATATAAGGAAAGAACAAATGTTGCTTATCTTGTAAACAGATTTTATGATCATAATATCTATAATTTCTTTCATTCAAAAAACATACAGATGAATGAAGATATGTTTGCACTATCTGAAATGCTTCAGTTTATTTGGAGATCTGCAATAAGAAATGGAGAACCAATAAACTTATATATTCCAAGTTCCAGGATGAGGGGGTTACTTAAAACCTGGATGGATGATATGCATACACAATATATTAAAGAAAGTTAGATTTTAAAAAATATTTTTAATAAACAAACTAAAAAAGTAAATCAAATTATAAAACTAATGGGGAATAATATATTGTATAGAAGTTAGTTAATACTAACTAAATATCTATATATAACTCCCCATATTTTTTATAGTTTGATTTAATTTGATTTTAGTTTGATTTTAAAAAAAATAAACATATGAATGGTGGTGATTAATTGCTAGATAAACAAGTTTCAATGTATTCAATTGACACAGGGCATTTCTATAGTAATCACGAGAAATATCTACATGACATGAATTGTAAATATAGAATGGAAAGAAATTATGTCAAGAATAAATTAGATACATTGACAAATAAGCTATTAAAGTTGGGGCTTACCAAAAAAGACCTTACTTTATATAGGAAAAAACTCGTACTGCCAGAAGGTTTTGAGATTAATGACAACCAAGAACTTCTTGACCAATTTGTTAAATGTCATGAACTTATTGTGCATAAACGAAGCAAAGCAAAAGAGTCTAAGAATAAACTTCTAACTTTACTTTCTAATAAAGTAAAACAGAATCAGCTTACTAATGGTAAGGATCATATTAGAGTCCTTCGTGACCATGAACTTAATGATAATAATGTAGTTTCAGTATTTGATTCTTTCCTGACAAGAACAATAGGTATTCCAATTGATAGTTTGACAGAAGATCTTATGGTAATGCAGGTTTATTACTTTGATGTTTTTAAAGATACTTGTTTCTATGGATTTATTTATAAAGGTGAAAAATATAAATATTATACTTCTTCAGCTGGGCAGATAAGAAAGAAGAAAGCATTATTCATTAAGGAATCTACTTTTAATAGGATTGAAAAAACTATTATGTGTGGTTTAACTATTGATGCAATTAATGCAAAAGGTGGGAATAACGTAAATAAGCATTTAGCCTATCTCGCCTTAACTAATTCAGCTACAGATGAATGGAAAGATTTTAATATTGATAAAACTTTAATAATTGATGATTTTGAAACAATGGTTGAAGGAACATATGATTTTATTGATGATGAAGATTATTCTATTACAAGAAAAACAGATTATGTTCCTATACCGCATACAGATGGATCGGGAATGGTTCTTCCTAAAGTAAGTGAAAAGAATTTTATGTTTCGTGCTCCATGGATGAAGGGTTTGCTTGGAGTATTCCCATTTGATGAATTTATTATTGAAAAAGGATACTCTCCCATCGTTAAAGATATCTATGGTGTTGAGCATAATATTATAGAAGAAGGTATAGAAGTTATACTGACAAAAAGTATTTTTAAAATGTATAAATACTATGATTCATTTGAAGAATATAAAAAGTATTTTAAAATGTATGGCTGTTCGGCTGGCAAATGTAATATTGAAGAAGATCGAATACCAAATGCAAGAATAAATTATCAAATGCTTCAAACATTAACTGATATTTCAGATGAAGAAATATTGCAAATGTGTGATAGCTCATTAAAGAAGATAAATGGAATTTGTGAATCTAAAGAATCTATGATGAATGCATTAGGTATAACTCCATATAACCATAACATGACAGCTTTTCAAGAAGCAGTTAAAATTTATCCACCACTCTTAAATGATATTTATGCCAAAGATGTTATTTATGATATTAAAAATAGTTTACTTAAAAAATATAGAAGCGGGAAATTAGAGGTTTATGGAAAGTACACTTTTATTCTTCCAGACTTATACGCAGCTTGTGATTATTGGTTTGGAGGTATAGAAAATCCAGAAGGATTGCTAGAAGATGGTGAAGTATACTGTAGATTATTTAAAAATTCTGAAAAGTTAGATTGTTTAAGAAGCCCACACTTATATAAAGAACATGCAATAAGAAAAAATGTTGCTCATATTGAAACTGAAGAAGATGAAATTAGAAATAAGGAAATTGAAAGATGGTATAGAACTGATGGGTTATATACAAGTACTCATGACTTAATAAGTAAGATTCTCCAATTCGATGTTGATGGAGACAAATCGCTTGTAGTAGCAGATCAATATTTTATATCAATAGCAGAACGTAATATGGAAGGGATAGTGCCACTTTATTATAACATGAGAAAAGCAAGTCCTACTCTTCTTAATAATGAGAATATATATGCTGGTTTAAATGCAGCATTTGTTGGTGGAAATATAGGTATTTATAGTAATGAAATTTCTAAGATATGGAATAATGATGTTTTTGTTAATGGAACAGACGAACAAAAGCAAGAAGCAATAGATGCAGTAAAATTACTTTGCATGGAAAATAATTTTGTTATAGACTATGCGAAAACTTTATACAAACCAACACGTCCACCAGAAAAAAATGAAATGATTACTAAATATACACATAGCAAATTACCATCATTTTTTATTTATGCAAAAGATAAAGAATCTTATCAGGTTGAAGAACGTAATAATAGTTTTGTGAATAAAATTTTTAATGTTGTAAAAGACGTAAAAATTAATACATCAAAAATGGATCTTGGTGATTTTGACTATACTGTAATGATGAGTAATAAAAATATTACTTGCCCGCAGGAAGTCATAGATATTTACAACGAGTTAAATCCAAGATACAGATATATGATCAATATGAAAGATGAATACATAGATAACATGAGTTATGTTGCAAATGAGATTAGAGCCAGATTCGCAGAGACTGGATACTCTGAACAAATGATTGCAGATATGCTTGTATATTTCTTATATAAAAGTGGAAGAAGAAAGAAACAAATATTTTGGTTTTGTTATGGGAGATATATTGTAAATAATCTTAGAAGGAATATTAGACCAAGGCGAACAGAATATGTGCAATGTGCTGATTGTGGAGAATGGTTTGAAGTTGAGGTTAGACCTTCTCGTAAATCATACAGATGTAAAGACTGTCAACATAAAGCTAACAATAAATCTAAGGCAAGATATCGCAATAGTAGGAAAAATAAGGTGGTTGGCGATGTTTGAAAATTGAAAGTGTTAGAGTTGCCAGTAAAAATAAGGAGTTTGAAAAAATAGTGAATTTCTGTAAATATTTGCATATGGTCAAAAACCATTATAAATAAAGGCTACTACGACAATCAAATGTTTATATGGGAATTTTTTTGTTTTTGTAAATAATAATTAATTAAGAGGTGTTGTTTATTGAGAATTTCTAATAAAGAATTAATTGAAGCAATTTCTGAAAGATATGATATTGAAGAAGAAGTTATTAGAAAAGTATTAAGATCATTTAAGGAATATGTTTATGAATTTTTAATAGGAGTTAATGATGATGAAGTTAATGAAACATATCCTATTGATGGAATAAAAATGTATTCAAAAATAACAGATCATAATAAAAAGAATGGAACTGTAACAGTTAAAGCTACATTAACAGAAAGATGCAAAGCAAGATTGAATAAAGAAAGGAAAAGATTATATCAAGATTTTTAAATTTCTTTATTTAAAATAAAAATTAAGGAGGGATAATTATTATCCTAATCAGTAAAAGTGAAAAAGACCACATGGTGTCGTTTGGGTGCAAATATCATTCTGATATTTTTAAAACTTTTGGATGTTCAGGTGGAAAATATTATTTGAAAGAAGCACCACACTTAATTAAGGAACTTGAAAGATATAGAAGTTCAAATAAGAAAAGTATTTAAAAGGAAGGGGTAACTCTTGGAGTATAAATTATTCCTAGATACTAATGCGCTTTTGAACTTACAGAAAGCAGCATTTAAAGAACATTTTTTAATATCACAAAAAACATTAGAAGAAATTGAAAATATAAAATCTAGTTCTCATAAAGACCAAATGTCCAAGTATAAAGCTAGAAAAATTGCAATTATGCTTGATGAACAAGATGAATTGTATACTGTTGTTCCATATAAAGAAGAAACTATTGGTAAGATAATTAAAGAACGTCATTTAGATGTTACACCAGATAATATTATTTTAGCTACAGCATTTTATTGTAATGATCCATCAAATGGTTTTTGTAATGATAATAACGAAATACTTGTTGTGTCTGATGATTTGAATTGTAAATTCATTTCTAGGAATATATTTGGGTTAAAAACAAAAGGAACCAGTGAAATAAATATTGTAAAAGATTATAACGAGTATAAAGGTTGTAGACATCTTACATTTAATAATGAAGAGATGAGTTATTTTTATAGTAATTTGAATAATAATTATCTTGAATGTTTAAATGGTGAATATCTTATTATCCATAAAAGTGATGGAGAAATCGTAGATTATAGAAAATGGGATGGGGTACAGTATAAATCTGTTCCAAAGGGAAGAAATTTAATAACTAGATTTTGTGGAAAAGTAAAACCTAGAAACCCTGAACAAATTGTAGCGTTTGATATGCTTCAAGATCAATCTAAAACTATTAAAGTTATAACAGGCAAGATGGGATCTGGCAAAGATTATATTATGATTGCAAATGCTTTAAAGCAAATTGAAGAAGGTAAATACGACAAACTTATTTATATAAGAAATGCACTTGGAGTTTATCAAGCAGAAGAAATTGGATTCTTGCCAGGAGAAAAGTTTGATAAATTAAAATCATTTGCAATGATACTTGCGGATCATCTTGGTGGTGAATATGGATTAGAGTCCTGTATGTCTGCTGGGTTGATTGAGATTGAACATCTTGGTTTTATTCGTGGTAGAGATTTTAAAAATTCTATAGTGTATTGTACTGAAGCAGAAAATCTTTCCAAAGAACATGTGCAGTTATTAATAGGAAGAATTGGAGAAGGTTCATCACTTTGGATGAATGGTGATATTAAACAAACAGATAGTCCAGTGTTCAGATTAAACAATGGTTTATTATCTGTAGTTCAAAAATTAGCTGGGCACGAAAAACTTGGCTATGTACAATTAGAAAAAACTGAAAGAAGTGAAACTGCTTCTTTAGTAGATTTATTAGATTAAAAATATAAGTAAAATTATTTTATAAATGGAGAATAATAGAGTATGGGAGTATTAAAAGCCAATGCATTTGAAGTATCATTAGAGGATTTATTGGAAAGCATGAGAGGGTCAAGCAGCTCTTTGCCAGATCCTGTGTTGTTTCAATATTATAATAACCTTGGTAAAAGAAAATTACTGATTAATGAACAAATTACACAGGATATTGTAGAATATGCGGTTTTACCATTACTTGAAATGGACAATGATGGAACTGGTGATCCCATTGAAATTTATCTATGTACGCCTGGTGGCAGTGTTTTTGATGGAATTACATTGTGTAATGTAATTGATAATTTGAAAACACCAACTACTATTACTGTTCTTACGTATGCATATTCAATGGGCAGTATTATTCTTATGGCTGGTTATGATAATCCTAATGTTAAAAAAAGATGCTATAAGTTTTCAACGGCACTAATCCATGCAGGTTCAAGTTATCTAGAAGGAAATGCATCTAGTGTAAAAGACCAATTTAATTTTAATCAAAAGTTTGAAGGTTTAATTAAAGATTACACATTGAGTCACACTAAGATTACTGAAGAAGAATATGAAAAGATGGAACGTTATGAATATTATATGACATCTGATATGATGCTTGAAAAAGGATTAGTTGATGAGATTATTGAAAGTTAAAATGAAGTAAAAGGAGAAATGAATTTATGATTCAGGTAAAGATTTCGGAGGGTAAATACACGCCCAAGAAAAAGAATATTTCAGTAAAAGATGTATATATTAGAGATAGGTTTTTAACAGATGATGAAGGTACAGATGTCTTAGGAGAAATTAATGATGCACTTCCAGATGGTGTTGAAAGATTTTCTTTTAAGTTGTCATTTGAAATCCCTGATGATGAAGAGTAAATAAGGTGGTAGGTAATGTTTCCTACTATTAAAAAGTTTCCAGACATGACTGAGGAAGAATTTCTTTGGATGGTTGGTCAAAAAATTGATTCTGGTGAAATTGAAAGTTGGAAGTCAATAAATGATCAAATAAATAAAGAACTTGGCATTGAAGAAGATAAATGGAGAGATGAATCTGCATTTAGAAAAAGATATCAAGCTGCCAAAAAGTTTAAAGAAAATTGTTTTGACAAAATGAAATATCAAGATGATGTTGAAGAACTTCAGGCAATGAAGGAGACTATATATAAAGAAAAGAAAAAATATTATGACCAAAGAAGAGAATATAATAAGATCCTTGCAAGAGATGCGAGGTTTGAACATCTTATGGATGAACTTGTTGATATTGCCAAGGATATGAATACTAATCTTCCGCTACTATCAGACAAATATTATTATTGTGATAATGTAAGTCGAGAAGGACTTGTATGTTTCTCTGATTGGCATTATGGAATGAAAACAAATAATGTATGGAATGAGTTTAATACGGATATTTGTAAAAGTAGAGTTGAAAAAACTGTAGATTATATGTCTAAGTATATTATTGAACAGGGTATTGAAAATTTACATGTTGTTCTTCTTGGAGACTTTGCACACGGGGCTTGTCATGTTACTGCAAGAATAAAATCAGAAGAAGACACTTGCGATCAACTTATGCATGTATCAGAAATTCTTGCAGAAGCAATAAATGAATTGTCACAATATGTAAACCATGTATCTGTATATTCTTGCTATGGCAATCATATGAGAACTGTGCAAAAGAAAAAAGATTCTATAAATAGTGATAATATGGAAAAAATAATTCCATGGTGGTTAAAACAAAGATTAGTAAATAATAAAAAAGTTGAAATATTTGAATCAGAGTATAAAGAGTTTACAAGACTTGATATACTTGGACATCATATATGTTGTGTGCATGGCGACAATAAAAACTTTAAAGATATTGGAGTTATTGCAAATAATATTTTTTCTAGAAAATATAATACCTCAATAGACTTTACAATTTCTGGTGATAAACATCATCTTGAAGAGTTTGAACAGTATGGAATTGAAAGTATACTTGTTAGAAGCCTATGTGGTACAGATGATTATGCAAATGATAGATGTTTGTATGGAAAAGCAGGACAAACATTTATTGTATTTAATAAAGAAGGAAGGGAATGTACATATCACATTCCATTGGATTAAAAGGATTAAAAGGAGAAATGAATAATGAATAAGAAAGAATTAGTAAACAAAATCGCAGCTGTAACTGGTAAGTCTAAAGTTGAGTCTAAATTTATGCTTGATAGTATTGTTGATATTATTGAAAACGTTGTTAAAGAAGGTAACGAAGTAATCCTTCCTGGACATTTTAGTGTTAAAAAAGAACTTAGACCAGCTAGAAATGGAAGAAACCCACAGACAGGCGAAGTTATTGAAATCGCAGAAAAGTATATACCTAAGTTTAAATTTTCTTCTACATTTAAAAAGTTTATTGCAGAGGAGTAATTATTAATGAGAAAGAAATTTGACATTGCAACATTTGAGGATCATGAGCATTTGGCGAATGTTGTTCTTCAGGTTGTAAAAGAAGTGGGTAGTGAACTGAGCTTTGATATTGGTATTTTGTGTAGTAAAGAAAATGCATTTGGACTGATTAATATATTTGTTAGAAATGGTATTGATTTAGTACATATTGAAGATACAATTTCACTAGAAACTGAGCATTGCTCTTTATTTGGCGGATATAGGGTCATTAGTATAAGTAATAATAAACTAAGTTTATATTCCAGTGACGTTCTTGAAGAGTGTGAATGGAATGAATTGTTAATTGAGGATAGTAGAAGAACTCGATTAATTATTAGTTATTGTGAATATGGAGAAGATATTATTGCGTATAAATTTGCAAATGCAAATGGTAAATGTGATTGTGAACATGATGGGCCAAATAAAGTAGAAGTAAATTCAGAGCCAGAGCCAGAGCCAGATAACAATGAAAATTTATATTGCATTGCAAATATTAATATTAATGGTGATAGGAAAACTTTTAAATTTAAAAATTATGATGATATGAAAGAATTTTGTAATTTATGTGAACAGGTACTTGGGATAGGTTGACATACTATCCCAAGTATATCAGCTATAATTGTTTGTATGGAGAATAAATAAAATGGGCTTATTCTTTAATAAAGAAAAAATATTCTCTATTATTATCCCAGTATATAATGGAGAATATACAATAGAAAGAGCGTTGGCTTCTTTAATAAGTAACAAAAAATTTATTAAAGAAGTAGTTGTTATAAATGATTGTAGTACAGATGGTACACAACGCTTGATAAATAAATTCATTAAAAATAATTATTTTAATATTAAAGTTATTAGAAATACAGAAAAACTTGGTGTTGGATATTCAAGGAGAATTGGAATACAAAAATCTAAAGGTGAATGGATAACTTTTCTTGATGCAGATGATTGTCTTACTGCCAATAGTTTGAGATATGTTTATGAGCATATTATTAATAATGAAGATTTAGATATTGTCCATACGCAAACAATATATTATGAATCTGGAACATTTAATCCAAACAACATAGAGTATTCTGATTATTCTTGTGGTGGAAATTTTTATAGAAGAAAATATTTAATTGATAATAATTTATTTCCAAATAGTACTTTAAAAATGGCAGAAGATCAGTATTTCAATGAAATCATTATGTTATTTATGGATTATATTGACTTAAATAATAGTGAAGAAAGAATTGGTCATTATGATTATCCAGTTTATGAAGTTCACCATGATATATATGATTTGTCTTCATTTGCACTAGAAAATTGGGATGAATATTGTTGCAAATACCATTTGTTATACAAGCAGTATGTTGTTGATTATTGTGTTGATAATGGAATCGATCTAGATATAATACGTGATGATTATGTTAATAATTTTATATTTTGCTATTATCTTGCAAATGCATTAGTTGATGATTTAGATTTCAATTTAAATATTGAAGATTTTAATAAGCATTTTTCTGATGCGTTGGTTTATTTTGAAAGTGTATTTAATATTAGCAGAGACTATTTCATCAATTATTTTATTGATAATAAAAAAGAAATTGAAGATATTATTAAACTAGAGGCAGAAGCAACAGTTGGCTATTCAGTTGATTTGAAAATAAATTTTGAAGATTTTGTAAATGGTTTATGACTATATTAATATAGTCATAAACCATTATGGCGGGGTAGAGCAGTCTGGTAGCTCGTCAGCTTCATAAGCTGAAGGTCGCAGGTTCAAATCCTGCCCCACGCAATTTTGGCAACATAGTCCAGTTGGTAGAACGCATGACTGTTAATCATGATGTCGAAGGTTCGAGTCCTCCTGTTGCCGTAAGTATTAAGGTAGAGATTTGTCTCTGCCTTTTATTTTTTTGATTTTAATCAGTACTTTTATTTTGCCAAATGCTCAATCAGCAAATGATTATTATTTTTTGTGGTTAAAAATAATTGTACTGTTTTTTGCTTTTATAGCTCAATTGGTAGAGCGGCAGCTTTGTAAGCTGTAGGTTCTCAGTTCAAATCTGAGTGAAAGCTTTTAATTAATATGGAGTAAAAGGAGTGTGAAATATGCCAAGAGTTGCAAAAAATGTAGAGAAAACTACTGCTCCTGCTAAGCTTACTGCAAAGGAAGCCAGGGAAAAAGTTGTTGAACTCAATGGCACTATTGATAAGCTTAAAGAAAAAATTGAACAGTTTAAAGGATATGGCTGGTGTTTTATGTGTGATTCACATAAAGATAAAAGTAAATTCTATATATCTACCGATCCATTAAATAGATCTGGCATAGCACCTATTTGTAAGGAATGTGCTAGAAAATTAGCTTTGCGTGTAGATAAGAATGGGCATGAACACGAGCCAACTAAAGAATCTGTTCAGCTTGCATTAAAATATCTAAATAAACCATTTTTAAATGTTGTGTGGGATGCGAGTGTGCAGGAGTCAGAAAGACTTGTTGCTGGTAAAATCAAACATAATGTTTGGACAAGTTATATTAAAAATATAGCTATGGTCAATTATGTTGGCATGACTTACTTTGATTCAGACTTTTATAAAGAAAAGGTTATATATGATGATGAGATGACAGTAGAAAACACAATTAGTGATAAAGATGTTATTGAGTCATATGAACAAAATAAAAAAGATACTATTAGGCTGCTAGGGTATGATCCTTTTGAGAAGGAACAACTATCTGATCAGCCTTTTTTATATTCCAACTTAATTGGTTATTTAGATTCTTCTGAGGATGCCAATGATGATAGAATGAGAACTTCTTCTATTATAGAGATTGTAAAAGGTTTTAACCATGCAGAAAAGATTAACAATGTAATTGCTTCAATGCTTAAAGATGTAAAAGATATTGAAAAGAATGTTGCTACTATAAGGAGTCTTGAAGATACAAAGAATAAAATAATGAATTCTGTGCTTGGTCTTGCAAAGGATAACGGAATCAGTTTAAAACATTCTGTTAACGCATCTAAAGGAGAAAATACATGGACTGGTAAAGTTCGTAAAATGAAAGACTTAAATCTTTTAGAAGCAGAAACAAATTTATATGATGTTGAGTATTCTGCTGGTTTAAGTCAGGTTGCTGAAATTAGTAATGCAGCAATTATTAAACAAATTAAACTTGATGAAAATGATTACAATGATATGCTTATTCAACAAAGATTACTTATTGATAAGTATAAAAAGATTGCTGATGAGAATGAAGAAAAAGCTAGGGTTCTTCTTAGAGAAAATTATGATTTAAAAGATCTTATCAAAACATTAGATAAGGACGGTGGGTCATAATGGTTAAAACAGAATCTGGGATTATTCTTCCAAATGATTATCAAATATATGTTAAACCAACTGAATTAGAAATATCACAAAGAAAGTTGGATAATTATAAAAAGCTTGCAAAAATTCGACAATGGGGAATTAGATATCCAACTAGATTTTTATCTGAGTTTGTTGGAGTAGATCTATTAGATCCACAAGAATACGCATTTATGATGAGTTGGACAAGGCCATTTGTTTTATGGTTGGAGTCTAGATCTGCAGGTAAAGCATTATTTGTTAATACAAAAATCCCAACTCCAGATGGATATAAAATGATGGTAGATTTGAAAGTTGGAGATTATGTTTATTCTTTAAATAATGAGCCAACAAAAGTTATTTATACATCTCCAATTTTTTTAGGCAATGATTGTTATGAAATTGAATTTGAAGATGGAGAAAGAATTAAATGTGATGCGGATCATCTTTGGTGTGTTAAAAAAAATAAACTGGATTTTAATGTAATTAATACAAAAGATTTATTTAATACTTTTAATAATTATATTTATTCTATTCCTGATGTTGATGGAATCAAAGAGAAAAGAATGCTAAGTATTAAAAGGATTCCTACAATACCAACAAAATGTATACAAGTTGATAATAAAAGCCAGCTATATCTTTGTGGTGAAAATAAAACTGTAACGCACAACACTACAATGCTTGCATTGTTTGCAATGCTTCGTGGCTTGTTGTTTAACAATTATAGAATTTATATTTGTTCTGGTACTGCAGATCAGAGCCAAGAAACATTTAGAAAAATTGAAGATATTGCTTTGAAAAATATTGAGTCAATGACAGGACTGACAGATGTATTCAGAAATGAAGTTGAGATTTCACAGGCAAATTCAAACGGGTTCGTTCACAACCCCATGGGTTTTACTTATAAACTTTATAATGGTAGTTTTGTTAAAACTCTTAATAGTAATATTAATGCAAAACGTGGAAAGCGTTGTGAAGCTGTGTATTTTGACGAAGGTGGTTGGTTATCTGAAGAAGAGTTTAATGTAATTGGTGCATTTACTGCACAGGATGCGAACTTTAAACTCGGTGGAGATGTTGATGTCTCTACTCTTCCAAAAGAATTTCCACATCAATTACTTTATGCAAGTTCAGCTTCGTCAGTTGATACATCTTTCTATAATAAGTATAGAGATTTTAGTAAAAAGATGATACTTGGTGATCCAAGGTATTTTGTTGCAGATGTAAATTGTGATATTGTAATAAATACAACATTTCGAGGGAAAACATATCCTGCTTCATTATTGAATAAGGAAACGATAGATACTGAAATGAGAAACAATCCAGAGAAAGCATTGCGTGAGTATTACAATCAGTTTACTCAAGATGGTGGTGTTGGTCAAATTATTAAGAGAGCATTAATTGTAAGAAACTCATATAATAGACCACCAGTATTATGCAATCCAGATAATGAAGAACATATGTATGTTTTGGCATATGATCCAGCTAGGAATACAGATAATTCTGTACTTGGAATTGGAGAATTGAAATATAATGATGAAGATGGATATACCATGGATATTATTAATTTAATATCATTTTCAGATTTAGGGCTCAGAAAGAAAACGCCTATGATGACACAAAATCAGATAAAAGAGATCAGAAATATCTTGCTTGATTATAATGGAGATTATGATGATTATCATAATATTGAAATTTTAATGGCAGATGCTGGTTCTGGTGGAGGAGGAAACTCGTGGGTTCGTGATAGTTTAATTGAAGATTGGAAAGATAAAGAGGGTAAAATACATTTTGGTTTAATTGACAAAGAGTATACTAATGGTGAAGAATATGCCAAAAGATATCCTAACGCAATTAATAAATTAAAACTCATTGAACCTTCTAAATATAAATCTGAAATGTTTGAGGCTTTAATTAAAATGATTGAAGCTAATAAAATTACATTTACTGAAAAATATGATAATAAGGGTTATTTAAATGTTTTAGAAGTAAACGAAAAATTAATGAAAGAAAGCGAACAGAAAATTCGTGCAGATTTAGATAAACTTGATCTTGATATAAATGAATATGAAGAAATGTTAGAAGAAAAGTTGTCTGAAATAGAATCTGCAAAAACAACTGTTTATAAATTGTCATTAGATGAAGAAGTTGCTTTAGTTCAAATTGATGCAATGAAAGAAGAGATTGTTAATATATGTAGGACTAAAAGAGAAGGCGGTAAAGATGTATTCAAATTACCTGCACATAAAGATGCAGATACTGGAGCATCAGAAGCTACTATGCACGATGATAGGGCCTATGTATTAGCAATGTTAGGTTGGTACTTATCTGAAAAAAGAGTTGAACATGTTAGAAATAAAAAGAAGGAAAAGAAAACTAAAGAAGAATATCTTCAAATGTTTAAGATTAAAGCACCAACTAGGAAAAGACGTTATTGATGAAAGGGGGATTTGATGGATAACAAAGTTGTATTATCTACAAAAAATGATTCCTCTGATTATGAGGTGTCAAGAAAAAGGGCACAAAAAATAGATTATAAAAAAATCCAAGAAATATTACAGAGGAATATTGATAAAATACCAAGTAGAACTTATACACAATATACTAGAGATCTACTTGAACAATATGCACAGTCCCCATTAAATAACTTAGATAATATTAGAGAAGTTTCAAGATTTTTGGAACGAGTATCTACATTATATAAGAATATATTATATTTATTTTCAACGATGCCAACGTATCATTACAATATTACACCATTATTTGACTATACAAAAGATTATGATGAACAAAAAACATTAAAAAATTATGAGAAGGTTTTAAAGATATTTCATAATTTTAAGCTGGCAAAAGAATGTCATACTATTATAGCTAATACTATGAGAGATGGCATGTATGTTGGTTTTATGTACAATTCTGATAAAGACGGATTATTCTTAATGCCACTTGATGTTAGATATTGTAGGATATACGGTAAAACGCCAGAAGGTGAGTGGATTGTATATTTCAATGCAGCATTTTTTGATGTAGGAAATAATAAAGATTTTGTATTAGGTATTAATGGTAATGGAATAGGTTTGTGGGATCAGTGCTTTATAGATGGTTATAAAAATTATAAAGAGTATGGTAGAGATTTACAGTGGTTTAGATTAACACCAGAAAGTACATTTTGTATGATAGCTGGAACTGATGATGAATTTGAAGTACCGCTGCCATATTACTTTCCATTATTTAAATCATTATTAAGATTACTTGATACAGAGGATCTTGTTGCAGATAAAGAAGAACTTCAAAATTATAAATTGATTTTTAATAGAATTCCAATGATTAATAATACAGATGAAGTAGATGATTATGCAATTTCACTTGAAATTGTAAATCAGTTTGATCAAATGGTAAGGTCTATATTGCCAGATTTAGTTGGTTGGATTACCACACCATTTGAAGATACTGGCACAATTGATTTTGAAAAAAGTACTTCTTCTACTGACACTGATGAATTAAATAAGGCAATGAATAATTTATTATCTAATGCTGGTATTAATAAACTTATTGTAAGCTCTGGTGATTCAAGCAACGCTAACGGTATTAGATATAGTATTGCAAACGATTTTGGAAAAATATCTGTATATCTTAGAAGGATTGAATCATGGTTTAATTATTGGATTAAACATAATTTAGCAGACGGGATTCATTTTCAAATATTTGATCAGTCTCAATACAACAGGACAGATTTTACACAAGAGAGAAAAGAGGCTGCATCATTAGGTGCGTCTAAAATGGATTACTTGTGTAGTCTTGGTGACGACCCATATGTTGCTTATAATAAATTAAAATTTGAAGCACTTGTTCTTAATCCATTAGAATATATGCCAGTATTAAGTAGTACTTATACACAAAGTGCTGATTCAGAAAACACTGGTGGTAGACCACAAATGGACGAAGATGAATTATCTGAAGAAGGTCAGGCAACAAGAGATTCTGGCAAGAATGAAGATAAGGGTAATTAGTAGGTGATTTCTATGGAAAATAAGGAATTGTTTATTATTACTGAAGATAAATCTATAGCAGATAAAATGATTAATTTTGGATTTAATTTAATACAAAATAATGTAAAGGGATTTTATACTTTTATAAATAATGCGGATAAAAAACAAATTGTTTTTAGTGAAGAAGAAAAGAAGAAAATTAAATATAGCAATCTATTATGTATGTAAACCTCTCTATTTTGAGAGGTTTCTTTTTATATAAAGAAATCATAAGAAGGGAGGTTAACATGGGAAACAATAAACTACTTACTTTAAATGATCTATATAATTTTTATAGTTTAAAAAAGAAATCTATGAACTTTGATTGTAAAAAATCTGGATATAATGTTGTGGTTCAAACTGAAGCAAAATTATTATACGAAGAAGATGATTTATCAGAGGGGCTTCTTTATACACGTGTTAAAGCATTTCATGATTTGACTAATAACAATTTGAGTCATATTAAGACTGATGTGTTTAAGGAAAAAGCAATGTCTATAAAAGATAGACCAGTTATGGCAGATATTATAGATACTGGAGAAGTCGATGAAAATGGTAATCCAATTATGGATTTTTCTGGTCATTCGATGTCTTATGATGAAGATAAAGACAAGTTTATTTATAAAGAGATCCCTGTTGGTCATTTTGTGAATCCAGAAGGTATTGAAATTGTATATGATGAAGAGTACGAAAGAAATTTTGCAATTTCAGATGCAGTAATATATGAAGAATATACTGAGGCATGTGAGATTTTAAGAAGACGAAAAGAAGTAGACTGTTCTGTTGAGCTGGTTATTAGATCTATGTCTTGGAACAATACAGATAAAGTTCTTGTATTAAATGATTTCTATGTACAAGGATGTACTTTACTTGGAGAAGGTGTGTTACCAGGTATGAGTGGAAGCAAAGTTCAATTAAAAGATTTCTCAGAAGAACGTAACTCACTCTTCTATTCTATAAATTCTGACATAAGTTCAAAATTAATAGATACACTAGATAATTTAAATAATACATTGTCTAGTTTAAATATAAATAATGAAAATAATAAATTATTTAAAGAAAGTGGAGAGGAGGTTGAACAAAACGTGAATAAAGAATTCGATGTTGAAAATGAAGTTAATGAAGTTGTTGAAACAGAAGAAAATAATGCCAATGAAGAAGTAGTTCTTGATAATGAGTCTGAAGAAACTGAAGATGTTGTTGATATCAATAATGAAACTGAAATTGAAGTTGAAGCTAAAGAAGATACTGATGATAAAACAGATGATGAAGACGATCAAGAAGACACTGATGATGTTGATGAACCAGATGATGTTGATTCTACTGATGCTGATGCTGATGATGTAGATGACGCTGATGATGATTTGGATCCAGATGATGATGAAGATGATGAAAAAGTAACTGAGAATAATTCTAAAAATTCAGATACAGAAACATATTCTATTACATTCGAGCTTAGCCATGATGACATCAGAAGAGGTCTTTATGAACTTCTTGAAAAATATGAAGATGATTGGTGCTGGATTGTTTGTGCATATGATGACAGATTCATTTATGAGAAGGACTGCAAATTCTATGGAAGAAAGTATACAAAGAATGGCGATGAAATTGAACTTGTTGGAGATGCATATAATATTCATGCAGAGTACTTAACTGATGCAGAGTATGAAATCCTGAATGAAATGCGTTCAAACTACTCTTCTATTTCTAATGAGTTAGCTCAGTATAAGAGAGTTGAAGAAATTAATGATAAGAAGTCTGTATTTGAAAGTGAAGACTATTCTGTCTATTTAAATACAGATGAATTTAAATCTTTAATGTCAGAAGATAATTTATTGTCTTTAACAAAAGATGAATTAATTGAGAAAGCAGATGCTATTATTGGTAAGTTTGCAAGAACTAAGAAGATTGAGTTTAGTCTGAAAGATAATAAAGAAACAGAAAATAAATTCAGTTTTGCATTTGCTGGCAAAAATACAAAATGTTCATTCTTGGATGGACTTTTAAATAAAAAATAATTGTTTATATATTTAGATTAAAAAATTAAAAAGGAGGAAGTCAAAATGATTTATACAAATCTTGAGGCAAGTAATGCTGGATTACATGGAATCTTTGAGTCCAGCCGTCTTGAATCCACAGACGTTGGTCGTATTCATGACGTATTAGTAAGAGATGAATCTGGAGACGATCCCGTTAATATTGATGTAGATAACGGTGTTCCAGTAAAAGTTGGAGAATTTACAGGTAACGGTTTACAGGAAAGATATGCAACAATCGCAGGCGTAAAAGACGCAATCGCTGTTATTGGTTCTGTTCCGCTTGTAAAAGATGCTTTTACAAAAGCTCAGGCTCAGCCATATAACTTCTATAATAAAGCTGGCTTTGATGCAAAAGCATATTCTGTAAAGGGTCTTTATGAGGATATCTTTGGGGTTGCAGATTATCAGTTTACCAATGTAACTGGAGAAGGCAAACCTGACATGAGTGTTATTAAGAAAGACGCTTATGTTGTAACTGATGGTAACGGTAAATGGACTGCCCAGGCAGCCGCTCCAAATGCTGCTAATTATGGATTTATTGGTAAAGTTCATAGTATTGCAGTTGGTAACTTTTCCACAGTAGTTCGCATCGTTTGTGTTAAGAACGAAGCAGTAGCATAAGTGAAAGGGGTGACATATAATGAGAGATATTACTTGTTTTTCCGCTAATGTATTAGCTAAATTTGATAATAGTTATGATAATATGCTTGCTTTCAATTCACTTATGATGGATGCAAGCCATGGAGTATATGAGAAATATTCCAAAGAAGAGACATCTGAAATTCTTAGAAATCAGTTTGATAAGATTTTAGGAATTAATTTTAAACAGGCTACACCTATGAAACGTAGACAGGCATGGAGAAATCATTCTAAAGAGTTAGCAACAATTATTGAAGATGTAATTCTTGATAGAATGAATTCTGGTTGGAATGCAGCCAATGCTAGATTTATGGAATATGTGAGGGAAATCAATCTTGCAGATGGTGACAAGAATGAATTTTATGTAGAAGATAATTCTTTACTTACTGTTTCTAAATTTGCAGGAAATCATCATGATGTTGTTAGACAGGCAGTTAGACCTGGTAAAGCATTTAGCATTGAGACATCTTGGTATGTTATTAAAGTATATACCGACTTTGAATTATTCCAGCTTGGTAAGATAGATTTTGCAGCACTTGTTGACAAAATGTATGAGTCCATTGAGAATCATAGATATTCTGCACTTTATACTGCATTTATGTCTTTAGATACTTCTCTTCCATCTGATATGATTCTTGCAACACAGGTTACAACAGCAACATCTGATGCAATTATTGATCATATTGAGGCAGTTAAAGCTGCAACAGGTAAAGATGTTCTTTTGGTTGGTACACGTCAGGCAATTCAGAAATTACAGAAAACTGTAAGTTATGATATTTATTCTGATGGTATGAAAGATGAAAGAAATAAAAATGGTATCCTTGCTTATTGGGAAGGATATGAGTGCCTTGCTTTGTCCAGAGTAAATAAAGCTGGTACTCGTGATAGTGTATTCTCCGCAAATGATCAGAAGAAGATCTTTATTATGCCCGTTGGTATGGATAAAGAGAATGCACCTATTATTCGTGTAAACGAAGGAGATATCATGTATTATGAAACAGGTATGGATGGACTCAAGAAAGATATGACAATTGACGGAGAACTTGTTTATAAAGAGGGTATCGGTGTTGTTGTATCTGAAATGTTCGGTGAGATCTTAATTCAGTAATGATTATTAATATAGTTTATTGAGGGACAAATATAAATTGTCCCTCAATATTTTTAAGGAGATAAAAGGAATATGAAAGTAAATGAATTGTCAAAACAATTAAACATTACAAATAAGGAACTTATTTCGTTCCTAAAAGATAAAGGTTATAAAATTTCTAGTCACATGCAGAAAGTTCCAGATAAAGCCGTTGATGAAGCAATTGAGTTTTTCTCAAAAGTAGAAGAACCAGCTGAAGAAGAAATTGAAATTAAGCAGCCATTAAAACAAAAGGCGGTTGAATCAAAACCAGAATATGTTCATAAAAGGTTTAATGCAGATGATATTATTGTTTGCAAGAGCGTAGTCCCATATAAACTTAATGCTGTTGGTATCGATCAAAACAAAGTATATCATTGGGAATACTATGGGGACATTGATTATGTAGAGTATAGAGATCTACAGGCATTAAGAAGAACTAGTTATATTACTAAACCTCTTATCATGATTGAAGATCCAGATCTTTGTTATCAGTGGCGTAGGGAACTTGGAGATACTTATAAGTATTATCTTGGTATTGAATATCCTGAAGAATTTTTTGATAAATCAGATGCAGAATTTGAAAAGATATTAAAAGATGCACCAGATACTATTAAAGATGTTATAAAAATTACTGCTATTAATATGATTAGAAATGAAAATTATCCTAGTGTTCAAAAACTTGTACTTATTGACGAAATTCTCGGCACATGCCTTAAAGAATTTTTATAAGATTGGGGTTGGTATAGATGGCTTCTATTGAGTTTGACACAATTTATAATCGTGCCCTTTCTAGGATAAATGATTTAAAACTTACCAGCTATACCGAAGAAGACTTTTATGAAGTTATGCTTGAATGGTTAAAATCATGTAGTGCCAGTCCAAGATTTAGAAAATTATTTAAAACATTTTCTGTAGACGAAGATTCTGGAGAAGTTATTTTTGAATTAAATAATAGTGTAGATGAACTTTATGATTCTGATTTTGTTACTACTTTATTGGCGAAAGGAATAATTATAAATTATCTCCCATCAAGGTTAGAAGATACAGTTCACCTTGCAACTATGATTGGTGGTACAGAAGAGAAAAAGTTATTAGATAATTATAAAAATAATATGGAAAGATTAAATAGATTATCTAGAGAGTTTAATAGAGAAATTGCAAGACACTCATACTATTTCAGCCCATATGAATATGGTGGTGTGTAATGGAAATGATATCACATAAATATGGAAAATTTAATAATGAGCAATTTGCTGATTATAAAAAACGTATGAGAAAGAAAATTTTTTGGTTGATTATATATACTGATCCAAAAACAAATAAGGATTATAAAAATGTAGATGTAGTTATGTATCATAAAAAATTAATTGAACAATTATCTGGATTAAACTCGCTACTCTTCTATCCTTCTGGAATGGTTGATATTTTATGTGCATTAGAATATGCATTAGAAATATTAAATAAGGAAGAATTTGATTTTAAACATTATAGAAAGTTAGTTCTTGATGCAGGTGCAATGGTGGATAGGTTAAAGGTAGGTGATTAAAATGCCTACTATATTAAGTAAATATAAAAATAGAATAAGCGGATATGAGACGTTTCATTTTAATAGAAATGAGGATTTTACAACTGGAGCAATGATTAAAAATGATTCTGATTTAATTATGGAAGAAACTTGGTGGAATGATCCTCAGTCTCGTGTTTGTTATATATATGATTATTATCATGACGATCAACCAAATCTTAGCAGGGGTATGACTTATGAAAATACTACAAAAACTAAAATAGATGCAAAATTTATGATTAGAGCACATGGTAGTATGGCAAAAGATCAGGTTGAAGTTCATATAATGTTTAAGCCAAATCAAAAATTTAATTTTGAAGAAGGCGATGAATTATATTATCTTGAAAGAGATTATAGAAATAAATATAAAGTTCCAGATGTTTTTATTGGGGCTTATATTGATATTCCAGATCAAAATGGTGTTTATGAAAAGTGGTTAATTTGTATGAGGGATACTCGTACACAATTCCAAAAATATTATATTTTACCATGCGATTATTATTTACATTGGATCGAAGAAGATGGAGAAAAAAGAATTAAAAGAAAAATGTGGTGCGTGACCAGAAACCAGAATTCTTATAATTCAGGGTTGTGGACGGATTATTATTTTACTTCTGAACAAAATCAGAATAAATTTTTTCTTCCAATGAATCCAATTACTGAGAAACTTTTCTATACAACCACAAATGATGGCAAGAAAAGAAATCAGAGATTAATAATATCTGCATTAACAGAAAACCCAATATGTTGGAATATTAGTAAAATTGAAAACCATAATCCTTTTGGTTTACAAAAAGTTACTGTTGCCCAAGATGAATTTAATAGGGAAACAGATTATATTAATTTTGAAACAGGAGAAATGTATGCTGATTATTATGCATCTTCTATAGAGCCAATACAAGAAGAAGACATTATAACAGCATCATGTTCAATTAATACTTCAACAAATAATATTAAAGCAGGTGGAAGCTATAAACTTGTAACTGCGAACTTTGTTGATGTAAATGGAGATGAAATTATTCCATCGTCAGTTACTTGGAAGTGTTATATAGATGACATTGATATAACAGATTATGATTTAATTTCTATAAAATATTTGGATGAACCAAATAAAATTAGAATTAAATTTGTAAATGATAAGAGCTATTTAGGTAAAAAATTAAAAATAACTTGTGAATCAGATAACATTGTTGGTTCTTTAGAACTTGAAATTATTTCTATTTAAGGTGGTGCTGCATATGGATTATGAATTTTCTAATAAAAAAGAAATGCTTAATAGTCTCATTGAATACACCAAAAATAGTGATGATGAGGTTATAAGAATTAAAGAAACAATAAAAGAACAGCTATTAAAATGTCCAGAATTATTATATGCACTTCATAATGTTTCATATGAAGATGAATTATTTGATGATGATGGAAATTTATTTGAAGATGGAGAATGGTCTAATTATTTTGAAGATAACATAAGGCCTTATGTATTCTTCCCAGAAACTCAAACAGAAGTTAAAAATTATTTATGTTATAAAATTGATTTTAATGAAATGCCTAGATACAACAATATTGAAAAATATGTTGAAATTGTATTTGTAATATTGGTCAATGGCAAAGATGTAGTTGATAAAAACACTGGGATACCGAGACATGATTTAATATCATCAATATTAAGAAATAAATTCAGTTGGACAAATATTTTTGGTAATCAATGTAAGATTGTAGAAAATAAAGAAGGTACAACTGATAGTCAATATGTCATGAGAACTATGGTTCTTAGAATGACAACTACCAATTCTATATTAAAGAATGGTAAGGTAATAAATCATAAAGTGAATCTGTGATTGTATGGCGAATCTTTTAGAGTTTGATGAATTAAAAATGTACTTTGGTGATGACTTTGTTGTAAATGACTACATCACAATGCATACGCCAACAGTAGGTGAAATTGTAGAGTTTGGTGAAAGAAAGTATTTTTCTATGGTTCATACTATTACCGCCATTCCAAGTGATATGAAAAGCCAATTGTTTGATATGGATATAGACTATGAAACTTTAGAAGATTATCATTTATTCTATATGTTGACTAGAGGATTAACACAAGAATCTACTTCCATAGTGTTTGGAGATTTAGATTTATCTAAATTTAAAATGTATATCAATGAAGAAACACAAGAAGAAGTTATGGTGAATCCTGAAACTAACGCTATACTTGATAAGCTTGCTTATAATAAAATAGTTGGTTATCTTAGGAAATTACATAATTTGAAACCAAAGATTGAACATGCGGCAAATAAAACAACTAAACGAATTTTAATACAACTTGATAGAGATAGAATAGCAAAAGCACAAAATGAAGAATACAAATCTCAATTAAGACCGTTGATCTCTGCAATGATGAGGTATCCTGGTTTCAAATATAAAAGCAATGAATTGAAAGAATGTAGTATATACGAATTTATGGACACTGTATATGGTGCACAAATTTATATAAATTCTACTGCATTACTAAAAGGTTCTTATTCAGGTATGATTGACACCAGTAAGATTAATAAAAAAGAATTTAATTGGATGAGATCTCCTGATGAATAATAAATAATTAAATAATAAACAAAAATGACTACAAGAGAGGTTATACTACCTCTCTTATTTTTTTGTTCATTTAATTAAATAAATAAAAAAAGAAAGTGAGGAAAATGATATGGCAGAAGTTTTTAATGTTAATAATTTCGTAATTGATCATGTTATCCGTGGTATGATGTTCTCTAGTCACGACAATAGTCTTATGTGGTCTATCAATCAGATTACAGATCCTAGTCTGAATATTACCGCTGAGAATGAACAGGCAGTAGATGCTCTTGGTACACCTATTGCTACTTTCGATAGAAGTAAAGCTGCTGAGTTCTCTGGTTCTAACTCTCTGTTTGACCTTGGACTGTATGCTGCTCAGAATGGTAAAGAAAAAGAAGTAGCTGGAGATAACGTTCAGACTATTACAGTTCCTGTATTCGAAGAGTTTGAAATCTCAGCAACTAATACTACTTATACACTTGCACATACACCTACTGTTCAGCCTACATTTGTTTATGCTCTGAATGGCGATGGAACAATGGGTAAGAAATTTAGTGCAGATGCTGAAGCAGCTGAAGATAGCAAATTTACATATCTCAATGGAACTATCACCATGCCTAACGGTGTTACAGGCAACTTCTTAGTAGTTTATGATTATGAATCTACTAGCGCAGTTGCTGTAGTTGGAGATGCTATCAACTTCCCGAAAGCAGGAAGATTTGTTATGGAAGTTCTTGGAACTGACGTATGTGATCAGACAAATCTGATTCATGCATATGTTGAATTCCCAAATGCAAAACTTGATCCTAACGTAGAGGTATCCTTTACAACTGATACAACTCATCCATTCACAATTATTGCTCAGCAGTTATATTGTGATAAAGATAAGATTCTTTTCAGAATTATTGTTCCTGATGAGGAGTAATTAATTATACGCTTATAATAATTTGTTGGAGGTTAGTTTATCTAGCCTCCAATATTTTTTAGTTTTTTTATAAGTTTATAATTAATGATCGTTTTTTGTAGGTTTATAAATTTATAAGAATGCTAAATTAAAAAGGAGTGTATATACATATGACAAAGAGAAAATGTTTAATTTGCGGATGTTTATATAATTATTGTACTACATGTAGAGCAGATAGATTTAAACCAGCATGGTATCAAATATTCTGTTCTGAAGAGTGTAAAGAAATAGATGAAATTATTTCTGCTAATAGTGTTGGTGCTATTTCAGATATTGAAGCAAAACACAAACTCGAAGAAGTAAAGTTATTTGGAAAAGAGTTTAATAAGAAAGTTATAGAAGATAAAATCAATTATCTATTAACTTTAGATGAGCCAAAAGAAGAAAAAGAAATTAATGAAGAAGAAAACACCTTAGAGGAAGAAAATGTTAAAGATGAAATAAATATTGAAGATTCTTTAGAGAAAGATGATAAGTCTAAAGAAAATGAAGATTCTGATAATATTGATAATGATAATAGAGAAATGAACAATGTATCAGAGTCTAAGCAAATAAGAAAAAATTATTCTAAAAGAAATAGGAGTAATAAAAAGTAATAGTGAATGTAGATTATAATAGTAAATTTTTAAGATTTTCATTAAGGGGACACATTCACTTTTTTACGAATGTTGTCCCCTTTTTTTTACTATTTGGAGGAATTTGAAAATGAATGGAATAAAAGCAAGGTTTTCCAACACTGAGTATAAAGTAAAAGATTGCGTTAAAATATTAAATCCTTTTCAGGCGGCATTATATTGGTGCAATGGTGTTGAACCAGTTGAAATTTATCCAAGTAGAGATTATGAAACTGGAAAGCCATTGATTGTTTATGTTTTCAAGAAATCTGAAACTAAAGAAGTTTTTGATTTGTGGTGCAAAAAGGAGTTGAAATAACATGAATGTTTATTTGGATAATGCTGCAACTACTAGATTAAGTGATGATCATATTGAATATCTTACTGGTATAATGAAAGATTGTTTTGGTAATCCAAATTCAAATCATTCTGTTGGAGATAAAGCAAGAGTCGTTGTTGAAGAAGCCAGAGATGCTGTTGCGAAGTTTATAAATGCAGATAGTGAAAATATTATTTTTACGCCATCTGGATCAGCGTCTAATACATTGGGAATAAAAGGATATAATGATTCATGTGGCGGTAGACATATCTGTATTATATACTCTCCTATCGCACATAAGTCTATTATTAAATATATGGAAAGCCATGAAACAGAAGCATATCCAAAAAAATTGCGAATAGATGATAATGGGCTAATAAATATTGATTATTTAGAAAGTCAACTTAAAGTTTGTAATAGATTCCATTATCAACCTTTTGTTGTAATTGACTATGCTAACTCTGAGATTGGAGTTATACAAGATGTTAAAAGAATAATTAGTATTACTCATAAATACGGTGGGATAATTTATTTAGATTGTACGGCTTCTATACCAAGTATAAAATTAGATGTTAAAGAATTGGATGTTGATATAGTAGGATTTTCTGGACATAAACTTGGTGCTTTGAAAGGGATTGGAGTTTTATATAAGAAGGAAGATATTAAATTAAAGCCACTTGTTTATGGCGCACAAGAATTTGGATTAGTTGGTGGGACTTCAAATGTATTATCAATTGCGTCTTTAGGATATGCAATATCTAATTATAATTACTCTGCACATTCTAATTGTACAAAAAGAGATCATTTATTACATTATATATTTGAAATGATTGATGGTTGTCGCTTAGTTGGCGACATTAATAATAGATTATCAACGAATTTAAATATGATGTTTGATGGAATTGATTCTTCAAGACTTATACAGTTACTAGATGATAATGGGATACAAGTATCATCAGGATCTGCTTGTAATAGTGGCACTTCTCTCCCATCATATGTTTTAAAAGCAATTGGTCTATCTGATGAAGATGCAAAACATTGTATAAGAATATCATTGAGTGGAAATGAAACAGTTGAAGAGTTGGATTATTTTGTTAATATATTAATTTATTGTGTTAATGTAATTAGAAATGGTGTTGTATAGAATGGCAAAAAACGAAGGAAAGATATTTGAAGAAAGTTTTGTTTCTTCTGTAGATAAATCACATATACTTGTTAAAAGGTTGAATGATAATGCTGCTTCATGGTCAGGTGGTAATGCAAGCAGGTTTGCATCAAAGAATGAATGTGATTTTATTTTATATGAAATGAATGAAAGAATTTTTATGGGTCTTGAACTTAAATCTACAAAAAATAGTTTAACATTTTGGAGAGAAGATTTTGAAATCAAAGGAGTCAAACAAAGCTTCAACATAAAAAAAAATCAGATACTTGGATTAAGTAGATGGTCAGAATATAATGGAACGATTTGTGGTCTTGTTATTAACTTTAGAGAGTTTAATAACAAGACTTTTTTTATTGAGATAAAAGATTTTTTAAAGTACACAGATAAATTAAATAAAAAGTCTATAAATATAGATGATGTTTTAAAAATGGATCATATTGAAATTAAGAGTCAATTAAAGAGGACTAAATATAAATATGACATTGAAAAGTTTATTTGTGATTTATTTGAGGAGGTAAAAGGATGAAAGAGTATACCATTAAAGAATTCGTAGAAGGTTATGAAAAATGTAGATCGTTTGATGACAAGAAACAATTTGTAAATAAAAATGCAAAATTAATAAATGAATATATTAGTTTTTTAGGAAAGGTAAATCTATGTGAATTGTTGGTTAATACAACTTGTTTAGACAATCATGGAAATGTTAGATTTGATTCATCAACTAGAGATATGCTTTATAAGTTAAATTTAATTAATATGTACACAAATTTGAATGTAGAATTTGGTAATAATGAGAATCCATTAAATGAACAGTACGACATGCTACAGAAGCATAATTTAATTTTTCATATTACTAACATTATTCCAATTGGTGAACGTAAGGAGATTGAAAAAATATTAGAAGAAAAATTAGATGATTTTAAAAATAATAATTGTTCTGCAGGTGTTTGTATCAATAAACAGTTTGATAGATTTGCTAATTTAGGAATGACATTATTGAATCCTGTAGTTGAAGAACTTGATAGGAAGTTACCTGAAATATTAAAAAATATGGATAAAAAGGATATTGAAAATATAATAAAGAGATTTGTTGGTTGATTATTGATACTTAACCTCTCTTTATTTGTTTATATTGGGAGGTGTTAGAGTATGGCAGTTGATTTAAAAAAATTAATATATTTATGTAAAAATAATTATCAAAAAGATATAAAAGAAAAATTA
>Ga0247608_10001836_pt1 | contig 28166 bp, 29 predicted proteins | sample 176DNAGHGlowgp2_FD_193490 | JGI IMG/M metagenome (GOLD analysis project Ga0247608, IMG submission 193490) | Sheep rumen microbial communities from Palmerston North, Manawatu-Wanganui, New Zealand - 1766 DNA GHGlow gp2 | ecosystem: Host-associated > Mammals > Digestive system > Stomach > Rumen ... | reverse complement strand
CCCAGTAGCCAATAAAGGATAGCAGGAGACTCTGGACACTCAGGAATACTTGCAGGAAGAATCCCTCGGGCAGTGTATGGTGGGGATAACTTGGAGCAAAGCGGAACACCAGCCACGTAGGCAGGATATAGAAGGATTGAAGGAGCAGTGTCGCCCAACTTTTCTGGGAATTGATCCATTCTACGATTTCGTCTACCTTCGGAATATTGAACTGAATACCCAGGACATCATTTTTCAGATTAAAGACCCATTCGAAAGCAACTACGAAGAGACAGACGATAACCAGCATTTTGATGGGTGGAAACGATACTTGGTGGTGACCACTGATGTAGTCACGCACCAGATAGCCCGGGCGCCCTATCAACTGAACAAGCGTATACAAGAATGAGCGGGAGTCCAACCCCCCATAGGATGGCAATGTTATCCTTGATGGAGTTCCATCCTACACGTCCTATCTCGGCACGCTGACCACAGAGAGGACAGAAGTTGCCAGTAAACTGGGTGCCGCAGTTGTGACAATGCAGGACGGTGTCCTGATGCCGATTGACATAATGCGGTCTTGCCTGTTGCCAGCGGCAGAAACGAAGGTAATAATGTCTTAACTTCTCTTTGTTCACAAAACTTATTCAATAGTTTTCCTTATTTTTTTACCGCCTCGTTGAACCTGTCAAGTAGCCATTGCTTCTGCTCGGCAATCGTCATGTTGCTGTTGTCAAGTTCGATGGCGTCATCTGCCTTGCGTAAGGGGGATACCTCACGATGGGAGTCGATATAGTCACGCTCTTGCACATTCTTGAGGATCTCCTCATAGTCGGCCTCCATGCCTTTAGCCTTCAACTCGTCATAACGACGCTGGGCACGTACCTCGGCGGAGGCAGTGACATAAACTTTCAACTCGGCATTAGGGAAGACAGTGGTACCGATGTCACGACCATCCATCACGACACCCTTGTCCTTGCCCATCTGCTGTTGTTGTGCCACCATCGCCTCACGGACGAAACCAAGGGTCGCGATGGGACTGACATGGTTGCTGACCTCCATTGTGCGGATATCTTTTTCCACAAGTTCACCATTCAGATAAGTGTCGGGACGACCAGTCTCCGCATTGAACTTAAACGCGATATTGATTTCTGGCATACGGCGACGCAGTTCCTCCTCTTGAATACCATCAGCAGTGAAGAGTCCGTTGCGGAGGGCAAAGAGAGTGACACTACGATACATGGCGCCAGTGTCTACATAAACATACCCTACCTCACGGGCAAGGTCTTTCGCCATGGTACTCTTTCCACAGGAAGAGTGACCGTCAATTGCTATTGTAATCTTTTTCATATTCTTTGTTCTTATTCGAAATCTCGTTATAACGAGTATGTCGCGTTAATCAGCAAGGACGAGGCAGAAACATGGTATTTCGCATAAGCGACATTGAGTTTGAAACGCTTGAGCGACAGTCCTGCACCAACAGAGAGACCTGCTCCATGACTGCTGCTGCCTTCACCATCGCTGACCTTCATCTCGTCACGACGGCGGAAGTTATAGCCTCCTGCAATATAGATGTTCTCGCCGATGAAGACATCAACACCTAAAGCGACATGCTGGATGAAGTTGGTGTCCCAGCGGTTAAGACGTGAGAGGGTGGCAGAGAAACGTAGGGGAGCGGCAGCCAGTCGTTTGGAGACACCCACCAGCAAGTCCAAAGGAATCTTCTCGTATTCATCCTGATAAGCCTTCACCTGTCCACCAAGGTTCTTCGCCACGGCAGAGAGTGACCATCCGCGTTCCTCATCATAATAGTTCAATCCTAAATCGGAGGCAATACCGATGGAGTTATAACTGGCAATTGACGAGGAGATGAAGCGCAGGGTGACACCACCGCTCCAACGGTCACTCAGCAGATAGGCGAAGGTACCTGCTACCGCAATGTCTTTTGCAGAGAAAGTACCTTGTTCAATGTTGTCTATCGTCGTCTCTTTCATACTGCCATAGTCCATGTACTGGGCACTGACACCCCATGTGGCTCGTTCGCCCGATGCCTTGATGAAAGAGGCGGAAGCAGTCTTAGCCCCTTCCATGTATGTCATGAAGTTAAGGTTGATACTCTTGTCGGCAGTATTGCAGATCAGAGCGGGATTATGGAAGATAAGGGTAGGGTCGTCATCGTCAATAGTGATGTTATCACCACCTAAAGCAGCCACGTGGGCACTGACAGGGAGTCGGAGGAAACTATACACTTCCTGACTCTCCTGGGCTTTCACTTGGAGGGCAGAAAAGATAACAATCAGGGCAAAAACGACTTTTTTCATCTAATATTTCCTAAATTCGCGACAAAGTTACTCAATAATTATGAATTATGAATTATGAATTATGAATTAATTCGTACCTTTGCAAAATAATAACGCACGAACGTTGTTTTTATTGCCGACGACATGGAACAAAAGAAAACACCACAGGTGGATTTGGAACAGCAGCGCACCACAGGATTCCTGTTAGGACTGGTGCTGGTGCTTGCCATGCTCTTTGTCGCTTTAGAGTGGAATAGTGTGGAGTCGGTAGACGATGGAGCAACACTCGATTTGGACGAGTTGGTGCATGAGGATGAGATGATTCCCATGTCTGTCGAAGAGCAACTTGCCCAGTTAGAGCCAGATAAGTCACAACCCAAGGAGGCTGAGCAACTACGCATAGTAGATGATAATGTGGAGATACAGCCGCTGGAGGAGCAGGTGGCAGAAGAGGAGGGTGACGGAGATGATGAGACGCTGCTGAAGGAACTGCAGGGTGAGGAAGAGCCTAAGGCGATAGCCCCGATGGGAATTGATCCAGAGGATAACCCGTTGATGTTCCGTTTGGTGGAGGATCTTCCCCAGTATCCTGGCGGTGCCGTGGAGTTCATGAAGTGGCTGACGAAGAATCTGAGATACCCCAAGATAGCACAGGTTCGGAAGACCGAAGGGAAGGTCATCGCCAACTTCTACGTGGAGAAAGACGGTTCCATCACAGGACTGAAAGTCGTGCAGTCGCTATCCAGAGAGTGCGACAGGGAGGCACTGCGTGTCCTGGGGATGATGCCCAACTGGCAACCGGGTGTGCAGAATGGTAAGCCCTGTCGTACGAAAGTGAGTATTCCTATTGTATTTAAATTATAAGAATATGATAAAGACATCCAATGAAATTCTGAAATCTGTCAATGATTTCTTAGACAAACTGCCCTACGAGCGGAAACCTCAGTCACTTTATGACCCCATCCGTTATGTGTTGTCAATTGGTGGGAAACGCATCCGTCCTGTACTGATGCTGATGGCTTATAATCTATATAAGGATGAGCCAGAGAAGATCCTGATGCCTGCCTGTGGACTGGAGACTTACCATAACTACACCTTGTTGCATGACGACTTGATGGACAACGCGGATCTTCGTCGTGGACATGAGACGGTTCATAAGCGTTGGAATGCCAATACAGCAGTCCTTTCGGGTGACTCGATGCTGGTGCTTGCCTATCAGCGTATGGCACAAGTGCCTTCTGAGAAATTGGAGGCGGTGCTTGACTGTTTCACGGAGACAGCGTTGGAGATCGGTGAGGGACAGGAGTATGACATGTCCTTTGAGACTCGCAATGATGTTCGTGAGGAGGAGTATATTGAGATGATTCGTCTGAAAACCTCGGTATTACTTGCCTGTGCTATGAAGATTGGTGCTATCCTCGCTGACGCTCCAGAGGAGGACGTTGTCAACTTGTATAAGTTTGGTGAGCAATTGGGTCTCGCTTTCCAGTTGCAGGACGACCTGTTGGATGTCTATGGCGACTCCAAGGTGTTTGGCAAGGCAATTGGTGGTGACATTACCTCTAACAAGAAAACATATATGCTCATCAATGCTTATAATCGTGCTGATGACAAACAACGTGCAGAACTGACTCGCTGGATAGAGGCGAAGACCTTCAATCGTGATGTCAAGGTGGCTTCTGTCACACGTCTCTATGACGAGATTGGTATCCGCCAACTCTGTGAGGAGAAAATCAACGATTATTTCGCAATGGCGGCAGAGAGCCTGAATAAGGTGGCTGTACCAGAGGAGCGTAAGCAGGCACTTCGCCAGTATATGGACGAGTTGTTGCATCGCAATAAATAAACGATAGCACCCAATGCCAACAGTCTGTTACATAGATACACATTGTCATTTGGACGGTGAGGAGTTTCGTGGCGACTTAGATGCCGTCGTTCAACGGGCAAAAGATACTGGTTGCTCCAAAATCTTGGTTCCTGGTATTGATTTGTCTTCATGTCAGACGGTGATGGAGGTCTGCCAACGCTATCCTGATTACTGCTACCCGATGCTTGGACTACATCCTGAGGAAGTGAAAGCAGACTGGCGCGAGGTGCTCTCAACACTACACGCCACACTTCCCACTCTCCATGGTGTCGCCATCGGCGAGGTAGGACTGGACTTCTATTGGAGTCGTGAGTTTGAAAAGGAACAGTTGGAGGCTTTCGAGGAACAAGTGCGTTGGTCGGTGGAGACCCGTCTGCCATTGATGATACATTGCAGGAAAGCGCAGAATGAGATGGTTGCTATATTAAAAAGGTACGCGAGAGAATTGCCGGGTGGCGTGTTCCATTGCTTTACAGGTAATGAGACAGAGGCTCACCAATTACTGGAGTTCGATAACTTTGTATTGGGTATCGGTGGTGTGCTGACTTTCAAAAAGAGCCATCTGCCTGAGGTGTTGCCTGCCAGTGTACCTTTGGACAGGATTGTCTTAGAGACAGATGCCCCCTATATGGCACCAGTCCCGATGCGAGGGCAGCGTAACGAACCAGCCTTTATCCGACATATTATTACAAGGATGGCTGAGGCTTATGGGGTGAGTGAAGAGATGGTCTGTGAGAAGACGAATGACAATGTGATGCGCATTTTCTTTCCATAATATTTGGCTAATTGCGTATTTTTTCCTAATTTTGCATCCGCTTACAACAAGGAGAGGTGCTCGAGTGGTTGAAGAGGCACGCCTGGAAAGCGTGTAACCGGCAAAACCGGTTCGCAGGTTCGAATCCTGTTCTCTCCGCAGGATGAAAAGGATTCAAAGCAGACGAGGCGAAAGCCTCGTTTTTTTGTGTCCTGTTCTCTCCGCAGGATGAAAAGGATTCAAAGCAGACGAGGCGAAAGCCTCGTTTTTTGTGTCCTGTTCTCTCCGCAGGAAAAGAACTCCGAGGTATCCTCGGAGTTCTGTTTTATCTAATAACCTAAGTCCTCACCAACAAGTACAACAACGTGTCGTCCTTTGTTCCTGCTGTTTCTAAGGAAGTGGACATAACTGCAAATACTTTCTGGAGAATTGCAGTTATGGCATATACCGTCAATCCTGCAGGGAGTCTTGATGTCGAAACGCTGGGCATTGATGGGGGATGCCGTGCTCCTTGCTCTTGCCAGGGCAGCCTCTACTGTCTGCGCCACCTTGTTAAGTCCGATAACGAAGATGACCTTCTTCGGTCCCCAGGTGATTGCCGCCACACGGTTTCCATTGCCGTCAATATTGACGATAACACCATCTTCCGAAATGGCATTGGCACTTGTTAGGTACACATCGGCAGTGAAGGCACTGAGATACATCTGTTCTTTCTCCTCAGGAGTCTCTATCGTGTCACGGTCCAGCACATTCAGTGTGCCTCTTTTCTTCAATGACTCTGGAATACCTAAGTTACGGACTGTTACCGTTCCTCCCCATGTGACGGTACTTCCGTCAGCGATGAGTTCTGATACTTTCTTTACAGCCTCTTTGCCTGTAGGACAGTAGTAGGCTTCCATGTTGCGACGGTTCAGATTCTTGATCATCCGTTCTGCCAACTTCTGATTTCTTTCTTCTTGTGGTGTCATATTATGATCAGTGTAGATACTTAAACGTTTGACGATGTGTGCAAATTTAAGTAAAATAATTGAAATGGCTTAGGAATTTCCATTTTTTATATTTACCTTTGCATAAAATTGTAAGTAAACGAATGAAAACAGTAATAGTTTTTCTGGTCATGGCTTGTCTGACATTAGGTGTCCAACAGACTGTGGCACAACCTAAGCAGCCCACGGACAGCACGGAAGTGATGGTAGATGACACACTTGCCGCCGACTCTGCGATGGCGTTGATAGACGCAGACCTTAACGGAATGGATGCCACTGAGGGTGGGGGACTGCATAAACTGTTGAAGTCGAAGTTCATTGAGGGCTCTGCTGGCTTTATGTCACTGGTGGCTCTTGCTTTGGTGATTGGTCTTGCTTTCTGTATTGAGCGTATTATCTACCTGACTCTGTCGGAGATTAATGCCAAGAAACTGATGCAGGACATCGACGCAAAGTTGATGAAGAACGACGTGGAAGGGGCGAAAGACCTGTGTCGCCAGACTCGTGGTCCTGTGGCAAGTATCTGTTATCAGGGTTTGTTGCATATCAAAGAGCCATTGGACCAGATAGACCGTCAGTTGACAAACTACGGCACGGTGCAGATATCCAATATGGAAAAAGGCTGCTCATGGATTAAGTTATTCATTGCTGTAGCCCCTTCATTGGGATTCTTAGGTACGGTGATTGGTATGGTAATGGCATTTGACCAGATACAGACGGCTGGCGATATCAGTCCTACCATCGTCGCCTCTGGTATGAAAGTTGCCTTGATTACCACCATCTTTGGTATTATCGTTGCCTTGATCTTGCAGTTCTTCTATAACTATATCCTCTCGAAGATAGAGCATCTGACCTCCCAGATGGAGGAGAGTGCCATCACTTTGATGGATTCCGTGACGAAGTATAAAGGAGAGTTGAAGGATTGAAGAGTTGAAGGATTGAAGAGTTGAAGAATGGCTAATATGGGTGGTTACATCTTGGCGGAGGTCATGTTATGGCTGATGTATGCCATGTTGTTTGTGGCATTAGTTGCTGCTGTTGCATCTGCAGTACACTCTCTGCGTCATCGTTACGACAGTATTGCTGCCAGCAACCGTGTGCCTCGCAAGTATATCGCTTGGGGAGTGGCTGGCTTTACCGTTCTCTTGCTGTTGATCACCTGCTTGGCAGGCTCCTCGCAACCGCTGATTATCAATGGCATCACTTATACAGACCGTTTCTGGTTGAAAGCAACAGACGGACTGATCGTGTCGTCTGTCATCCTGATGGTGATTGCCGCATGCTTTGTAATCTACGGCATGTCGGGAATCAATAGAAAACTAAAACACTGAATATATGTTCTTCCGTCGTCGTCAAAGGGATATCCCAGAACTCAATACCACGTCAACAGCCGACATCTCGTTTATGCTGTTGGTGTTCTTCTTGGTGACCTCGTCGATGGATACCGACAAAGGACTTTCACGTCAACTGCCTCCAGTGGACGACCAGCCTCAGAAGGAGATAGATATCAATCGCAGTAATGTGATGCAGATAAGACTTGATAAGAACGACTCTTTATGGATTGACAATCAGTCGGTGTCGTTCGCTGCCCTGCAAGGACAAGTGGAGTCGTTTGTGGCAAGTAGGCAGACGGAGCAGTATGTGGTGGGTGTACAGACCGACCGTAGCACGAGTTATTCAGCCTATTTCGAGATGCAGAACACAATCGTCGCCGCTTTCCATGCTCTGAGAGATAAGATGGCTATGCAACGTTATGGACATGCTTTCTCTCAATGTACCCCCGAAGAGCGTGAGGTTATCGTCGGGCGTTATCCTTTACGTATCAGTGAGGCACAGCCGACACAAGGAGGGGGTGAAGGATTGAAGGATTGAAGAGTTGAAGTAATCGTCGCAAGACGCTTTTATAAAGCGAAGCGACTAAAAGAATTGAAGAATTGAAGAATTGAAGAGTTGAAGGATTATGAGCCGTTTCCGTCGTCGTAATAATCATGATGTTCCTGGGTTGAATCTCGCCTCGATGCCAGATTTAATCTTTACCGTCCTCTTCTTCTTTATGATTGTGACTCACATGCGACAGACAGAGTTGAAGGTGCGTTATGTCGTGCCGCAGGGGACAGAGTTGGAGAAAACTGCTTATAAAGGCAGTGTGGTGTATCTGTATATCGGACATCCTGTGGACGGACAAGGAAAGGTCATCTCCGACGAGACACGTATTCAGGTGAACGACCATTACGTGTCTGTCTACGAGATACCGGGTGCTATCGCTGAGGCTCGTGATAAGATGTCGAGTGAGGACAGAATGCGTATGACGGTCAGTGTCCATGCAGACCGCGATATGGATATGGGAGTCATCAATGATGTGAAGCAGGCGTTGCGACAGGCTGGAGCCTTGCGCATCAACTACTCTGCAACGAATAAGGAAAAAATAAAGAACTAAAATATAAGTATTATGGCAGTACAGAAACTTGATCAATTGGATAAGAAAATTCTTCGTATGATAGCAGAGGACGCTCGTGTGCCTTTCTTGGAGGTGGCTCGTGCCTGCAATGTCAGTGGTGCCGCTATACATCAGCGTGTTCAGAAACTGACGAGTCAGGGAATCTTGAAAGGCTCCCAGTTCGTGATAGACCCAGAGAAGATAGGCTATGAGACTTGTGCCTATATAGGACTGAACCTGAAGAACCCTGAGGACTTTGACAAGGTCGTGGAGGCTTTGCAGAAAATTCCAGAGGTGACGGAGTGCCATTATACCACAGGTAACTTTGATATGTTTATCAAAATCTATGCGATGAACAACCATCACCTGCTGACGATTATCCATGACAAACTGCAACCGCTGGGACTTGCCAGTAGTGAGACACTGATATCCTTCCACTCGGCATTTAACAGACAACTGCCTGTGGTGGATTCTCCCTTGATGGAGGATTAGCCGTCAGCGGACGTAATCTACAAAAGCGTATTCGAAGGCATGCTTCTCATCCTTTGAATGCGCTTCTTTCGTTTCCACCTTCCAGTCGCTATAGTCTGGGAAGAAAGCATCTGCCTCCTTGGGAGTATCGTCAATCTCCGTCAGACAGAGACGGTCGGCAAACTTAATCGCCTGCTCATAGACCCGTGCTCCACCTATTATATATATGTCCTCCTCAGGTTTACAACTCTGCAATGCATCCTTGAGTGTAGGGTAGACCTCACATCCAGGCAGTTCTTTCGTGGTGCGACTCAACACGACATTCCTGCGATTGGGCAGTGCTCCTTTTGGAAGACTCTCGAAAGTATTGCGTCCCATGATGATGGTATGCCCAGTAGTCAACGCTTTGAAACGCTTTAAGTCGTTGGGCAACCAATACAGTAACTTATTCTCAAAACCGATAGCACGGTTTTTTGCCACCGCTGCGATAATTGAAATCATAACTATGAACTAAGAACTAAGAACTATGAACTAAACACTCACCTCCGCTTTAATATGTGGCCAAGGGTCGTAACCCTCCAGTTTGAAGTCCTCGTATTTGAAGTCAAAGATGTTCTTCACGTCAGGATTGATCGTCATCTTTGGCAGAGGACGAGGCTCACGAGTGAGTTGCAGTTTCGCCTGTTCGATATGGTTCAGGTAGAGATGCGTATCACCAGTGGTATGGATGAAGTCACCAGCCTTCAGACCTGTCACCTGCGCCATCATCTGCAACAGCAGGGCATACGAGGCAATGTTGAAGGGTACGCCAAGGAACGTGTCTGCTGAACGCTGGTAGAGTTGGAGCGACAAACGTCCGTCGGCAACATAAAACTGGAAGATGGTATGACAGGGAGGCAGTGCCATCTTGTTGACCTCAGCGACATTCCATGCTGAAACAATCATGCGACGGGAGTTGGGATTCGTCTTTAACTGGTCGACCACATATTGTATCTGGTCGATCACCCCACCGTCATAGTCGGGCCATGAGCGCCATTGATGCCCATAGACAGGACCTAACTCACCGTTCTCGTCTGCCCATTCGTCCCAGATGTGTACGTTGTTCTCTTGCAAATACTTGATATTCGTACTACCTTTCAGGAACCATAACAGTTCATAGATAATTCCTTTCAGGTATAACTTCTTGGTTGTCAGCAAAGGAAAACCGTCGTCGAGATTATAGCGTGACTGTGTTCCGAAGATGCTGATCGTACCAGTTCCTGTGCGGTCACCCTTCTGGGCACCCTCCGTCAGGATGCGGTTCAGTATGTCTAAATATTGTTTCATATCTCTTTTAATATAGGTTCGTATTCGTTGGGTATATGTGTCGTCTTGATTTTCCACTCCTTAGGGTAGAGGTTGTTGGCACGGTTGCCGATATTCTTGGCAAGTCCGAGGGGGTGTCCGAGGAAGCAAACCTCCACGATGCCACGGGGTGTGTCCTCTGGAAGTACGAGTGCTTCATGCCTTAGATACGCCATTGCTTGAGGGTAGGATAGGGCTATCTGGCAAAGAGGTGCCTGCTTCCAATTTGTTTCATGGGATGGAACACTTTGTTCCATGGGGTGGAACATTTTGTTCCATGGGGTGGAACACTTTGTTCCATGGGATGGAACAATTGGTTTCTTTCCTTTTCTTAATGCGCAAATAAATAATCCCTCACTCTTCGTGATGCCTGGGATGAAACGATAGACGGGTTCATCGAAGCCGTTGAGCAGCGAGCCGGTGATGTTCCAAGCCGGGTTTGTGTCCACTTTCAGCACCTCAGCCTCGTAGTTATCGAGTATCCAGCGGATGTTCTCCTCGTTCTCTTTAGTATTAAAGGTACACGTACTATATATCAATAGCCCACCCTCGTTGAGGCATTCCCATGCGTCTGCCACGATGTCACGTTGCAGTCGCCAGCATTTCTCCACGTTCTGCGGACTCCATTCACGGATGGTCGCCTCGTCTTTGCGGAACATACCCTCACCAGAGCAAGGCACGTCACATAGAATCACGTCGAACTTCATCTTCGACTTGCGATAGTCCTTTGGATAAGCATTGGTGACATAGCAGTTGGGATAGCCCCATTTCTGTATGTTCTCCAAGAGGATACTGGCACGATTGCGAACAGGCTCATTGCTGTATAAGACGCAATCCTCAGGTAGTGCCGATCGAAGTAATGTTGATTTACCACCAGGTGCCGCACAGAGATCGAGACAGTTGGCGAATGAATGTTCCGAAAGATGTTGTCGTAATACTTCGTCCAAGAACATCGAGGCAGCCTCCTGCACATAATAGCAGCCAGCATGAAAGAGTGGGTCAAATGTGAAGTTCGGACGACTTTTCAGGTAATAGGCATTCCTGCACCATGCTACATCCTCTGCGTCAACAGGCATTCCCGCAGGCTTTCTGGGGTTGAGACGGATGCTCACAGGAGTCTCTTCCTCGAACGATTGAAGGTATCGCTCGAAGCGTTCGTCGCCCATTAGTTGGCGTGTGTAAGTGGTAAACTCAACAGGTAATTTCGCCATTTGCTTGCAAAATTAAAAAAAAAATCGCACCTTTGCAACTAATTCACATATTGTAACGTCTAACGAATGAACAAAACAATAAATAACAAATGGACATGAAACAAGTTTTAATCGTTTTAACGATGCTACTCACACTCGGAATGAGTGTCCCGACAATGGCACAAAAACACCGTCATACTCCACAGGGAACTGAACTGGTGGATACGACCAGAAACGGATCGGCAGTGGATGCCTTCTCTGATACCACAACGGTAGACAGTAGTTCCACTACCCATTATTCCTATGAATGGGACAGTGATAATGATGAAGATGTCGACAAAGCATTCGAGGCAATGGGACAGGCTTTCGATAAGATGAATAACTCTGGGCTGGCTTGGTTAGCATGGGTGTTTGTTATTCTCGTCATCATCTTCGTATTCTTGTTGGTCCTTTCCCCCTTTATCTTTATCATACTGCTTATCTGGCTGGTGAGCAGGAACCGCAAACAGAAGGTACAGATGGCGCAAATGGCAATGCAGAACGGACAGCCTATCCCTGAACAACTGTTGGAATCACCAAAGGAGGAAATCAGCGACGAGTATCAGAAAGGACTCCGTCAGTGCTTCGTAGGTATCGGACTTGCCATCTTCCTCGGCATAGCCGCCAAAGAAATAGGTTTTGGTATAGGTGCTTTGGTGTTCTGTATCGGCTTGGGTAAGATTATTGCCGCAAAGACAGCAAGTAAGAAAAATGACTTAAACAACAATAATAACTTAACACATCAAGATTATGACTAAGAGACTGTATCGCTCAGACGACCGTGTGATAGGTGGTGTATGCTCCGGCATCGCAGAGTATTTGGACTTCGACCCCGTTGCCGTACGTTTAGGATATGCCTTCCTGACCTTGGCAACATGCTTCTCAGGAGTTCTGTTCTATATCGTGGCTTGGATTGTCATGCCAGAGAAGAGTAAAGTGGTTTAATGGCATCACTCACTGACATCTCCCTCGTAGCACAGGTGGCGGTATTAGGCAACCGGCGGGCTTTCGATGAACTCGTGCGCCGATACCAGTCACCCGTGCGCCGTTTCTTTCTGCATCAGACACTGGGAGATGAGCAGTTGAGTGACGACCTGGCGCAAGATACCTTTATCAAGGCATATACGAACATCGGAAAATTCCGAGGACTCGCTTCCTTTCAGACTTGGCTGATGCGTATCGCCTATAATGTTTTTTATGACTATACGAGGGCACATAAGCAACTGGCTGACATGGATAGTGTACCAGAGCGACAGGGCTCGCATGTGAGTCCGACGTTGAAGATGGATCTCTACCATGCCCTTGCATTGCTTAAACCTGATGAACGCACTTGTGTTACCCTGCAACTCATTGATGGTTACGATATCAAGAAGATTGCGGAGATTACACAAATCAAGGAGGGGACGGTGAAGTCGCACCTCTCCCGAGGAAAGGAAAGACTAGCAAACTATTTAAAGCAGAATGGTTATGGATGAACAAAACGAGAAATTGCTGCAACAGTTCTTCAGCGATTCAGCACAACAGACGATAGCGGACAATGGCTTCACAGAGCGGGTGATGAGTCAGTTGCCCCCAGCAAATGTCAAGCGCTTTACTCGCATTTGGACGGCTTGCTGCATCCTGATAGCCGCCACACTCTTTACCTTGTTCCATGGTTGGGAGTTGTTGCTGGTGCAGATGGAGGTGTTCCTACGTACGATGATAGCAGAACCGCCACAGGTGAGCCCTGTGATGGTGGTTCTCACACTATTCAGTCTTTTAATGATTGGGGTGTACGAAGTACTCAGTTACGAGCGGGTGATTCGATAAGGTGACCATCCTTGTCGAACATACCGTAAGTGGTACTGGTCACCTTGAATTCCGTACGACGGTTGAGTTGGTTGCATATCTCCTGCTCTTCTGGTGTGAACGTTCTGACATAATCCTCTGTCAGGACGTCATTTTCTTTCAGGAAAGGATATTTCTCTGTGAGTTTCCTACGAATCTTCTTGGGACTGCCCTTACCATAACCCTTTGCTTTCAGACGTGCCTTGGCAATTCCCTTTTGTATCAGGTAGTTGATAACAGACTCGGCACGGCGTTGGGAGAGCCGGATATTATACTCCTCACTACCCTTATAATCACAGTGAGCAGCAAGTTCGATGGCGACATGTGGGTTCTCGTTGAGCAGGGTTACTAACTTATCAAGGGCTTCTGTAGACTCAGGACGCAGGGTGGCACGGTCGAAGTCATAGAAGATATTGTCTATCAGCACTGGTGCTGTAATACTTGCCAAGGGGAATTGCAACACATATTCCTCGGAGTCCTCCACAGGCTCTACCCGCAGTTCCTCTTTGTGATTGAGGTAGCCGACACATGTTCCTAATAATACATAGTCGACATTCGGTTTGATTTGTTGGGTAAATGAACCGTCACCCTTCACGCTCAGTTTCAGGTTAGTACCGTCGTTACCCACCAGATAGACGATAGCCTGTGGCAGTTCGTAACCCTCCTGTTCATAGACCCAGCCTTTGACGGTCTGGATAATCTCCGGATTCTCAAAGGAATAGATATGGTCCCAGCCATGGGCATCGCCACGATTACTGGAGAAGTATCCCTTATTCAACATTCCCTCGAAAGTCATACCGAAGTCGTCACCTTGCGAGTTCAGGGGGAATCCCGGATGTTCCAACTGCCAACCGAAAGCATTTGGCTTGGCGATAAAGATGTCGAGTCCACCCATTCCCTCATGTCCGTTACTGGAGAAATACAGGTCACCATTGGGGCGGAAAGTAGGGAACAGTTCATCGCCAGGGGTGTTAATGGGAGCCCCAAGATTCTCTACACCACCCATACTGGTCTCAGAAAGACGAACGCGCCAGATGTCTTTGCCACCTACACCTCCTGGCATGTCGCTGACAAAATAAAGCCATTTACCATCAGGACTGACAGCAGGGTGGGCGAAAAGCGATAGCGTGTCACGTGTCAACTCCACCTCCTGTGGCTTTGTCCATGCAGCGTCGGAGCGGCGTGACGAGGCAATTTTCGCGTATCGGGGGTAGTCATTATCTGTTTTGCAAACGGTCAGATACATGGTATGTCCGTCTGGTGTCAGACAACAGGCACCCTCATCATCTGCGGAATTGAGTTCGGAGTCAATGACCTGTGGGCGTTGCCACTTGCCTTGCTCGTCTTTCTGAGCAACAAAAATGTCACCGTTCTTTGTTCCGGTGATACCGCTTAACTCGTCACCTGTTGCCTCATTACGAGTGGAGGTGAAGTAAAGGCGGTCGAAGGCATCACCTCCCAAAACAGGAGAGTATTCGGCACGACGGGAGTTAAAGATGTTCTCACGTTTCACCGTATAACGTGAACCTTCTTGTTTCCAGACAGGGGCTTGTTGGGCAGAACGTCTTCCAATCTGGGCGAGTATCTTGACAAAGGCAGGACTCTGGGCTGCCACAGAGTCGACAAGCATGTCGTCAAACACCTTTGTCGCTTCTTTATAACTGGCGCTCTTCAGCAGTTGCTGACCTAAGTACAATTGCGTCATGGAGTCTTGTTGTCCATAACGTAAGACATTACGGTAGGCAGCGATGGCGCGTTGGGTGTAGTTGATGCGACGATAACAGTCTGCCATCTTCAACGCACGCTCTCCTCTGAGTTTCCTTTCCTTGACAGGTGTCTGGGCATACGCTCTCTTGTATTGTGCCGCAGCGTCGAAATACTCGCCTAAGGCATAATACTTATCTCCTTTCTTCATCGCATGGTCAGCACCGCATCCCACAAGGATGATGCTCACCAATAGTAAAAACAGATTCTTACGCATACCTTTTATTATAACGCATGCGTTCTTTGATTTATTGCTTCTTCTTCCCTTTCTTCTTCTCTTCCTCAGGAGGCATGACTGTGATACGACGGTTGGTCGGGTCACGCATCACATCAGTGACGATAGCAGTGACTTGGTCTTTCAGTTCTTGGATAAACTGTCCCGCATCGTATTTCTGATGCTCAATGTCACGTAGTTTCTTCTCCCAGATACCAGTCAGTTCACAACTCTTCAATAGTTCCTCACGGATGAGGTCGATGAGTTCTATACCTGTCGGGGTAGCAACGAGGCGTTTACGCTCTCGTCTGATATAATGGCGTTTGAAGAGTGTCTCAATAATACTGGCACGGCTGGAAGGACGACCGATGCCATTCTCCTTCATGGCAGCACGGAGTGTCTCATCCTCCACAAACTTGCCTGCTGTCTCCATGGCACGGAGTAAAGATGCTTCATTATAATAAGGTGGAGGCGTGGTCCATTTCTCCGTAAGGGTAGGTTGGTGTTCTCCTGTCTCGCCTTTGACGAAGGTGGGAAGAGTCTTCTCTTCTTTTTCGGTGTTCTCGGAGTTTTCAGAGTTTTCAGAATACTCGGAATTATCTGAGACTTTCTCTCTTACGACACGCCAGCCAGGTTCCAGAATTTCTTTACCAGTCACCTTAAACTCTATCTCATCAACCTCTCCTAAAACGGTAGTGGTAGAGAACTTACAATCAGGCAGGAAGACACCAATAAAGCGACGAGCCACCAGGTCAAAGACCTTTTGCTCTGCGTCGCTTAGACTCTGTGGAATAACACCTGTAGGGATAATGGCATGGTGGTCGGTAACCTTAGAGGTATCGAATACACGCTTGGACTTCTTCAACGCTTTACCGCCAATCGGTCTGATAAACTCCGCATAAGGCGCCACCCCGGCGAACTTCGTCTGATAGAGCCCGTTGAGGGTCTGTGGACATTTGGGGTAGATGTCGTCAGAGAGGTATTGGGTGTCCACACGGGGATAAGTGGTGTATTTCTTCTCATAAAGCGATTGGATAAGGTTGAGGGTCATTTCTGCAGAGAAGCCGAACTTACGGTTGCAGTCTACTTGCAGAGAGGTGAGGTCATAGAGTTGGGGCGGCTGTTCCTTGCCCTCTTTCTTCTCTACCTTCGTTACCACAAAAGGCTTGCCCTCAATGGTGGCGAAAGCCTCTTCTCCTTCTTCTTTGGAGGTAAACTTTCCTTCGGTAGCCGTGAATGTAGTATCCCGATAGACAGTGGCAAGTACCCAATAGGGCTCAGGTTTGAAGTTCTCAATCTCCTTCTGACGGTTGACAATCAATGCGAGGGTAGGGGTCTGTACGCGACCGATACTTAGCACCTGACGGTTCTGTCCGTATTTGAGGGTATAAAGACGAGTGGCGTTCATGCCCAACAGCCAGTCACCGATGGCACGGGAGAGTCCAGCCATGTACAATGGCTGATAGTCTGCCTGGTCTTTCAGTTGTGTGAAACCTTCACTGATAGCCTCATCCGTCATAGACGAGATCCACAAGCGGCTGACGGGACACTTGGCACCAGCCTTCTGCATCACCCATCGTTGGATGAGTTCTCCCTCTTGTCCGGCATCGCCGCAGTTGACGATGCGGTCTGCTTTTTGCATAAGGCTCTCGATGATGGAAAACTGTTTCTTGATACTTGGCTGGTCAATGAGTTTGATACCAAAACGCTCAGGAATCATAGGCAGTGATGTCAGGCTCCACGACTTCCACATTGGTGTGTAGTCATGAGGTTCCTTCAGCGTACACAGATGACCGAACGTCCAAGTCACCTGATAACCATTACCTTCCATATAGCCATCATGGGCATTCGTCGCTCCGATGATACGAGCGATGTCCTTTGCCACACTGGGTTTCTCTGCGATACAAACTATCATATTGGTTTGCAAAGGTAGTGCAAATCGGGAAAAAAACCAAATTAATTTGTTTTTTTCCTAATATGTTTGTATATTTGCACTCCCAAACTAATTTAATACTAAGTGAAATATGAAGAAAGTAATTATTTTTGTTTCAATATTGCTTGTCGTTCTGACTGCCAGTGCCCAGAGAATCAGCCAACAAGAGGCTATGGAGCGGGTCGTTGAGTTCTTGCAGTCTGCACCTGTAAAGGGAAGTCCCCGCAGAGCCATGGCTTCCACCCCCAAACTGGAGGCGGTTGCAACAGACCTTAACCATGTTTACGTATTTAACATTAATGGAGGTGGCTATGTCATAGCCAGTGGTGATGAGCGTGCCGTACCTGTGCTGGGCTACAGCACGACGGGCACCTTGGACTGGCAACGCATGCCTGCGAATAAGCGTGGATGGCTGCAGTCTTACAACGAAGCCATCAGACGGTTGCCGTCGTCTGCCGTCAATGCCAGTGCCCAATCCCAGAAGCATGCAGCCCGTGCTGTCATACGCCCCCTGCTGACAACGCAATGGAACCAGTCGCCAGTATATAACGACTTGTGTCCCGTCTACAAAGGTCAGGTGGCTAAGTACTATGGACAACTGGGCCAGACTGGCTGTACGGCAACCGCCATGGCTCAGATCATTAATTACTATAAGTGGCCGCAGGCACCCATCTCTGCCATTCCCGCATACGACTATATAACAGTCAATCTGAAGAAAGATCTGGTCGAGAACTTCCATGCTGACGAACTGCCGCCCGTCACCTTCGACTGGAACAATATGCGCAACAGGTACTTAACCTTGAAGAAAAATTCGGGATTTGAAATGCTTCCTGATGTCACTGCCGCTCAGCGCACCGCTGTGGCAACCCTGATGCAATATTGTGGGCATAGTATACAGATGAACTATGGTCCGGAGTTCTCAGGTGCTTGGGCTGAAAAGGTACCCTTGGCTTTAGTCAGATATTTCGGCTATGACAAGGGAATACAGTATGTTGACCGCTATAATTATACGGTTGACCAGTGGGAGCAACTTGTCTATGATGAACTGGCAGCCCAACGCCCCGTTCTGTATAGTGCTTCGTCTGATGATGGTCATACCTTTATCTGCGACGGCTACGACGGTCAGGGACTGTTCCACATCAACTGGGGCTGGGAGGGTGTCGACGATGAGTATTTTTCGCTGTCGATACTTAATTCCAATAGTTACTCCAAGGAAGTGGAGGCTGGCTGGGCCTTCAATAACAACCAGGCTGCCGTTATCGGTTGCCAGCCTTCTGTAGAGGGCTCTGCTGCTACCAACACTTTTCCAAGGCTAAAACAGGTGTGTCCTTACGACATAAGGTTTGATGATATGAAATACACCATCCAGTACGAGTTCAGGTATCACAGTTTAGACTATCAAACTGCTACTTTCCAGATAGAATTGTTCTACTATGATGAAAGAGACAAAAAGATGAAGCAGTTCTCTCAAGACAGTGAGTTGTTGGATGTGAAGGAAGGGGTTAATAGCGTGTTTGCATTTCCTTGCTACGTGGATACTGACGAGCCTGACAGTGAGTATGCCCTTTACGCAATGGCTCGCTGGCTGAAACCCGACGGAACCTATGATGAATGGAAATCGACGGGCGATATATGTTTCTGGCGGTGGGTAAAGAATGGCAAGGTTACCATTGCCCAGTGTCCCTATCCTGAATTTAAGGTTACGGACTTTGCGCTTCACCGTGGAACGGGAGCCGTCAAAACTGCCAACGAACTGGCACTGACCCTCAAAAATGGAGAGAATGAGTTCCAAGGCACCCTGGTGCTGGTTCCTTACTTCATCGGTTCTGAATCACCGGAGGATGCCTGGGAGATGCTGAATAAGAATAACAGTGCTTATCCCATTGGTAATAGCATGAATACGTCAGTATTTCTCAGAGCCAATGCTACTGAGAACGTATATTTTACGTTCACACCAGAGAAAGAAGGTACTTATCTGATGCTTCTTTATGACATTTCTTATGGTGTGAACGTCTTGGACCGTATGGCTATCTCCTTCCCTGGTGGTACAACGGGTATCCAGAAACATGTGGCAGCCGGCTCACAGCCAGCCGACGGTGCGTATTACAACTTCGCGGGTCAGCGTGTCAGTAACCCCCATAAGGGTCTGTACATCGTAAACGGAAAGAAACACTTCGTCAAGTAAAGAATATATATCGCTCAATGAACACGTCACGTTTCATTTAATAGGCGTGGTCGTCCGCAATCTCTTGTTTGTCGAGTTTCTTCTTATCGATTGAATGCCATGCGTAGACGATATAGGCAAGGACAAAGGGAACAAGAAGAGAGACGTAGAACATGGTACGGAGCGTGAACTCACTGCTGCATGAGTTGGCAAGTGTCAGTGATGACTGAAGGTCAGCCGTTGACGGATAGTATGCCGTATAGTTCCATGCAGAGCAGAGCAACAGGGCGAGCACGGTCAGTACGGTACCGATACCAGCAGGCCAGATGCCTCCGATATAGTCTTTCGACACGATCGTCTTACCGATACCAAAGAGCACGAGGACAACGCCTATTAATAAGATAATGAGTAGATACCACATGTCGATGAGATTGTGGAGGTACTTATAAGGTTCCATATAGATGACACCTGTCTCAGGATGCCATGCGTAGCCGTCCTTTAACAGCAGATGAACGAGATAGGCGACAAAGAGTATCAGGAAAGGAATTGCGGTACCCACCAGACGCACACTGCCACGGCAGCGTATGTCCTCGTCGTCTATATTATTCATCACATAGAGAATACCGAGTATGCGGGCAAGGAAGACCACTGCAAAGCCGAAGACGAGAACCCAGGGGTTAAGCAGCGCATCCAGTCCGTGGGAGGCATTTGCCCAACGACTGATGATTGGTGTAAATGAACCAGTATCAATCAGGTTGTCCTTGGCAATGATGAAGTTTGACCCCTCGAAGAAGGTGGCAACGGCTCCGCCTAAGAGCAATGGTCCCACGATACCGTTCAGAGTCAGGAAGAACTGAAATGTCTTCGGACCGAGGAAGTTGCCAATTTTATTCTGGAACTCATAACTGACAGCCTGCAATACGAAGGTGAATAGGATGAGCATCCATAGCCAGTATGCTCCTCCGAACGAGGTGGAGTAGAAGAGGGGGAATGAGGCGAAGAATGCGCCACCGAATGTGACGAGAGTAGTAAACGTAAATTCCCACTTACGACCCGTGGAGTTATAGACGAGTCGACGACCTTCCTCTGTATATCCGAGACTGCCTGCCAAGGAGTTGGCTCCCTGTACGAAGAGCAGGAAAACTAACAATGCTCCTAAGAGTGCTACCACAAAGCACCAGTAATGTTGCAAAAATTCGTATGTCATAACTTTCAACTCTTAACATTCAACTTTCAACTTGATTCGAATACTCTGGTCCTTTCTTGATTTGCTTCAGTAGGATATTAATCTCTACGGCGAGCATCAGGGTGAAGAGGAACAGGAAGATGAAGAAGGTGAGTGCCACGGCATTGCCGCTGATATCACTGACAGCGACCCATGTGGGCAGCATGTCCTGTATGGTCCATGGCTGACGACCAAACTCGGCAACGAGCCATCCGCTCTCTGAGGCGATATAGGCAAGGGGTACGAGGATGATAGCGATGATGTAATGCCATGCAGGAAGTCCGGCAATGTCATAAGTGTCAGCCTCAGTCTCTGGCAATAGTCCAAAGGCTGCAAGAAGTCGTCTGGTGACTATCGACAAGAACGGTATCTTGAAGGCGAGGAGGATGATAACTGCAAAAAACAGAATGAATATACAGCCGAGTCCTACCATCGTACGGAATGCCCAGAAGTTAATGGGAACATAGGGGACAATATCGTGCTTGTCTTTCACGTAGCCATATCCCATATACTTCATATTCTCCTTCAGGATGGCAAGTTGTGCCTTCTGCGTAGCCTCGTCAGCCCCCTCTTTCTTCGCCTTGCGGTAGGCGGCAAGGGCAGTGATAGCCTTTTGTCCCATCACCATCTTCTCGTCTACGGAAGGTTCTTTTGTCCCATCGGGTTTGGTATAACCGTTCAGTATGTCGTTGATGCCAGGTACAAACCCATGAGGGTCGTTAGTAGCCATGATGCTCAGGGCGTACGGCATGTCTATCTTCAAAGGGGCAGACTCTTCGTTCTGGTAGTCTGGTTGTGCTATCGGATTCACCCAAGCGATGGCGGTCAGTCCTTGGTCTGTACCTCCGTTATAGAGTGCCTCCATAGCAGCCAGTTTCATGGGTTGCACCTTGGCGACCTGCTGACCACTGATATGTCCGGTGAAGGCAGCACCCAGAGAGGCGATCAGTCCAACGATGGCGGCAATCCTGATACTCTCCTTGGCAAGTCTAATCTCGCGTTTCTTCCATAAATACCAACTGGAGACGGCAATGACGAAGACGGCACCGATAATCCAAGCGGAAATGACGGTGTGGCAGAACTTGCCCACGGCAAATGGGGAGAGTGCCACGTCTAAGAACGACACCATTTCATTACGCATCGTGTCGGGGTTGAACTCGCAGCCTACAGGATACTGCATCCAGGCATTTGCTACGAGAATCCACCATGCTGAGATGGTGGCTCCTAACCCTGTGAGCCATGTGGAAGCGAGATGGAATCCCTTTGATACCTTGTTCCAGCCGAAATACATGACGGCGACAAAGGTGGACTCCATGAAGAAGGCGACGATACCCTCGATAGCAAGGGGTGCACCGAAAATGTCACCTACAAACCACGAATAGTTACTCCAGTTAGTACCAAACTCGAATTCGAGAATGATACCAGTGGCAACACCCATGGCGAAATTCACACCAAATAGTTTCTGCCAGAACTTTGCCGTGTCACGCCAGAAGACTTTCTGCGTACGGTAATAGCAGGTCTCTGCAATACCCATGATGACGGCAAGTCCCAAGGTCAGGGGAACAAACAGCCAGTGGTAAATAGCCGTCAAGGCGAACTGTGCTCTTGCCCAGTTAATGGAGCCCGCATCAATGTTTAGTAATAGGTCATTCATAATATTGTAGGTTTTAATTAGATTTGTTAGGGAGGTTAGGGGGCACGCTCCAGCATCTCGCTTGCCACGTAGTCGGACTCGCCGCCTTTCTCCGTATGACTCTTCAGGAAGTTAGGGAAAAAGAACAACTTGAGTATTACGAAAATGACAAATAATTTTATGAGGATGATAGTCCATAGCGTCTTGCCTAACCGCATATTGCGAAAGCCGTCGTAATAGAGGTCGAAAGCCCTGTACCAGAATCCCTGTTTGTTCATGAGTTGTCCTCTTTATCGTTAATATTGATGCAAATATAGTAAATAAAATCAAAACGACCAACTTTTCTTTGCTATTTTATGGAAAAGTTTTACCTTTGCACCACATTATATATAATTATGGATAAGAAGATAATATCCGTTCTTGCTGTAGTCATTGCTTTGCTGATAGGCGGAGTCGCTTATCTGGGCTATAGCCTGCATCAGCAAACGGAGGCAAACAAGGATATGGAGGAACTTGCCACGCTCGATAAACAGGAGATGGAGGGCGAGTACCAGCAGTTTGCTGACCAGTATAGTGAGATGAAGACCCGTATTAACAATGACTCCATCATTGCTCAGTTGACTCGTGAGCAGGAACGTACGGAGCGGTTGTTGCAGGAACTGAAGAATACCAAAGCGACAGATGCGGCAGAGATTACCCGTCTGAAGAAAGAACTCGCCTCAGTTCGTGCTGTGTTACGCAGTTATGTCTTGGAGATTGACTCCCTGAACCGTCTGAACCAAGCATTACAGGACGAGAATACCAGATATCGCACGGAACTGGAGGAGAGTAACCAGCAGAACCTTGCCTTGACGAATGATAATGCGACACTTTCCGAGAAGGTCGCCATTGCCGCCCAGTTGAATGCCGTGAATATCGACATCATGATGATTGTCAAGGGAGCCTTTTCCTCAAAGACAAAGGAGCGTACCAAGCATCCGCATAAGATCGGTGGTTCTACCAATGAGATGAAGGTGCGTTTTGTTCTTTCCCGTAATGTGACGGCAGCCAATGGTATGCGTTCTATCTATGTGCGTATTCTCACACCGACAGGTAGTGTGCTGAATGCGTCGGGAAAGTGCGCCTTTGAGGATAAGCAGGTTGACTTCACGGCAGCGAAGAACATAGAATATACTGGTGAGGAGACTCCGATGGAGTTCTATGTGGCAAAGAAAGAGACATTGATACCAGGAACCTATCGCGTTCAGGTGATTGCCGACGGACATGAGATAGGTACCCGCTCTATAGAACTTGAGAAATAGGAAATGAAAAAGCAATTACTTTTTTCTTTACTGGCTTGTGTTACACTTCCTGTTGGAGCGCAAAAGTTATTGTCACTCGACAGTTGTCGGGCGATGGCGTTGCGCAACAACAAGCAGTTGAGTGTGTCACGGGTTAAGCAAGAGGTGGCTGCCAATATGCGCAAGTCGGCAAGGACGAAATACCTGCCGCATGTCAGCGCATTGGGAGGCTATGAATGGACCAGTAAGGAGGTCTCGATTCTGAATGACGACCAGAAGTCTGCATTGTCGAATCTCGGCACGAATCTTACTGGTAAGATCGGTGAGGGAATCCAGCAAGGGATGGCTGGCTTACCACAGGGTGTATGGCAGATGCTGGGGCAAATGGGTATCTCCCCTGATGCTATTCAGCAACAAATGAGTACTGGACTGAACCAGTTCGGCGGTATGCTGAATGCTGGTGGTCAACGGATTGTTGACGCGTTCCGTACCGATACCCGTAACATGTTCGCTGGCGCTATCATGGTGACACAACCCGTCTTTATGGGTGGTGCTATCATTGCCATGAACAAGATGGCGAATATCGGAGAGCAGTTGGCTGCTAACTCGATGGAAGGCAAGCGTCAGTTGACCCTTTTCCAAATCGACCAGGCATACTGGCAGGTAGTGTCCTTGAAGCATAAGCAGAAACTGGCTCAGGCATATCTCGACTTGGTGAGGAAACTGGATGGTGATGTACAGAAAATGATAGAGGAGGGTATTGCTACCCGTTCTGAGGGACTGAGTGTCAGTGTGAAAGTCAATGAGGCTGAGATGACACTTACCAAGGTAGAGGACGGACTGACGCTTTCGAAGATGCTGCTCTGCCAACTCTGTGGACTGCCGATGAATGAGCAGGTGACCTTGGCGGATGAGGATGCCGAGGATATCGCGGCTGTGGAATTGGTACCCAAGGTGGATGTGGAGCAGGCAGCGGATAATCGTCCGGAGTTGCGGCAGTTACAGAACGTGGTTGACATGAGTCGTCAGTTTACGAATATCCTCAAGGCTGGTAATCTGCCGCAAGTGGCACTGACAGGTGGCTATGCCGTCTCGAATCCTAATGTGTTTAACGGCTTTGAGCGGAAGTTCGCTGGTTTCTGGAATATCGGTGTACTGGTGCGCATCCCTGTATGGAACTGGGGTGATGTTGCTTATAAGGTGCGTGCTTCGAAAGGGGCTACAGCCATCGCCAAACTTGAGATGGAGGAGGCTCGTGAGAAGATAGAGTTGCAAGTCAACCAAAGTATCTTCCAAGTTAATGAGGCAAACAAGAAACTGGAGATGGCTCGGACAAGTACCCGTAAGGCGGATGAGAACTTGCGAACGGCAAATCTTGGATTCCGTGAGGGTGTGATATCCGCGACAACGGTGATGGAGGCGCAGACCGCGTGGCTGCAGGCTCTTTCCCAGAAAGTTGATGCGGAGATAGAGGTCAAACTCAGTCAGGTGAACTTGCAGAAGGCAATGGGAACCTTGCAATAATATCGTAATCTCGAAAATAAGAAAAAAGAATATGTCAGCAAAAACACAACATAACAACATCCTGCTCGCAATCGTTGGATTTGCGGCAGCAGTCGCCATCGTTGCCTTGATAGGTTTCTTTGCTTTGGGACGTGATCCCGAGTTGATACAAGGACAGGTGGAAGTGAGTGAGTATCGTGTATCCAGCAAGGTACCTGGTCGTATCTTGGAGATTCGTGTGAAAGAGGGGGACTTCGTGAAGGTGGGGGATACCCTCGCCATCCTTGACGCCCCGGAGGTTCGTGCTAAGATGGAACAGGCGCAGAGTGCCGAGAGTGCCGCTGCCGCGCAAGAGGAGATGGCTCGTAATGGTGCCCGTCAGGAGCAGATACAAGGTGCCTACCAGTTGATGCAGCAGGCAAAGGCTGGTCTGGAGATAGCCGAGAAGTCGTATCATCGTGTACAGCGTCTCTTCGATGAGGGGGTGATGAGTGCTCAGAAGCGTGATGAGGCTTACGCCAACTATAAGGCGATGGAGGCACAGGCTAAGGCAGCCGAGAGTCAGTACCAGATGGCTAAGAACGGTGCCCGTCGTGAGGAGAAGATGGCGGCTGCCGCTATGGTGGGTCGTGCCAAGGGTGCTGTTCAGGAAGTCAACTCTTATATCCATGAGACCGTGCAGGTTGCTCAGATGGAGGGTGAGGTCAGTGACATCTTCCCCAAGGTGGGTGAGTTGGTCGGCACTGGTTCCCCTATTATGACGATCTCCATCATGAAGGATATGTGGGGTACCTTTAATGTTCGTGAGGACCAGTTGAACGGTATGGCGGTGGGTAAGACCTTTGATGCTTTCGTTCCTGCTTTCAACAAGACGATTCAGATGAAGGTCTATTATCTGAAAGACCAGGGTTCCTATGCCGTTTGGAAGGCAACCAAGACCAACGGGCAATATGACTTGAAGACCTTCGAGGTCAAGGCTCGTCCCGTGGAGCCGATGGAGGGTCTGCGTCCTGGTATGTCGCTGATTATTAAATAGTTCTTAGTTCATAGTTCATAGTTCATAATTCATAGTTCATAGTTCATAGTTGAGGTGAGATATCTCAGGCAGATATATGAAGTGATGCTTCGGGAGTTGTTGATTCTGCGTCAGAATCACATCTACCGCTTCTGTATGGTGTTGTTCCCCATACTGGTCATCTTTTTCTTTACCTCGATGTTGGATGAGGGATTACCCACCAATCTGCCTGTAGGTGTGGTCGACTTGGACAATACGTCAACCTCCCGTTCGCTGACACGTAGGTTCGACGGTTTCCAGATGTCGAAGGTCGTAGCCCGTTACCCCAGTGTCACAGAGGCTCGCCATGCCATCCAGTGCAATGAGATCTATGGTTTCCTCTATATTCCCAAAGGGACTACTGAGCAACTCCTTGCCAGCAGACAGCCTAAGGTATCCTATTATTACACCTATACCACGTTAGCGGCAGGCACTATGCTGATGAAGGATATGAAGACCATCTCTACCCTCGGTTCTGCGGCTGTGGGACAAGCAACCATGCGAGCCAAGGGCTTTACGGATGCACAGATACAGACATTTCTGCAACCTATCAAGGTGGATCTGCATCAGATAGCCAATCCTTGGAGTAACTATAATGCTTATCTGAGTACGATGATGGTGCCAGGTATCATCATGCTCTTCATCTTCCTGATCTCTGCCTATTCCATTGGTACAGAGTTGAAGTTTGCTACGGGTAAGAAATGGATGGAACTTGCCGGCAATAATATCACGGTGGCTTTACTGGGCAAATTCCTGCCCCAGACCATCATCTGGCTTGCCATCATCTTTGGCTATGAGTGGTATGTGTTCTATCACCTTGGGTTCCCTCATCTGGGAAGTCCTTGGATGCTCGTCCTCTTAGGACTCATGCAAGTGCTTGCTTCACAAGGATTCGGCATCTTTGCCTTTGGACTGATGCCTTCGCTGCGTATGTCGATGAGTATCTGCTCGTTGTGGGCAGTGCTGAGTATCTCGATGGCAGGTAGCGCCTTCCCTGTGATGGGTATGGATGCGCCCTTGCAGTCACTCTCGTGGATGTTCCCCTTGCGTCATTACTGGATGATGTACCAGACGTGTGTGCTGAATGGTTTCCCACTCATAGAGTCATGGTTCCACCTTGCCGCCTTGGCAGCCTTTATGCTGTTGCCTTGGCTGGTGGTTAAGAAGATTAAAAACGCGATGCTGACCTATGTCTATATTCCATAGTATATATAAAGGGATACAGGATGCCTGCTATATCTGGAAAAAGGAGATGATGCAGGTGGTGAAGGATGAGGGAGTACTGATCTTCTTCATCGTCGTACCGTTGGCTTACCCGTTGCTCTATTCATGGATATACAATAACGAGGTGGTACGCGAGGTACCTGTCTGTGTCGTCGATCAGTCGCACAGTGCGCTTTCACGTCAGTTCATACGGATGTGTGATGCCTCGCCCGATGTGTATGTGAGCATCTATGCACAGGACCTTGATGAGGCGAAGTCGCTGGTCAGCCGCCAACTGGTCAAGGGTATTTATCTCATACCCAGTTCCTTTGAGGGGGATGTCTATGGTTTGAAACAAGGTACTGTAAGTGTCTATTGTGATATGAGTCTGATGCTCACCTATAAGGCGGTCTTCCAAACGGCACAGACGGTGACGATGGAGATGGGTACGGAGTTGAAGACGAAACTTGGTGGGCATTATACGGCTCGTGAGGAGGCGATTGCCGCACGACCGCTTGACTATGAGGATGTGCCTGTCTTCAGTCCTTCGGGGGGCTATGGCTCTTCCATCCTTCCTGCCGTGCTGATGCTGATACTGCAACAGACTCTTGTGTTGGGTATCGGACTTTCCGCAGGTACGGCGCGTGAAGAGAATCCTTATCGGAACCTGATACCTGTCGGTGACTCCCGTTATGAGCACACCATCCCTATAGTGATGGGTAAGTCGATGTGTTATTTCATGATTTTTATTGTGATGGGTGCATGGCTTTCCATTGCCATCCCGAGAATATTCCATTTCCCACAACTTGCCACAGGTTATTCGTTGATGTGTGTGATGTTGCCTTACATCCTTGCCTGCATCTTCTTTGGCATGGCGGTGTCGTGTATGGTGAAGTATCGTGAGAATGTGATGCTGCTCGTCGTCTTCATGTCTGTGCCGTTGTTGTTCCTCACAGGTGTCTCTTGGCCCCAGTCGAACATCCCCGGCTATTGGCAGGG